>Ga0206126_10003430_pt1 | contig 16105 bp, 10 predicted proteins | sample Helgoland_Spring_5_FD_148621 | JGI IMG/M metagenome (GOLD analysis project Ga0206126, IMG submission 148621) | Pelagic subsurface seawater microbial communities from Kabeltonne, Helgoland, North Sea - Helgoland_Spring_Bloom_20160412_1 | ecosystem: Environmental > Aquatic > Marine > Epipelagic ...
CGTGTCTTCTGGATGAAACGCCGATTCTGAGAGCTCAAACTCAGGCCGTGGGAGACATCTGTTTGGAATCCTCAAACAATAACAAAGTATCGAAAGTCAGACCGTCGACGGCACGTCCGTCGAATACTCAAGGATGACGCTCGGGTGTTGTCCGTTGCCAAAAGGTTGTTGACAATCCTGGTATCAGGTGGATGAACATTGTGGATGGGGCGGTATAGCTGATGACCAGGGGGTGACGTGTCTTCTGGATGAAACGCCGATTCTGGGTGCTCGAACTCAGGCCGTGGGTGACATCTCTCCATGATCCTGGAACAATAACAAAGTATCGAAAGTCAGACCGTCGACGGCACGTCCGTCGAATACACGAGGATGACGATCGGGTGTTGTCCATTGCAAAAAGGTTGCTGACAATCCTGGTAGCAGGTGGAGGACCATTGTGGATGGGGCGGTATAGCTGATGACCAGGGGGTGAGATATCTTCTGGATGAAACGCCTATTCTGGGAGCTCAAACTCAGGCCGTGGGTGACATCTGTTTGGAATCTTGGAACGATAACAAAGTATCGAAAGTCAGACCGTCGACGGCACGTCTGTCGAATACACGAGGATGACGCTCGGGTGTTGTCCATTGCAAAAAGGTTGCTGACAATCCTGGTAGCAGGTGGAGGACCATTGTGGATGGGGCGGTATAGCTGATGACCAGGGGGTGAGATATCTTCTGGATGAAACGCCGATTCTGGGAGCTCAAACTCAGGCTGTGGGAGACATCTGTTTGGAATCCTCAAACAATAACAAAGTATCGAAAGTCAGACCGTCGACGGCACGTCTGTCGAATACACGAGGATGACGCTCGGGTGTTGTCCGTTGCAAAAAGGTTGTTGACAATCCTGGTATCACGTGGATGAACATTGTGGATGGGGTGATATAGCTCATGACCAGGGGGTGAGATATCTTCTGGATGAAACGCCGATTCTGGGTGCTCGAACTCAGGCCGTGGGAGACATCTGTTTGGAATCCTGAAACAATGATGAAGAATCGAAAGTCAGACCGTCGACGGCACGTCCGTCGAATACACGAGGATGACGATCGGGTGTTGTCCATTGCAAAAAGGTTGCTGACAATCCTGGTAGCAGGTGGATGACCATTGTGGATGGGGCGGTATAGCTGATGACCAGGGGGTGAGATATCTTCTGGATGAAACGCCTATTCTGGGTGCTCAAACTCAGGCCGTGGGTGACATCTCTCCATCATCCTGGAACAATGAAGAAGTATCGGAAGTCAGACCGTCGACGGCACGTCCGTCAAATTTGACAGGGAAGGCGCATGTGCCCCGGATGAAACGCCGTGTTTGTTTTACCTTTTCATTTTTCGCCCGGTGCCGCATAACTTTGAACCAGTCGCCAGCTTTTTGGCACGTGATGCTTATCGCAAAATTTTCTTTTACGCCCGAGCTTCTGCCTCAAGAAACACACCTCATCTGTCTTGTCAGACAGCTTCTTTTTCAGAAACGCGATTTTTTCCTCCTGTCGAGATCCCGCATGTTCCGTAATCAGAATCTTCATTTTTTTGTCCTTTTCTAGCAAGTCTTTCCTCAGAGACGCCACTACGGCTTGCAGGCGAGACGATTCCGCCATTTCGAACTCCGAGTCAAGTAGGTCTTGCAACTGAGCCTTGTCCAGCATGGTCTCAAGAAAGAATTCCTTGACAGAGTTCAGCTTGATACCGCGCCAGGTGCAGACGGGGTCGTTGGCTGCGTGAGAAATCGCGGAAAACATTATCCCCAGGAATTCGTCCTTTTCCTTCTTCTCCATGAGACTGTCTTTAAGTGTTTCAATCGTAGCCTCGTCGTACTTCACGTGCTCGCACCCGATCGACACGCGAGGGAGAGCATCGTTCGCTGGAAACATGTTGTTGTGTTGGCGCCTTGGCTTCAACACCTCTCTCTTGAAACATGGCGAGCATTTGATGGCAATGTCATCAACATGCTGTTCGACGATTCCTCTCGCACGTTCCATGTCCTTTGGCGTTACGTTTGCCGTGTAGCCCAGATCGGCCAGTGCGCATCCGCGCCGCACGAAGCTCTCCATGACATTGAAGTATAGCAGAACGAACTCCACATTGAATTCGCGCTTGATGGCCGCCTGAATCTTTTTTGTCCTCAGTATCATGCAATTGTCGAGGAGCTTACGAAGCCTGTCATTACACAGGGAAAAGTTGAAAACCTCCTGTATTGCGTACCTGTCGAAGTCGTTTATGGTCCGAAATCGCCGACATACCTCTTTGGCGATACCAGCTTCATGTTTGCCTTCTGCGATAATGCTGGCAACATAGAGCGCGATTTGGGCTTTCTTATCACACTCAGAGCGAAACCCACGTTTGAGATATTCCAATGATGCTTTCATCAGGTTTGCGTTCACGCGACTCGTGACCTTGTCCGGGGGAAGGAACTTCAGCACTTCGTCGTACGATGACTTGTGTCCACCATCGCCCGGTTGCCGGTATCGGATCGCGTCCGAACACATCGTGATCTTTGCGAACAGTGCTGATGAAGTAGCCATGACAATGACTGCCCCGATTGTGTAACGCCAAGACTTTTATTAACCTAAAACGTTGACGCGGTACGGACGCGACAATCGATGGCGTTGTTGACATGCTCGTTGCGGCCGGGGGGGGGGAAGGGGGGATGCCGACGACGTACGATCGTTGCCAGTGCGTTACCGGATGGTTGAGAAGGTGGAAAAAGCTGTATTTGGAGAAAATTTGAAGTCATATCCCGAATTTGTTGTAAAATATTTTGTCAAGTATATTATTTAGTCATTCGCGCAACCAATTGTTCGCGGCGTTCCAACACCTTCTCTGTCCGTTGGTTAACATACTGTTCCCTGATTCTTTTAAACTCAGTGCCCGCCAAAGCCAGTACTTTCTTATCGTCGGCAGATACGTCCTCGAGTGAACCGTCCAGGGTAACATTCTTGTGAATGATGTGGTACTGTGCCAACAGATCTTTCACCTCCTTCGACAGGAAAATAGAAACAGTGTCAGATTGACCGGGAGACATATCACTAGGAACACTCAATTTGATGAATGATGACCCGTTCGGGTTGCTTTTCCGTGTTACAAGAACTCTATCTTCCTTCGACGAGCGAGGGTGAACAGTATCTTCCACAATATCGTCGATGGAAGTATCGTCCACGATTTCTCCGTCCTCCTCTACATCGTTCTTCTGCTGCTCCAACAGATCGGTTTGGATAGTGCCTTCCAGGTCCACCTTCTCCACCTCGATCTCTTGAATCTTTTCCTTCGCTTCAATCAAGTCTTGCTTCTCTTGTTCTACGGCTTCAACTGCAGATTGCAACTGTTCTCGGGCAACCGTATTCTCTTCCTCAATTTTAGCAATAGTGCTCCTCTCAATCTCTTCTTTCAGAACCTTAGCCTCTTCGACACCGGCTTCTTGTTCAAGAGCATGGGCTTTTGTTGTCTCCTCCAGAGCCCTAGCTCGAGATGCTTTCTGTTCTTCGAGGTTATTTTGCAGTGCTTCCACGACCGCCTGGTCTTGAGTGTTTGATATCTCGGCTTCGATGGTGGCAACGACTTCCATATCTTCGGCGCGCTGCTCGTTTTCTACCTCGGCGTGTTTCTGCTTCATTTCCACAAGCTTGCTCTCGGCGGCGTCATCAACCTCCGCGATTTGTTCGCGGGCTTCAGCGACAATTTCTTCCTCAGCTTCCTTTAGTTCCTGCTTGATCTCTTCGACCACGACCTGTTTCTCTAGCTCGTGCTCACGAGCTATGTTTTCAACCTCTTTCTGATGCTCTGCAACCACCCTTTGCTTCTCGGCAGAAACGGCCTGATCCACATGAACAATTTCTGTATCGAGCTTTTGTTTTTCCTGTTCGAGTTTCGCTGCAGCTTTGGCGAGGTCTTTTTCCGCCTGAGCGACGCGAGCTTTCTCGATTGCTTCCAGTTCTTTGGCCTGCTTCTTCGCTCTCGCTTTGTTGGCCGCCTCCTTCTCTGCAGCAAGCTGTGCCATTTTAGCACGGCGGATCCACTTGATTACCTGCAGCCACTCGTCAGCAAACCGTGGTTCGGATTTCAGGAACTCGATAATCTTTTCTATAGCCACAATGTCCGCAGGCGACCAGTCTACGCGAGGTGCTTTCATACCAGGGATGATCGTGACCCCGTTTTGTTTGGCGATGGCGATCAACTTTTTGTAGAAAATAAATCCTTCTACAGATTTAGAAAATCCAGCCATCCGCCCAGTCGTGAAGGTTTTGGCGTACACCAAGAGTTCCTCCAACACTTCCATGTCCAGTACAATAAAGCTTCCGATGCCATCGGGATTCTCGATCCCGGTGATCCTTGTGATGTTGTCGGAAAAATCTCTCCTCATCTTCTGCTGTTTTTCCGCTTCGGTCATTTGCTTGTCCTCATCGTCGTCGTCGCTGTCATCCTCTTTCTTGGACTTGAGTTGAATCATTTTGATGACGGCCGGTAGAATACGGTGTCCACCGGAAGCTTCGATAAAGGTTTTTAGTTCCAAGAGTACGGTTTTCTCCAGACCGGAAAGGTCCATGGAAGCACTGTTCATTCCAGAAATTTTCTCGATGCCCTCTTCCAGCTCGGCGACTTGTTTTTTCCTCGCCTTTTCAGCTTCTTCGGCCTTGTGCTTACGCAAGCGAGCCCGGGCTTCCATATGCTCGCGGCGTTGCTTTGCCGAGTGGGCTCTCTTGGCAGCCACGTCTCTCTTTGCCTTCTCAAGGGCGGCGGCCGCTTTGCCTTGCTGAGCTTCTTTTTCCCTCTCGAGAGCCAGCTGTTTCTGCTTCAAGGCACGGGCTTCTTGATAACGCTTTTTCTGGTCGAGCTCACGTTGCTTTTTATTGGCGGCCACTTGTTTAGCTTTTGCAGCTTTCTCTTTAGATTCCGCTTGTTGTAGTTCCTCGTGCCTCGCGATCTCCTGCGCTTTGCGACGAATATCGGCGGCGGCGTTCTGAAACTTCTTTTCAAGCCTTTGCTTCTTGTCAAGCAGAGCTTTCTGTCTCTTTCTAGCGATCTCCTCCATCTTCCTGGCAGCCTCTTGAAGCTTCTTTTTTTTTTCGGCAGCATACTTACGAATTTTATCCTGTCTATCCTTGCGCGCGTGTGGATTTTTAATATTTTGTGCTTCCTTTAACCCCCGTGCGACTATTTCCATTTGCTTCGCCTTGGCAGCTTTTACCGTGGCCTTTTCAGCGTCTTCCTTTTGTCTTAGTTGTTTTTCAATAGTTTCCATCGCCGCTTTGGCTCGTTGAGCCTCAAAACGGAGCCGATCTTCCTCGCGTTTAACAAAAGCTTTTTTCTTCGCGAGAGCATCTGCCTTCTTTTTTGCCTGAGCTTTCTCGAACTGCTCACGAGCACCGTCGGCTTCGGCAACCTTTTCGTTGTGTGCCTTTTGCGCCTCTGCCATCTTCTGCGCTTTCTGTGCGCGCCGCTTTGCCTCCAGGGCTTGTCGTTCTTGAACCGACTCCTGCTTTTTGATTCTGGCTTCCTCCGCAGCAGCTTTTCTGACGCTCTCGTCCAGTACCTTTTTGGCAGCCACCTCATTCTCGCGAGCTCTCTCTGTCTCGCGCGCTCTTGGCAAGGTTTGCTTTTTTGCCGACGCAATCCTTCTCTTCTCAGCCTTGATCTTGCCCTCTATCATACGAGCGGACTTGTGAACACTGTTCATTTCTTTGTTCGTCCGCTGAAACTTCTTCTCCATGTTTCTAGCGAATACTACTGGGATCTTTCCGGTTTTGCTTTTCTTCTTCATGTTTTCGGCAAATTTCTTCAACGTCGCAAGGGTTCTTGCCAAAGCGCGAGACTTGGCTTTCAAGCGTCCAAGCTGTGACTCCAAAGATTTAAGCTTTGTGCCAGAGTTAAATTCTCGAGCTACGACTGTTGTCTCTTCCTTTGCCCGAGGTTTAACTTTAAATTGCTCAATCGTCTTGGTGATCTTCCTTAGCTTACGTTTATGGCGGTTGAGACGGCGTTTAGCGTTTCTAATAATCCTCTTATAATGTTGTATGGTCGGGCCTTTTGCATTTGGTAGTTTTTTTTCCGTAGTTTTAAGATGATTTTCAAAGCGACGAATCTCTCGTGTGATCTCATTTTTTTGTTTTTCGAGATCTGTTATTTTCAATGCACCGGGGGAGCCAGCTGAGCCCAATGCGCCCAATGCGCCCAATGCGCCCAATATACCGTTGTCCGTCACGCTGTTCAAGATGGCGAAGAGTTCTGTCTTCTCTTCATCCGTCAGATTGAGGCCATCCGTATTGGGCTTCAAGTCTAACGGTAGAGCCTCCATGGCCTCCTCGTCTAACTCGCCAATGATAGCATTTGCCGTCAAATGTATCTCGTCTCCACTGACCCATTTTCTCGGGATTGATTCGTTCGTTCCGTTCGTGGATTCACCTTGCCTGGTTGACGCAAAAAGGATTGATCCTGCAACAATTAAGGCGACAATAAAAATAACTTTATTATCCATCTCATCATATATTTGGAATACAATTATTTTGTTGTTTTGCAGGCTTTGACAAACGAGGATTACTTCAAAAGCGTGTGGCTGGGGCCGATGACGTACGATCGTTGCCAGTGCGTTACCGGAGGTACATGAGGTTGATGCCGATCGATTTCGGCCGGTCGTACGTTGGCAGGGCGTTCACGAGCCTCGAAGTGAGATCGCTCGTGCGCACACTCGCTCCCAGCTTTGGCGTGGTCGTCGGCATTGAATTTTAGGGTTGATTCGTTCGCGACAGTTCAGGAAAAGTTCACATCTCAGATGCGAGCTTACTGTATGACTTCGCGGATTGTCACGGGGCGTCCGTTGAAAATGACAAAAGCGTTCCAGATACGTAATTTAAATATTTAGTTTAAATAATTTAAAAACTGACCACTGTGCATTTTATACCATCCACCACTACGCTCTCTCCTACACCGATATTTTCACTTCCAATCGAAATGGAGTTTGTTGATTCGTCATAGGAAACTGCGACAACTGAGCTATCGGCGAGACTCAGTGAAAACTGTTGTCCAGAACCATTGTTTTCATCAAATGAAGCAAAAACAGAATCGTCTACAGGTATGGGTATAGTTTCTCCTAGTTTAACGAACGAAACTGTCGAACTCTTAGAACCTACTTTAAGAATTAATTTTTCCCCGGTGGAGAAAACATCGTCGATTACGCTATTCAATGTGTTCAAGTCCGTAGTACTTAAATCGAACTTTCCTCCACCTTTGTCAAATGCAGTCTTGTCGTAGTTTGAACTAATGTTCTGCAAAGTTGTAAAAGTTTCGGTGGCTACCGTTACAGAATCCGCCAAGAACTCCACCGTATACGTAGTATCTGGAGTCAATGGTCCAATATCAATATCTCCAAGTGAGACATTGTTACGTGCAGCTACTGTGGTTCCATCATTTTTTACAATAATGGAGTAAGATGTTGCTCCTTCGAATTCGGCAATGGTTGTAAAAACACTCGATACTCTTGGGGCAACAACCAGTAGTTCTACCGGGCCGGAATTCACGGAATTCACGGAATTCACGGAATTTACGGAATTTCCGAATATGAAATCGAATGTATGTGCAACGCTATCGGGATCGACTACACTCAAGTCTACTACTGGAAGTCCATCTTGAATGGCGAGTCCTGTGAGAGGTTCGGTTGTGCCAGCGTTATCAATTGTAGATACTAGACCATAAGATTTATCTATATGTGCCAACGTATTAGTTCCTGAAGCCACCGAATAGTATACAGTACCGTTCATGGCATTCATCGATGATGTAATATTCGTGCTTGCAAATATGAATGAAGCTATACCGGCTGCTTTATACGGAGATGTTGCGTTTGTGATGTCCCCGGTCATATAATTCAGGAGACCAAAGACTGAAGTACCATTTTGACTAAGTGCTCCCGTTATACCACCCACATATCCGTCCGATACCGCTGTAATGTTACCAGTCATGGAATTCACGCAGTTGTTGAAGTTTTGTGCAGTGGCATCCTGCATACAATACCCACAAATCCCCCCGGCGTAACCACTAGCAAGGGTAGTTTGAATATCTCCTGTCATTGCATTGAGCAACTTCGTAAAGTTGGCATCGTTACTGTATCCCACAATCCCCCCCACACGTTGACCCTTTAGGGGGGTTAGGAAGACTCCTAGATTTCTGAGCAACGTACATTGGACATCAGTCCTTGCATATCCTACTATACCGCCCACGTGGACAGTTCCGATTGCACTTGGACTGAATGTCATCTCATCCATCTGACCCTTGAAAGTAACCGCTGTAGCACTTGTTGTAGATCCAGCCATATAACCTACAATAGTTCCCATGTATACCGTGGTTGCATAATCTTCCTGCTTGATGAAAGAACCAGCGTCAAGGTCTACTTCTATATTGAATATGTCACCCCCCGAAACTTGTCCTGCAAGCATGCCAACTGCAAACGAAAACCCGGAGATAGAACATACTCCTGCCATTCTTACATTTTTCACAGTACCTGAAATAGTTTCAAAAAGTCCAACGAAATTTGTGATCGCGGCTGATTCACCATAATTGTCATCAACAAATACCCAGTTCGATATTGTAAATCCAGCTCCGTTGTATTCGCCGCTTAAATTGAAAGGTTTAATGTTTGTGCTGTCTCCAAGTAGATCTATATCAGCAGTTTGTATGTACTGGCTTCCTCCCCACGAAGTAGGTGTTGATCCAGAATTCGAATATACAGACCCATTGTTCATCATTTGAATAAGATGCTCCTTGGAAGAAACCTCGTAGTTGGAATTTCCATCAAGTACCCAATTTACAGTGGTCATAGTTTCATTTGATTGACGCTTATAAAATAATCTCAGAAAATGCACGCTTGTTCGACGATGTCTTCATCCCGAGAAAAAATGGCAGTTTTCCATCACGGGGCGTCCGTTGAAAAGGGTTTGCCCTCTTGCGAGTCGCTGCTGTCTGAGCTGCTGCTGCGGTGTGCTGTGTGGATCCAGTTGTGCGCTCGAGTCGCTGCTGTGTGTGCTGCTGCTGTGTGTGCTGCTGCTGTGTAGTGCTGCTGCTGTGTAGGGTGCCTACTCACCGTCTCTGCCGCCGCTGGTGATTGGAAGAGAACGGGAACAAGTCTATGGCATTACTTTTGCATGACTTCGCGGATAGCTTGTTCGATGATGTCTTCATCCCGAGAAAAGTGGCAGTTTTCCAACACGGGGCGTCCGTTGAAAAGGGTTTGTCTCTTGACAAAAGCGTTCCAGTTGGCGGGAAGGGCGTACTTTTTGATGTACAGTTGTCGCATCATTTTTCCTACTCTTCCGGACAGGTGTTGTGGAACCCTTATGCCAATTTTGGAGGACACGACCACGATCCCTGTCTCCCTCCCCCTCTGTGCGGCGTCTAGCTCGTGCGTGGGGGTGTTGGAGTCCTGGAGGAGGGGTGTGACGGTAGGAACGGCGTCACCGACAACCATGTCTTGGCGGCTGAGGATTGTCACGCTGTCGCGCAGCTCGATCAACGTGCGCCCGTCGAGGTTCACGCCGATGTCCTGGAGCGATTTGTAGCTTTGGATGAGGTTGTCGACCCTTTGACGTTTGAGTGCCACCGTGCTCTGTAGGAGCTGTTGTTCAACCATACGTTTGGCCAGGTCCCCGCGGTCTTTCGCGTCGATGTACTTGAACGCCGGGGGCATGCCCTCAAAGGAGTCGATCGTCTCCACCTCCTCGCGACCATCGAGGAGGAAAGATTGTGTCGCGCGCCCTTCTTCCGTGCTCTGCAGAGAATTGTGGCGGGCCTCGATCTCGGCAACGAGGCTCAAGTCACCCCCGAGAAGACGACACACCTTTTCCGAGCTCTGGCGGCGAAACGTATGTGCCTTCTTTCCGGGAAGGAGCCATACGATTTCGATTAGGGTTTTTGCGTCGGCTACTGGGGTCTCATTTCCTTTGCCATTGATTTTCAGACGGGGGCACCGAGACCCGAGTCCATCGGGTCGAGACCCCAGTCCATCGGGTCGAGACCCCAGTCCATCGGTGGCTTGAATTAAACGCCTTAGGGTAGTATTTGCGGTACTTGAGTCACATGCAAGCACAAATCGGATAGTATCCATGACGCTCCCCATTTTGGTCGTCTTGTCAACTCGAATTGTCGAAGCTTCCATGCTTTGGATGACGTCCATGTTGCCGTTAATACACCTGTCAAAGATATTTTTTGGAGACAACTGGACGAGATTTCAATATTTGCTGGAAACTGTATATCGCAAACCCTCGCACAGTAGCTCACAATTTTCGAGCACCTCAACAATCTCCTCGCAAACCAAATTCAGCAAGCATGAACGCCTACAAACGCATGAAAAAAGAGCACATCCGCGTGGACAAAGTAACGCAGAAAATAAGCGTGATGGACACCACTCGAACTGTCCTTGATTGTGACTCGGGAGTAGCAGTCTCTAAACTGAACCGCCATGTTTTTGCGAAGGATGATGAACGGGTGGCGTCAATCAGGTCGCGCATGACGCGGATCAAAATAAACGGCTATGGCAACAAAACGCCTGTCACAGACTTGAACACTCTGGCGGAGGTCATTTGGTTTTTGCCCGGTGGCAAGTCAACAGCTTTCCGCCTCAAATCCGCGGAGAAAATTGGTCGCGCACTCGGAGGCGATCTGACTCTTTTCCGAGAAAAGCTCATGATGCCTCGTCCGGAAGAACCCGCGACAAGGCAATCAATCGTGGAGAAAGCTTTGCGCAGTGTGGACATCGCCGGGGGAGTGCGCATCGACACGGCCACCGGAAAGGCCAGTATGCTTGGCGTAATCCGACTGGTTGTCAGCTGCATTTCCTGTCAAGCTTCGACACGTCTTACCCGTCTCTTCGCGCAAGATGACTCTGTGCCATCGATCGAGTCACGTACAACCTACATCCGAATCAACGGACGTGGAAAAAGTACTCCGGTTGCAGACCTGAAAACTATCGTGGAGATGATTTGGAAGTTGCCCGGCAAAGCTTCTGCGAGGTTTCGCCACAAGTCTGCGGAAACCATGTGCCGCGTGATGGGGGGTGATCCGGCTTTGCTCCGAGAGATCGAACAAAACAACCTGACATGGGGATCTGTTGATGGAGGCGATGTCATTCAGCAAGCTTTGCTCAAGCCGGTCGAGTACAAAGAAGTAGAAGAGCCACGAAGGGTAAAGGAGTGCTCGGTGAGAGACGCTCTTGCTTATCTCGTCGGCGGAGAACCCGAGGTAGAAACACCCGCAGGGTTCATCGATGTACTCAGTGATACAGATGTGATCGAGGTGAAGTACTATCGGCAGTGGAAGCATGGTCTCGGGCAGGTGCTAGCGTATCATTCGTTTTACCCTCGTCTGGCCAAACGTCTGCACCTCTTTGCACACGTCGGGGACGTCGATACGCTGGAATATTTTGCGTTAGCAGAGTCGGTGTGTAGTGTGCACGAGGTGAAAGTGACGTTCGAAGAGGTGCCTGCCGTGGACGACGACGTGAATGAGCATTGACCACCTGCGCGCTGCTGCTGTCAACGCCGTTTTCCGGCGCCCGCTCGTTGTTGGCACATGGAGTCACGATTGTCGAGAAAAATAAAAAACGTTGTTATCAACAGCACGAGTTTTCAATATAGGCGTCGATAATCTAAATTACATATCTCTTACAGTCAGTTTCTTTCCATCGAGAAGAATACTGTCACCCACTTGGACGATAGAACCACCGATATCCAAAGAATTGTTCACATCATCATAAGTCACCGCCACGGTCGATGCATCCGAAAGATTCATGGTGATTGCCTGTCCCGAACCACCAGTACCACTGAAGGGAACCAGGATAGAATTATCCGTAGACACGGACTCGCCAACCTTCACGAATGCCACATCCGACGTCCTCTTGCCCAGGTTGATCTTAAACTTGTCACCAGTAGTAAACAAGTCGCTAATGACCTCGTCTAGAAGAGAAAATGATGAAGTATCCAGGACACTCAGATCAAAACCACCGTTGCTACCGTATACGCTAACATCATAGTTAGACGCAGAGTTCGCCAATGTTGTCACGGTTTTCGTTTCTTCCAGAGCGTAACCAGTCCCAGGGTTCGCATACAATTGGAGTACGTAAGTCGTTCCCGGAGTCAACCCACCGATGGTAACTTCACCAGCAGAAATACCGGTGTGGGCCACCCTTGTGGTTCCAGAAGGGGACTCTGTTACGTTGATCTGGTACGTAAGAGCACTGGTGACTTCCACCACGGTAGCACTGATAGATGTTACTCCCGCCGTAGGAAGCAAGAACTCTGATAATACTGTAGGTATAGGAAATGTTTGATATGATACATTTACAGTTGTCCCGAGTACGAGAGGAGACCCTCCGTCTGTAGAGAGAAGTTCTATCGCAACCGAATCATGGTTAGAACCTGCATTTCGACCCAAAAACCCTACGCTGCTCAGTTCCGACTGTGAATAAGGCCGATCCATGGTCAGCGTCCATGTCTCGTCGGTCGAACCAGTTGAATGATGGCATGAAGAAATATCACGGGAAGAACTTCCATCTATAGCGTATTCAGGTTGACCGTCCCATCCCGAACTTGTTGCTGTAGCAGTGCCCAGGGGGGCGATGTTGACATTGGAGTCATTGTATAGTTCGAACTCAGCAAATACGAGAAGTCCACCTCCAACCTTCCGCGCTCTGGCTTGATTAAATACCCTACCAGACATTTCATTGTATCTAACATAAATATTTTTTTTCCAAATTCGCCGGCAACTTGGCTATTTGAGCCCACTGCGTTTGTTTACAGGAAATAACCGAAAACTGCCGTCGCGTGCGGCCTGCACCTGCATCTGCACCTGCACCAACAGTCCCTATGACTCTCGACATGATCGTTGGTGCGGGCGCGCCGCCGTTATTCTGGTTATCTCAATGACGAAAGCATCAAAAAAATATATGTGTCTGTCATCATCCAAACAACATGTCTGTACACTGGGTGGTTTCCGGAACCGGATCTTATGAAGTCTCTTCGAAGAACCATCTGTTGCAACTGATGCACAATGGCGGAAAGTTTGCGAACACGGGCACGCCACCGTCTAGCTACATGTCCTCCTCGTACGTCCAGACCAGCGACATTGACCTGGAGTCTGACATCTCAAACATCAAGCCCATCACTGTATTTAGGGGCGTGTACGACGGCCAGGGATTCCGCATTTCCAACTGGCGGTGCACCGCGTTGAGTGGGAAAGGCACCGCGCTCTTTGGTCATACTGTGAACGCGGAGATCAAGAACCTCGTGCTGGATGGCGTGTGGTACGCTGTCAACACGAATGACGGTAGTCTTTTTGCAGCTCACAACACAAATTCAAAGTTTTACAATATCACGGCGGACTTTTCACCCGGAACGGAGATTACAGCGACTAGTAACAGTCTCGGTGTTCTGTTTTCGTACACGGGCTTCTGTACCATCGAAAGCATCACGCTCGGAGGCACAATCGACAATTTTGCGGGAAGAGCGTACACGGGAGGCATTGTTGGATATTCTGATCGTACGTCATGGTCTCACGTGCGGAACATCGCGATCTTCCCCAACGGCCTCAATGGTACGGGGACCCACACGGGAGGTATGTGGGGAGCTTCGCATAACGAAACCACCACACACGTGCTGTGCGCGATGAAGGGGGACGTTGTGGGGAATGCGTACGCGGGTGGCGTATTCAGCCTGTTGAACGGTGGTACAACCGGCCGCATTTGCCAGAGTATGATCGGCAACATCACCGCTTCGAACACCTCGGCGTCGATCGCGGCATCTGTTTCTGGCGGAGGCACGCTCAGTCACTGCCTGTGCTACATGTCTGGAGATGTGCAGAGCGGTCTGGTGGGTGGCGTGTCGTCGCTTGCGATCTCATCGAGTGTGGTGGCGATGCAGGGTCACACAACGTACGCGGCCGTGAAGTCAACCAACACTTCTGCCGAAGTTTTGGTGGATAGCTCGTACGGCCACTCTTATTCTCTGAGCACGGGGGTGGTCGCAACGATGGACTTGTCCACGTTCACCATGAGTGATTCGTACCCACTGCCATACTTTACGTTTTCTTTTGTGGACGGAGCTTCAAACCAAATCGACTGGCCGTTTGTTTTCGGGAATACATCCGGCACTTCCGTGTACGATTGGCACATGACAGTCGGATCTGGCGAAAACGTGACTTTCGATGGCGTGAGTTCGCTTGTACTACAGACGGGTGCAATCAGTATCACACCAAGCCCTCTGAGCTTGGCAGTATCTTTTGACGCGGTGGAGAGCTCGATGGGCTACAAGATAACGGTACAGAGAGTGGGTCCTTATGCTGTTCGTACGGTGGCGACGGGTTTCACGGAGTTGGTGATGGACATCGGCTCCCTCCGGCCGAACACGGCGTATGTCGTGCGTCTGTACACGACATCTGACGGCACAGAATACGTGCTTCATTCGGAAACAGAGGCTACGACGGCAGCGAACTCTGTTTCAAACTACAGAGTTAGTGATTTTGCCGGAACGGGTGGTGACGGCTACGACTTGTCGGCTCTGAGAGAGGGGGCGGCGGAGTCGGTTTTCGCAATTATACACGACTTGTTTTCAACGGGAGACGAGTTGCTGGTAACTCTTCCGGGTGGTTTCCAACAGAAAACGAAGTTTGTGAAGAGAGGGGAGTCGGCGCCTATTGCGGGTGTGGAAGCAATGTTGTTACCCTTTGATCCAACCGCGGGCAGTTCTCAGACGGCATCACTGACCCTGTCGGACAACACTTCTGTGGTCCTATCTTTTGATGAAACCCTTGGTACTTTGAACGTTGGTGGCGTAGTGTGTTCTCATGGAGACTCTGTTGTTCTAGACGGAAAAAAGGCGACGGTTGCAGACATTTAGATTAATTCGACTATTTATTATAATTACTCAATATTTTGCGTTAGCAGAGTCGGTGTGTAATAAATAGTGTGCACGAGGTGAAAGTGACGTTCGAAGAGGTGCCCGGCGTGGACGACGACGGCCTAGCCACTGGTGCGAATTGAGCCCACTGCGTTTGTTTACAGGAAATAACCGAAAACTGCCGTCGCGTGCGGCCTGCACCTGCACCTGCATCTGCACCTGCACCAACAGTCCCCATGACTCTCGACATGATCGTTGGTGCGGGCGCGCCGCCGTTGGCGGGCTCCTTCTGGAATGATTGTACGGAGACGACCATGCGCCGCGTTGTCGACATGTTGATTGGGGCGGAGGAGTACGCCGACGACCGCGCGGGCCTTGTGGTGCGCAACGTGAAGGTGGACCTGTGTCGCGCTCTGTTGATTCACCGCTCGAACGCCGGGGCGAACGCCAGCTGGGTGGACGTGCTCGACGTGCTGGCGGCGGCCTTCGCAGACGTGAACGCCAAGAATAATTCGGAGGAGACGGTTCTGATGTACTCCGCCGGGTGTCCCGATGCAGTGCGCGCCCTCGTGCGCCTGGGTGCAGACGCGACCCCCTCGGATTGCTGCGGATACACGGCCCTTTTCTTCGCGAAAGACGGGGAAGTGGTGGACATGCTCGTGGACGCCGGTGCCGAATTGGACGCTCAGGCGGAAGACGGCATCACGCCTTTGATGCACGCGTGCCTGCGGCAAAACATCGAAGTAGCTGGCGCCCTCTTAAAAAGAGGCGCCGACCCTAACCTCCGGGACGACGAGGGGAGGACTGTTCTCAGCGTGATCTGCTCGGAATTCTGCGACTTTTTTACTGCGGCGATGGACTTGTTGCTGAGGTCGGGTGCGGACGAGAGAATCGCCGACGATGACGGCCGTCTCCCCGTCGATTTCTTGTCGGAACGTGTTTACGCCAAGGAGGTGGTCGGCCAGGCTCGGCGTGTGTTGCTGTCTGCCCCGCGTGATAGAGCGTGGCGTCGCCGGGGGTTTGCGTTGATGTGTGTTTGTATAACTGAAGGTGCGGGTGCGGGTGCGGGTGCGAGCGACGGTTTGGCACGGTGGCTCGTGGGCGCCCGGGCGGGGCAGGCGGGCGTGTTTAGGTCGATTTTGAGGTTTCTCTAGCACGGCCGGCTGTCGGGTACTTTAGGTCGCCGACTCGTTGAGTGGTTGTC
>Ga0206126_10003431_pt1 | contig 16103 bp, 10 predicted proteins | sample Helgoland_Spring_5_FD_148621 | JGI IMG/M metagenome (GOLD analysis project Ga0206126, IMG submission 148621) | Pelagic subsurface seawater microbial communities from Kabeltonne, Helgoland, North Sea - Helgoland_Spring_Bloom_20160412_1 | ecosystem: Environmental > Aquatic > Marine > Epipelagic ...
ACACTGCTGGCGATACAACTTACGTTCCCTACAAGCAACCGCTTACTAATTACATTAGTTCACTTGTGGCACTTGGTGGAGCTTATTGGGATACGATGGAATCCGCTGCATCCTTCGTGGGTGTAGGCATTCAAGGTATTACTGTTCCTCTACGTGACGGAATGCCCGTCATTACGGAAAATAACTTTGTTGTAGGTGACTTGGATCAGTTGACTGGTCTAAAGGGTGATGCCTCTCTTAAGTATCTTTCGACTGGAGTATTGGACAATGACGTTGGCCAGAACGATTACTCAATAAGTGTATGGGTTACTGATAATGTTTCTCTTGATAATGCTTATTGGATTGGCTCAAGTCGTCTTGCTCAAAGATCATCTGCAAATAATACTGCGGTTAAATTCTCTGCTCAAAATAATAGCTCGGCTCAAGTAAATCCTTCCCCCGATCTTGTTGATGGCTTCATCGGTCAGACTAGAACTGTCGGCACTGACTTTGATTGGTTTATTAACACTAATAGCGGCAATTTTGTAAAAGCATCAATTGCTCCAACTGGAGCTGGCATTAGTGTATTTGGATATGCTGCGGGGCTTAATCCAAACGCATCACGCATTGCTACTTACCACGTTGGCCCTGCGCTCAACCTTTCAACCTTGCAAGGCTTACAGGAAACTTTACTGGCTGAGATTGCAGGGGTAGGCTTCTCAACAGAAGCAGCCAACTACTTTGGACGACTGGTAAATGCTGGGGACACAACATTCTTAGCGTACCGTCAACCTCTAGCTAACTACATCGACAGCTTAGTAACGCTTGGTGGAGCTTACTGGGATACGATGGAATCTGCAGCATCTTTCGTGGGTGTAGGTATTAAGGGTATCACAGTTCCTCTTAGGGATGGGATGACTGTCCCTACGCAAAATAACTTTATTACAAGTGATTTGGATCAGTTGACTGGTCTATTGTGCAATGGTTCTACTAAGAGAATCAGCACTAACACGGATCAATCAAATTACGCACAGAATGACACTTCAGCCAGTACATACAGAACAGAGGATGTAAGCGGAACCAATCCTTTTTACTTCGGAACAAACCTTGCAAATGGCTTTGGGGCTAGAGGCACAGCGAGCTTTATAACTGCCTGTTACGGTGCGCAGGCTGTAACTGGAAGTGCTACTACTACCGTTGGTCTCTTGGGACTTTCTCGCTCGGTTTCGACAGGCTACGACTACCGATCAAATGGGACAACTGGTACACGCACAACAGCATCGGTTGCGCCAGCTGCTGGCAATCTGGATATATTTGCTATTAACGGAGTAGCAAATGGTTCATTCCGCCTAGCAACCTATCACGCAGGCCCTGCACTTGACCTTGCTACCTTAGAAGGTCTGCAAGACACTTTACTTTCCGAGATCCGTACAGCGCACACATTTGTAGCTGCTGCATCTTATTTCTCACGTCTTGCAGCCGCAGGTGACACTACGCACGTAGCCTACAAGCAACCGCTGACGAATTACATTACGTCACTTGTTGAACTTGGAGGAGCTTACTGGGATGATATGGTGTCGTCTACGTCTTTTGTAGGTGTAGGTATTGAAGGTGTTGAAGTTCCCCTAAGAAGCGGGATGACCGTGCCTACGAACAATAACTTCATTGCTGCTGACTTAAATCAGTTGATTGGTCTAAAAGGTGGAAACCTAAAGGAACTAGCAACTGGAATATTAGACAATCAGTTTACTGATGATAATGCTTCTTTATCCGTCTATGCAACAGAGGCGGCTACAATTGGGGCGCATATAAGTAATGACTTCAATAATGGCGCAATGAGTCTTCGTGTCGGTAGTCCAACTTTTGTAGCTTTAAGAGGTTTGGCCACGAACACATCAATAGTAACTGCTGGTGTTACTGGTCTTATTGGTCTTACTAGAACAACAGACACTGACTTGGATGGTAGGGCAAGCCAAACCAATGTAACCGAAGCAAATGCAGGCACACTACCAAGGAATAACGAAATCTTTGTTCTTTCAAGAAACGGAGCTCAGTTTGCTGACAGTCGCCTAGCAACCTATCACCTAGGCCCTGCACTTAACCTTGCTACCTTAGAAGGTCTGCAAGCCACTTTACTGACCGAGATAGCAGGGTTAGGCTTCTCAACGGAAGCAGCTAACTACTTTAGCCGACTGGCAATTGCTGGGGACACAACATTCTTAGCGTACCGTCAGCCTCTAGCTAACTACATTGATAGCCTAGTCGCACTCGGTGGAGCCTACTGGGATGATATGAAGTCCTCTGCATCCTTTGTGGGTGTTGGCATAAAAGGTATTACTGTTCCTCTACGCAGTGGGATGACTGTTCCTACACAGAATAACTTTGTTGACGCTGACTTAAATCAGTTGACTGGTCTAAAGGGCGATGCATCGCTAAAGGTTATTGATACGAATCTATTAAGTAATGACATTTCTCAGAATGACGGTTCATTATCGGTGTATCAAACTGAAGCTGTAACGTCTGGAAATTATACGGCTGGAAGTGGATACAATGGAGGTATAGGCGGTGGAGTATTTCTTCGTGATCTGGGATCTACCATTCAATGTGCTGTCCACGGAGGACTGGTATCAAATGGAACGGGCTGGGTAAGTGGACTAGTCGGAGGAAGTCGATCATCTTCAACTACTCAAACCCAGCGAACAAATCAAACGGACTATCCGTTTTCTAGCACCTCATTAGCTCCAACTACAGATGTAATTCGGGTGTTCGCAGCTGGAGCCAGCCCTAAGACAGACCCACGACTAGCAACCTACCACGTCGGCCCTACACTTAATCTTGCGACTCTTGAAGGTCTGCAAGACACCCTAATCACAGAAATCGCAGCAATTTAATTATGACCCCATCAGAATACCTACTAACTAATCCTACGGCTGACGAACACAGCTACAACTATCTTTTGATTCCAGCAGAACTGCGGGACTCAATGATCGCAAAGCAGGACACCTTGACGACGCACAACCATATCAGCCCAGTGCTGTTGATTGACGGACGCTACGGTGCTTGCTGTGACCTCTACACAGAGGTCGGCGTAGGCGGCATCTACCACGAACTATGGGAGATGCTTGACCAAGCTAAACTGGATGAATGCGAAGTCGTAGACAAAGATACATTCCTGGCACTGCTACCACCTGACCCAGAACCTGAAGTATGATGCAAGACGTTATTTACAAATCTACCATAGGCACAGGGGGCTTCATTGCTTCCATTGAACTTGGAAACATTAATGAATTATCGGGAACACTGGCTGGTCTTACCACTTTTATGTACATGACTTTTGCAGCTATTAAGGTAATCAAAGAACTTATAGACAAGGATTAATATGACACCAGAACTAATAGCAATGCTAGGCGGGGGCGTAAGCGGTTTTGTAATGAAGATGATTGCGGCACAGGCTGATAATCAAGCACGTCTCTTTGAGCGTATGATTGCCCGTCAGACTATAGCGGACGAGTCAGCGGACAAGGCAGCAGCCCGTGGTGGTGTCTATATGCGCCGTGCAATTACAGCGGCAGTTATCTTTGCCATTGTAATAGCCCCATTTGTCTTCGCATTCACGGACATAGGTGTCAGTATTCAATCAGAATCCAAAGGCTTCCTAGGGCTATTCAAGCGCCTAGAATGGTCCACTGTACAGGGTTTTGTCATCCTACCAGAGATCCGCCAAACAGCTTTAGCCATCGTAGGGTTCTACTTTGGTTCCTCACAAGTTAAATAAATATGTCTACAACTACAATTACAGGTACAATTAACGGGGTAAACAACACAGCCCTAGCAAACAAGTGGATCACCTTTCGCCTAGTTCAGCTCGGCACAGACTCGGCGGCAACAACAACAGTAGCGCAGAGCGTAGACTCAGTTCAGACAGATGCCAATGGCGACTTCTCGATTGACATTTGGAATAATGGTGACAGCGGAAAAGAAAGTGCTCTTGAAATTACAATCGAAGGATCAAAAGCAGAATATGTTGTTATTCCTGAAGGATTAGCAACCATTCAACTTTGGGATTTAATTGAAAACTATCAAATCCCAAGCACAAATCCGCAATTCCCATCAATTTCAGAATCATTTTTAAAAAAATCAAATAATCTTAGTGACTTAGAGGATATTGCAATATCTAGGCAAAACTTAGATGTTCCATCTAAAAGCGAAGTTATTCTTTCTTCTGATATAGGAATAACAGTAGCTCCAATTGCCAGTCCAACATTTACTGGAACCATTAACACATCCGCGACTGGGATTGATTTTGATCCAGGCACAGTTGGCGGAGAGCTTTCTTGGAACGACCAAGAAAAAACGCTGGATTTGGTTACTGGTTCTGACAATGTTACTGTTCAGATTGGTCAAGAAGTAACTTTATTTGCTAGAAACAGCTCTGGAGCAGCAATGTTTGATGGGCAGGTTGTCATGGTAGATGGCTCACAGGGAAACAAGCCAACCATTTCTTTGGCTCAAGCAGATACAGTTGAGAATGCCAGAAAAACAATTGGTATTGTAACGCAACCAATACCAAATAATTCCAATGGATTTGTTACATTGATTGGTAAGGTTCGGGATTTAGTTTTGGACAGTGGCACATTTACCGAGGGTGATGTGGTTTATTTAAGCAGCACTGTCGCTGGGGGCATTACAAATGTTAAGCCCAATATTATTGTAGAACTTGGCCACGTATTAGAAACCAGCACTGGCGGCAATACAAGTGGGGTCCTTGAGGTCCAAGTTAATAATGAATCCGCTGTTTATGAGTTGGAGCAATCTTTAACTACATTAATTAATCAAAACACAACAGACATTGATACAAATTCAACTGCAATTGCACTTAATACTTTAAAGCAAACAAATGCTGACCATGATGGTGATGTGACTGGGAGTCAAACTTTATCAATTGCCGATGGTGCAGTTGATATTAATAATTTATCTGCTGGAGGAACACCAAGTGCATTAACTTTTTTGCGAGGAGATAATACATGGGCTGTATCTGGAACAGGTACGGGTAGTGGAAATATAGCAACAGATCCAATATGGGGTCAATTAGGAGATCTTGCTGTTGGTACTGGTATTTCAGAAGCAATTCGACTTGGCGCTGGAGTCAATGGTCAAGTTCTTACAGCAAGTAGTGGTCAACCTTCTGGACTAGAATGGAAAAACGCATCTGAGGGAGTTGGTGACGTAGCAAATGATTTGCTTTGGCAAAATAATGGAGATTTAGTTGTTGGCACTGGTTTAAATACAGCTCAACGTTTACCACTTGGTCAAACTGGACAGTCATTGTCATCTGATGGAACTAATCTTGTATGGGCCGATAATTTAAACGTAGTAGCTACAGACGAAATCTGGCAAAATTCTGGTGATTTAGTTATTGGATCTGGTCTTGCTTCGGCAGTACGTTTAGGTTCTGGTAGTGACAATCAAGTTCTTACTGTAAATGGGTCGGTTGCTGGTGGAATAGAATGGCAAACACCTAGTGGTGGTAGCGGTGGCAGTGTACCATTTGAAGATTCTGGGAAAACGCAAGATTTAAGCAACTCTGAACTTTGGGCAGTACAAGGTAATAATGGAACTGTAGATTTTCCAAGCTACGATTATCCATATTATAGATTATCACCAGAAGTTCAATTTCCAGTTGGTCAAGGATCATATCAAAACATAAAAACAAATTTTGCAACTGACCCTATAGGTCAACTCATTGACTGGTCTCTACCAATTTCAATATCTGTAGACGTTACGTGTGCAAATGAATTAAATTCTGATGTTATTACAAGTGCTGCACTAGGCCATTTGAATAGTTCCGCAGGATATATTCAACCTACTGGAAGATGCATTGGTTTTAAAATAGAAAACCAGAGGGTTTATATCTTTTCAGGAAATTCAAACAGTCAAGGAGTTGCAACAGATATAGGTAGTAATGGAACTGAACTAAACCCTCCATTTAGAAATTATACTGTAAAATCTAATGGACTAGGAACAGTTTCTTTGTATATTGATGGAATTTTATTGGGATCGGTAAACAATGGTCCCACAGCCGCCTCCCCGTTTGTAGGTAGAACATATTTGTATCTTGCTTGCGCTGGTCTTAAACAAGGAGAAAGTATTTACACAGTAACTAGTCGTTTTAAAAATATTAAAGCATTTGTAGACTATCCTTAATATGAGTAATCAAGGAACAATTAGACTAAAGGTAACTAATAGCGCACCTGCAATTGAAAAGTTGTGGAACAATCGCTATAAATTAGAGTTCTTTTGTGATAACAATAGCCCTAAGGAGGATTGGTACTATGAAAATGTATCTGCTTTACTTCCAAATTACGGCATATTGCAGACAACAAACTTTGGCTCTGGTGTAAGCGAAGACTGGGAAGCAATTCCAAATTCTGTTTACCCAGATATGCGGTTAGTCCTTGCCGAGTACCCATACAACGTCCGAGCTGGAAAGCACTACGTTAAGCTAACTTACGAGACGCTCACAGCCTCTTGGGTAGAAGAAAAGGCCGAGGATACGGATTACGAGCTAAACGGCTTAAAGAGGGTATCACGTACCTTTGTTGCCCTACCAGCCACCACATACGATAAGGTTGTTGGCACTAGCACAATTGACAGCAATGGCACTACCTTGTATCTTGGCAGTTTTAAGATTGAAGAAACTGACGCTAAGTGGTCGCTGAGTGAAGTTTGGCTTGAGGCTGGAGAGTTAAGCCGAGAGGAAAACTCTGAGGATGCCAAAGGATCTATTAGCATTACCCAGATCGGCGGATGCCCAGAAGCACCAGCGGGATATACGGTTGTCAACGAAAGCAAGAACAACACACAAGGCTTTGAAACCTGCTCGCGCACATTCTACAAGGATGACTCTGAACTGTCTCGCAGTAACGATTACGTTGGTTCTCAATTAGCGGAAAGCATTGAGGTATTTAGCCCAACAGTAGAACCAACACCAACAAACTTTGCGGCAGTTTTAGGAAGCAAGTCTACATCAAACGTAGACGGAATACCTACAATTCGATACACGTTTCTTGTCCCATCAGTTTTAAGCACATCCGAAGACAAGATTGGATCACAACTAGGTATTATAATAGAAGCATTTAGCGAAATACCCACAACACCCGCTGGATATGTTATTGCTAACAAGCAAACTTCTGAAGTTGAGGGCATTCCAACAGTTAGATATACCTTTCTTAAAAATAACATTATACTAAGTGAATTAGAAGATAAGGTTGGTTCACAACTATCCAAAGTTCAAGAATGGTTTAATCCTACAGTAGATCCATCAATTAATAATTATGTAATTGCTAGTACAAGAAAATCTGAGATTGGCGGTATTCCTACAAAGCGTTTTACTTTTTTAAAACCTAGCATTATTTCAATTGATCAACAATTTTCAGAGTCAGATTCTAAGATAACAATTGTTGCTTTTAATTTGACTTCAGAAGAAGTTAGCGAGGCACTAGATGAAGTTACAATTAATCATAGATTAATAGAATTTCAATCAAATGATTACGAAGGAATTGCTACTAACACTTATACTTATACTCTAGATTTATATGATGTTGTAGATTTTGAATTAAACGGATTAAGGAGAATTACCAGAACAACACTCCTTCCAAGTGGTACAATTTATAATAAACAAATAAATGACATACAGAATTTTCCATCTAACGGAATAGGTTCATCAGTTCAAGAATCAATGAACCTTTCTTATTTTAATGTTGTTGATACGACTAAATATAGAATTGTTGATGAAATTTGGTTGGAACCTGGATTAATTTCTCAATCGAAAAAAAATATATCAGAAGGTTTGTCCCAATGGACGGAAGTAGCTTTAATTGAAGAACCAGCTACTTGGTCTTCTTCATCTAATGGAGGTCGTTATTTAAATGCTATAGAAGAAAAAACAGATAATGTTCTTGGAATTAAAACTTTTGAAAGAACTTTTATGGTTGGTCCAGATGGACTTGGTTTAACTGGTCAGAGTCAAAATGAATATACCAAACTTCAACTTCAATATTCAAAACTTGTAGATTTTACATATCCTGGAGTATTATCAATAGGTAATGATTTACTTACTCTTGAAAGTACGGAAGTAGGTGACGAAATTAATTTATTCAATTTTAGATTAGATGCCCCAGTTCAATCTAAAATTCAAGCAACAGTATCTGTATTTTATCAATACGAACCTAACATCCTACAATCTGACTATGAATATGGTGGTAGTTTATACCTTTGGAATCCAACAAGCTGGGCAAAAACTTATGAAAGTGGGATAGGTTGGTCATTTGCTCCGTTTGCAAGCACTCAAGGATTTCGAGGTTATAGGGCTTCAAGAGATAATCCTAATATTATTCCATTTAATCCACCTGGAGAAGCTAGTTATGTATCAAATGGTGTAATTGTTTTTCAAGCAAAAGGAACTGAATATTTAAACCCAGAGTTTGTTGGAAATGGGTGGAATATTACTGGCGTTCAAAATTCTAATGGTACAAAATTTGTAATTGGAGGTAAAAGACTTTTTGGTAAAAGTTGTTTTAATCTTTCAGCAACAGGTGGACCCGAAAACCCAGAAAACAACACCTATACATTAAATGTAGAAATTGCTCCAGCATTTGAAACTGCCGACGGAACAACAGTTTATAAAAAAATTATTGTCCATGCTACTATTCCAGAGCAAGAAACAGGCGGACAGCAATACAATGTTAACAATCCATTTTTACCAATTTAATATGGAAGATAAGAAAAAGAAAAAGAAAAAAACTCAAGCTCAAATTGATACAGAAAGAGCTAAATCTAAACAAAAAAGTGGAAATAAAAGTTCTACTATGGATAGACGGGAAGCTGAGGCTGGGTTAAATTTAGCTGGCAATGATACAATGTCTGGTCGCAGGGGAAATAACAATCCCACTTTTTCAGAAAGAGAAGCAGCGGCTGGACTTACCTTGGCTAATAATAATACAATGTCAGGCAAGGAAGTTTCTGACAAAGGATCTCGTGCAAATTTAGACAAAGAAAGGGATAGTAAGAATCAAGCTTCATTAAGTCGACAAAGAGATACTAGGGAAAGACGAAATATATTGAAAGAAGAAAAAATGGAAATGCAGAGACAGTTAAGTTTTGCTTCTGGAACTCGTGAAGTAGGAGAAATTAAAAGACGTTTTAGGGAACAAGGATACCAATACCTTGATTCTTCCAATGTTGGAACTCAAGTAGCATCAAATCAAAATAGTGCATTATCAACGATTAATGACGATGGTATTGATAGGATTAACAGAGAAGATAATATTGATTATTCTGGATATTAATGAAAGTGATAATTCCTATTGCTGAAAGCGATTTACCTAAAATTGATTCATTTGAATGGGCAATAAATCATTTTGGTTTGTGTAAAAATCATGAACTAATTGTAGTATCCAGTCCTGGATCTTATAATATTGCCCTTAATCTGTTTAATTTAATTAAAGATAATTTTAACAATAATAGTAAACTTCATGTGTTTAAAGAACAATCCCCGATGGGGTGGCCTTCTGGACCTAATTTTTATTGGAAGAATACAATAGAATTATTAAAGAAATTAAATAATAAATCTCATTGGTTATGGATGGAAACAGACTTAATACCATTAAAAGAAAATTGGTTAAACTTATTAGAATTAGAATATTATACAGCGAATAAACCATTTATGGGATCAGTTGAATCTAATAAAATATATACAAGAAGTGGAATAGAAATAAAAACAGGACATCACATGGTTGGAGTTGGAATTTATCCAGCAGATGTTGACAAATATATAAAAAATTGGAAATACGTTGATGATATTAATAAAGCATTTGATTGGGTTTGTGGACATGAAATGGTTCCCCAGACTCACAATACTGAATCAATATTAAATGCATTTAGAACAAATTTATATCAAATAAAAAACAATAGAATAACATCAGAATCTACGAATTATTCTGAGTTAAAAAATACTTACGTAAGACCAATAACAAGAAATACAATATTACATCACGGATGCAAAGATGGTTCCTTGGTTAATTTAATAAAACAAAATAATATAAATTTATTTATATAAAATGAATAATGACTTTCCAATCTTCCTACACATTCCAAAAAATGGTGGGACTTATGTGCTTAATGCAATGAGAAAATGTTCTAGGTCAATGTATTTAATTCAAGGGAAAGACGGAAAAAGAATAGCTACAGTTTTTTCTAAAACAACTGTTCCGCTAAACGAGAATTTCATTAAAACAGAATGGTCATCTATATACAAAGTCAACTCTGAGTATTTATTTAAAAACTTAGCTAATCTTAACATTAAAATTCATAGTGCAATTATACATAGCAGGGGTTTTCGACAAATGGAAAGCCTTGTAAGACAGATGGAAGGTGGTTCCCAGAATTGTTCTGGTATATTTCTTACACTTAGAAATCCATTTGAAAGGGCTAGATCACTATTTAACTACCTAAAATCAAGGCAATCAAAACATGAAGAAACTTTTCTAAAATCAGATTTATTTGATGAATACATTAGCTCTGGCGAATCGGAAAATTGCTGGCTTATGAGGGAGCTATTAAACATGGATAATCTTGAAGAATTGACTGATAGTAAATATTTATCTTTGTGCGATATGCTAAACAAAATGACAGTATTTTCTTTAAAAAAAATAGATATTTTAATTGAGCTTATGCTTGGCATTAAAATTAATTCCCTACAACTAAATCATCGCCATCAAAATGTTGGACCAGACCTTAATTTAATTGAATTTAATAACTTAAAAGATGGGGTAAAGAAAATATTTATAGATAAGAACAAATACGACATTTCTCTTTATGAAAAGTATTGCTAATGAAAATTCTTAGAAAATGATCGTATCTAATAAATATAAGTTTATTACAATTGATATACCAAAAACTGGAACTCGCACTATTCGCCAGACGCTAGATAATGCAAAAGCTGCCGATCATATTATTACAGGAATTGACCGACACGCTGGTGTATCTAGGGCAATGAATTTAGTTAGCGATATGAAGATGAACTGGGATAACTACACTAAGGTGTGTATTGTCCGAAACCCTTGGGAGAGATACGTTTCGTTCCTAAACTACATGAAGGACTGTGTTAAAAATTACAATAAAGATAAATCAAATATGCTTGAAGGAATGATAAGACAATGCAAATTGTTTATGCAATTTACGTGTTTAAGTGACTACGAGGCTTTAAAAAAGATAATTCAAAACCAGCCAACTCAGTCCTCATACTACGAAAACAAGGACGGCAAATGCCTTGTAGATATGTTTGCAAGAACAGAGTCACTTGACTCCGACATTGATACTATATTTGGAAAGCTAGGAATTACAGTTCCTTTAGTAAAAATCAAAGGAAATATTGGTAGTTATGAGCGTAATTATTTTCAATACTATAACAATAATTTAATGGATTTGGTGCATTTTAAAGAAAATAAATTAATTAATAAATTTAATTTCATTGCGCCAAGTGCGTAATGTTTAACTGTTTAATTAAACACAACAATGTCAATATTACTTGACAGCAATGATATAATAAAATTATGAGCAAAGAATTTTTAGAAGAGCTTAAGCGCAGAGAACAAGAAGAGGCGGCACGAATAGCTGCACAAAATCAAGCAGAAGCAGCAGCACAATCTAATGCTGGTTTTGCGGCACCAGCACAAATGGAGTCCGTCGTGGACACGGTTGGTCAAGCACCCGCAGTGGAAAGCCCGTTCTCGCAACAGGCCGCAGCAGCAACTGACCCACTCGCCACACCAGTTGACCTATCGGGAACACCCGCCGTTCAAGCGCCACCAAGCCTAGTTACGGACAACCCTTTTGCGCCATCCGTAGGGGTCAGTGAACCGACCGTACCGCAGGATGCACTGACCCCTTTTCAACGCGCTAGGATTGAAGATCGACTTGCACGTACAAATGCTGATATTGTTGCGTCTGGCGAGACGGTTCCTAGCTTGGGTACTGAGGCTCCTAAGGAGGGATTTATGTCCAGACTTGTTGGAGGGCTCGGTGAACAGTTTACTCAGCCAGCACCGCTTCCGCGACAGGGGGGAGGTGCTGAGGCAGAAACAGCATTTGGCGCAACTCCAACGCAACCAACTTTATTTCGAGAAGGTCTATCGGCACTAAGCGAACTAAATAAAACGCCGCTGACTAGCCCTGATTCTTTTAAAACCGAGACTCCATCGTATGGCGCAAGTGACATACCCGTTCCTCCAGTGGTTGAAATGGCAACGCCAGATTCGGTAGCTAACCTTTCGGCCAATGGAACAAATGTTGTAACCCCAGAAGCAATTACCGCCGCAGCTCCCGCAGCAATTCAAGCTCCAGAGTTACCGCAACAGCCCTTGCCTCCAGTAATGGATGGTTCTCAAATACCTAAACCTGGAGAAGAAGGATTTAAATTTGCAGAGAGGGGTTCTCCACAAGATTATTTCTTGTCGCAGACTAACGATGGAACTACTCCATTATCACCAGAGCAAATTGCTAGGGGACAGGAATATGCTAAACAACAAGGTTTAAACTTTGATCCTACAACTGGGTTTAGTCAAAACACAGAAGCGCCAGAGGCCCAAGCGCCACAGGTTCAAGCACCACAAGGTCTGACCACGGCGGGCGGTCAACCACTTGCTGAGTTCTTGGCAGGTGGACAGCAGCTTGACGCACAGGGGCGCATGATTGACCCTAATGTTGATCGTAGCTCGTTTGAGAAAGAATTAGCAGACCGCGAAGCACGTCAAGCAGCTCGACCAGACTTTGGTGAGGCTCAAGAACGTGCAGCAGGGACAGTAACTGATCGTGAGCGTCGCGCAGCACGTGGCGAAGGTATGAGCGATGCAGATCGTAGAGACATTGCCAAGGCAAACCAGCGAGGTGCTAGTGCAAGTGACATTGCCCGTGGCGACAAGGTTGCTGCCCTAAACAACATTGATCGCAAGACTGGAGAACCACTTGTTACTGAATTAACTGTAGCGGAAAAGCGCTTGGCATTTGATAAGAAAAAATATGCAGACATACTATCTAAAGAGGCTAAGGGCATTCCGCTTACGCCATCGGAACTATTGCAGAGGGAAAAGTTTGAATATCTAAAAAAACAGGATGAAACGAAAGAAGAAGGAATTAAATTAGAGAATCAACGGAGACGACAGATTATTGCACAGGCAAATGAACCAGACGCTACTTCAATGCAGAAAAAGAAGGGTGAATGGGAAGAGATGAAAGAAGACATGGTGGAAAACAATATGCCTGAAGATGAAATAGCTGCACGACGAAAAGCATTCCTATATGGCGACAAATTTGATGCATTTCTTTATGATGGAAAAACATCAAATAAGGGTAAAGCAGTAGATGAAGTAACAGATGCAACGGCAGCAGGATCAAGCGAATCTGAATATACATCGAAAGAGGAGCGTTACATTCAAAATGTTATTAATAAGAATGCTGGTGCTTCACGCGAAGACGCAATTAAGGCACTTGAGGCTGCAGGTAAGATTACGAAAAAACAATAAAAAAGAAATATCTAAATAAATAAATTATGGAAATTGACATCACAGGATTTGACGAAGAACCAGAAGATCAACAGGTTGACCCCGCAGTATTTGACGAGCCAGAATCCCAAAAAATCGACATTTCTGGTTTTGACTCTACGGCAGATGATGGTGGTATAGACATCTCTGGTTTTGACGATGAAGACCCCTCCACTGGAGACATTGTTAAAGGTGTAGGTGCTGAAGTATTAGCAGGTGGAGCTGGATCAATAGCTGGTGGTGCGCTTGGTGCGCTTGGTGGTCCCCTAGCGCCTATTACCGTTCCACTTGGAATGGCAGCAGGTGGTTTCCTTGGAGGTTTCCTTGGATCATTGTGGGCGCAAGACATTGAGGGTCAAGAAGAAAAGAGCATTGGTCGAGCAGGGGCCGCTGGTATTGTTAGTGCTATTCCTTTTGGTGGCGCTGGAGCTAAGGCAATTACTGGAGCTACTAAGATTACTGGTAAGATGGTTGCTGGTGCAGCAGGGCGTGAAGCCGTCAAGGGTGGATTGCTTGGAGGCACAGAAGCAACTATAGCAACGCAAATCGACGAAGGTCGTATGCCTACCAAAGAAGAGTATGCTGCCTATGTTGGTGGTGGTACTCTGTTTGGTGGTGCGCTTGGTGCAGCTTCTCCTAAGATTGGAAAGTCTATGGACAAGTTCTTTGGCAAAACTGATTTGGAAATTGACCAAGCAATTGCTACTGGTGAAATTGAGTATAAGGATATAGAAAACTGGACGCTTGCTACATCCAGAGACACCCCAGAGCCTACCTCCGTCTCTAATAAATTTAGTGAAGACATCCCATCTGAGGGATGGCTTGACGGTAAAATAGAAGACGCTATAGAGCGAGGAACTAATGAGGCAGGATCTCCGAGTCTTGGAAGCACCACAGGTTATTTTGAAGACCTAAAACCTATTAAACTGCCATTAGAAACTACAAAAAATGTAGAAGGCTATAATGGGGAACATCTACGACTAGACCAGTCCAAGGTAGATAAACTTACTAAAGAGTTAGAAGTAGATGGTGAATTTAAATATCCACCTCTAATTGGCATAGCACATAACGGAAAGCCGTATATTATTGAAGGAAACCACCGTATAGCGGCTTCTCAGAAGGCTGGGATTCCCATTGACATTGAAGTTAAATATTTTGATGGGGGACAGCGAAAAGCTGTTGAAGGTTGGAAACCTAAAGATTTAGAAACCCCAGAGCCTATCTCCGCCCCTAAGCCTTTCCAAGGCACAATGCCAGGTGAAGCCAAAAAGCTTATCCTTGAGACCATGGATGAAACTACTCAGCGCGTTAGAGCGCAAGCAGTTACAAATGCACTCACAGAACGCCGTCCGTTTTCAAAGATTAAAGATCAGTTCTTCTCCATCGTAGCTCCATCAAAAGTTATTGGAAAGGAAGCACGAAACGAAGCTTTGAATTTACGTAAGCGTATTGCATCTACCAATGAGCTAGGTTCAAGAGTAGGCAAGAGGGTCAATCAAGCCATTGCAAAAGATGCTAGTGTAGAACAAAAAGTTAATGATTATTTAGCTGGAGGAGAGCTAGACGAAAGCTTGGGCAGTCTTAAAGGGGATCTAATTACTTACCGAGACAAGCTATATAACTTGCAATCAGACTTGATCAAGCAACTTACAGCAGAGGATATGGCTGCTATGAACCCCCAAAAGCTTGAAGAAGTAACACAAAAAATACTTACGCTTAGGGAACAGGGACGGCTTGCTGGAACAAGATCTCAAAGAAGTAAAATTGCTAAGGAACTTGTTAAACTCGACAAGGCAAAGAAAGGATATGAGGCTACCCCTAAACTAATTAAAAAGATTCGGGAGAGCAGAGACTTAGGTAACTTTACACGACGAGAGTTTCGTGCATATACTGACAGCAAGTTTGTCAATGATCCAGCTTTGCGTAAGAAAGCAGTAGAAGAAATCACTAAAGCTTATCAAAAGTCTGCTCGTTTTGCTGATACTGACAAAGGCAGGGCTGCTGCTGCGGAAGCTGCGGAGAAACACGTTGAAAAATTAGAGTCTAGGTTTGCAAGTGTAACTGGCGAAACTGGTGGAATGATAAAGGGTCAACCCCTTGAAGCTCCGTTAAAAAAGAAAAATGAAAAGATTGGTCAAGCCGAGTTGGAATGGCTTGGTGAAATTACAGATACTGGTGAGCGCATTAGCGGAACATTAGGTGGAGTTGGAAAGCTTGTAGCTCGTAAGCAAACCGATGCAAATTTACTAGAAATCTTAACAAAGCAGGGATTAACTTCTCCAGCTAAAAATTCTCCTGCTGGAAATATGACATTGAGATTGAGGGCTGGAGAGGTTGAGGGGGTAACAGTAACTCCAGAGGTTCAAGCATCAATCAACAGTATATACCTAAGCGGTGGGCAAGAATTATCTAGCAATAAGTTAGTTGCTGCTGTGCAGGATCTTTATTCTACGGCGGTTGGTTTGTCTAAAGCTACTAAGGTTCTATTGAATCCTCCAGCTTATGCGGTGCAAGCTTATGGCAATG
>Ga0206126_10003450_pt1 | contig 16027 bp, 14 predicted proteins | sample Helgoland_Spring_5_FD_148621 | JGI IMG/M metagenome (GOLD analysis project Ga0206126, IMG submission 148621) | Pelagic subsurface seawater microbial communities from Kabeltonne, Helgoland, North Sea - Helgoland_Spring_Bloom_20160412_1 | ecosystem: Environmental > Aquatic > Marine > Epipelagic ...
CCAAAATGAAACTATTGAACTGGCACTTGCACATACCATTAAAAATCAAGCTGAAGCTGCATACAGAAGAGGAGATCAGCTAGAGCGCAGGCGTGATCTCATGTCTGAATGGTTAAAGTATATAGAAAGAAACTTATGAAAGAACATTTTATAAAAAAACTATTGCCATATGAGCTATTCAAAGAAGGCTTCCATCTAGTTTTAACGAACAAAAAAACAGGCAGATTAACCTCTAGCAATACTTGGCAGCTGAGTTTGGCTAGTTATGCTATCAAAAACACCGATCAACATGGAATATTATGTCTTTTACCTCAAACAAAGGCCATAAAACTATTAAAATATAACCATCTCCAATATAAGAAACGCCGTGGTATCCATTTAAATACAGCTGCCGAATTAGCTCGGGGCCAAGCTAAAGCCTTCATTCCTGTATTAATTATATTCTACAAGGATGCTATTCCTTCGCATAAAACATTTCACGCTTATGAATTTAGCAAATGGATAGTCAAATCACTAAATGATCGAAACTCATTAGCCACTATTTATGCAAACCAAAATGGCTTTGATGAACTCATCGATAAAGTTCCATCTGCAAGATGGTGGCAAGATCAGTTAAATAAAATGCAGAGTTAAGGGCAGAGCATTTCTTAATAACTAAATTAGTATCCATAACAATCTAATGGGAGTTTATAAGATATGACTGATACTACTAATCTCACACGCGTTCTACGTATGAAAGATTTACCTCAAAAAATTGGGTTAAGGCCAAGCACAATATATGGCTTAATTGCAAAAGGTAACTTTCCAAAACCATTTAAATTTACGCCTGGAGGTAGAGCCGCAGGATGGCTTGAGCAAACAGTAGATGAGTGGCTTGTAACACGAGAAGTATAAGAAAAACGTATTTATACAATCAATAAAACTTCTCTATATAGGCGTTTTTTCTACGAGAAGTGGCCTCAACGTACTCAAGTGTACTCAGCTCTGGGCTAGTTTGAAGTATATAAATATAGGGGTGAGTACGTTGAGGCCACTGAGTACACCAAATATAAATTTAGTTTTCAAAAAAAAATAAAATCTGTGGGAAATGTGCCTATAGTGTACTCACTGTGTTCACCCCTCTAAAATTATTCCTGACAAACAACAATTAATTTAATTGATAACATCCTTATAAAATGTAAATTTATCAAATAAATCAAATTTACAAGGTAAAAAATGTCATTTGAAATTCAAAAAACTTTAGATCTTTTAAAAGATAATAACATTAATCCAGATGAAGCAAATAACAGTGTTCCTATACCCGAAATAGGTCAAATAAGCGAAAATGATGACATAATTCCAATAAATTTAAACGATGTGATTGGTGAAAATGAAATATCATTTCCTGAAACGATTTTGAATGATTTAGAACGTATCATTGAAAACAACAATCAAAATCCAAATTCTAAAATTTTTACTGATAAGAGAATAGATCATCCATGTGCATGGTACCAACCAATTCATTACTTTGGCCGTGATTGGGGTATATTTATAAGGGAAGAATGCTTGATAGATAACGCATTTTATATTGCCTCATATATTGATTGGAGCCAAGCTAGTAAAAAACTCAATTTGTATGAATGTGCAAGAGCTCTATTGCGGTGTTCATTCTACGAAATGTACTTTCATGAACAATATCACCACAAGGTCGAAAGTTTTGGATTACGCTTGTTAGTCACAAATGGAATGGACAATTATCGTATGTATAAATCCAAAGTATATCGACCAAATCATATGACAGATCAATGTTTGGAAGAAGCCCTAGCCAATGCAGAAATTTTTCATAGAATTAAAGAAAAACGGTATAAAGAAAAATTAATTCCTGAAATACAACAGGGATTTTTAGATTATCTTTATGATTCCATTTTATCACAACCTCCTGGATATAATTCAGGATTAAGATATAGGGCAAAAAATAAATTTTCAGAAGGAGAGCGTACTCTACAATCACAAATTTTTGATGCAAAACTATCATCTTCAAAAAACATTGATCATTGGGAGACAGGCACTTATCTAATGAGATCCCTAGCTGATATTACAAAAGACATTTTCGTAGTATTACCGCACGGTAGAAAGCCCATTATAAACTCCAGTGCAATTGACCCTAGAGGCACTATATCAAGTAGAGAAATGGAAAAATCTCTGATTAAAAACTATAAATTTAAAAAAATTAAAAGTGCCGGTAAGGGGTCTCATGTAAAATTAAAACATCCAAATGGAAAAACAGTTATTCTTTCAGGCAACAGAAGAACGTTACCAATAAAAGATATAAAAGATGCAATTGAGTCCATAACTGGCGGTCGATCATTGAATGATCAATCTGATTTATTGAGTGGAAGACTTTCAATGATCTAGAATGCACACTTTTTATATTTAATTTTGCATCGAGCGGGTCTAATGAGAATATTATATAATTAACTTCTCTATATAGGCGTTTTTTCTACGAGAAGTGTTCTCAACGTTCTCAGGTGTTCTCAGGTATGGGCTAGTTTGAAGTATATAAATATGGTAGTGAGAACACTGAGAACACTGAGAACGTCTAATTTAAATTTAGTTTTCAAAAAAAAATAAAACCTGTGGGAAATGTGTCTATAGTGTACTCACTGTGTTCACCCTCTAAAATTATTTTCTTTTCTAAAGGTATCTAAGACTAATAATATTTTAAAATAAACCAATCATTCCATTTCTTATCTAAATGACAATGGTCCACGGACCAAGATTCAATTTCTTTAAGTTCCGCTCGCACCTTCCGTCCCTGCTCTGCTCTAAGCTTTGCCTCGTCACGTTTTGCCTTTATGTATTTACCATGGGTAGTTCTAGCCTCTGAGAGTTTTGCTATACCGTCCTTGGTTCTTGGACCTGTTGATGCACCACCATGTAGTCTACAGCGACCTACAGGTTGCTTTGCCGGGCATAGGCACGGTGTTCCTTTGCGGGTTTTAGCACCACATCTCTCTCCAGGCCAGTTATGTCCAAATTGCCACGGAATTCCTTTTACTAGGTTACTTTTTGTCACCTTTAAATCCTCACCATTTATAGGGTTTTATTATATCATATTTTTGGTGATGGACCCAGGATAGGCTATCATGGAAATAATTATAATTGTCAGCTTAAGTATTATAGGAATAATTTAATATCCAAACTCTTTTGCACATATCTTCATTGAAACCAAAGGACGGTGCTCTTGACACCATTCTATTTCAGACTTGGAATAATTAGATTGGTCAAAAAACAGTAGGATAAATAAAATAACAACAATTAAAAATATAATCGTGCCAATTGCTCCCTTGAGCCAATTTCTAATCATACTTTGAGTAATGCAACTAGCACCCTGTAACTTAGGTTATAAATAAGCTTTATTTATTATTAAAATTAACAAAATATATCAATAGAATAGAACCTAATAGATAAAACACAAAATAATTAATAAAATCATTATGATATTTATCATCTTTCCCTTTATTACTAAGGAAATATTCCAAATTGCATATCTATTTAAACAGTCATAATTATAGATTTAACTGATAAAGAATGAGAACATGAAGATAAAATTATTTTGGATTTTTATTTGCGTTTTATTATTTACTTATATTTTTATAGAAATAACTCAGAATTTAAGTACTGAGCGCAATACGGTCAGCATTTCTTTGTCTGATACTTCAGTGAGCTCGAGTTCACTATCGGTTGCAGTAATTGGGGACGTACATCTACCGGAAGATATCGATTATCTAGATACATTTAAAAACCTAATTTTAGAAATAAAATCAACACAGCCAGATTTAGTAGTTTTCGTGGGCGATTACACATCAGATCCTAAAGCAGTAGATGATATGCAATCTCATCGTAAAAATATTATAGAGATAATGAAATTAGTCGACCCTTTGCCAAGGGCTGTCGTGTTGGGGAACTATGAAAGTTGGTCTAATGCGGAAGAATGGATCAGAGAATTTAACAGATTAAGTGTTGCTATAATGGAAAACCGAACATCATTAATTCAAACAGTTAAAGGCAATGTGTGCATTCGGGGTCTGGGTGACAAATATACAAATAGATATGATTATGTAGATTTTCCTGAAAAATGTGAGAATATTCCCAAGTTTACAATTACACACGACCCAGCTGGCGCTTTTGATGCGCGTGTTAAAGGGCTTGTAATTTCTGGTCACACCCATTGTGGTCAAATAAGCCTTCCATATTTTGGCCCTTTGTGGGTGCCCTCTGATGCCCCATCTGAAGCTCATTGTGGGCTTTATGAGGATAACCAAAGAACAGTATTTGTGACATCAGGGGTTGGCACTACAATTTTACCACTACGCTTTGGAGCGCAGTCTCAATGGGATGAATTAAATATCAGTTGGAATTAAAAGTTTCAAATAATACATTTATATTTTTTATAATTTAGAACTTTTATTTATTATCATTATTGCAGTTAAGAAATACAGCAGCTATGATAAATTCATGACATCTAATCCAAAAAAAAATACTATTTTGATATCAATTGGTGAATTATTTTCTGGACCAGGTGGTGGTGGCCTAGGTGCCTCAATGAGTTCAATTAATTTGGATAATAAGGAAATACTAATACATCACAAATGGGCAACTGATATTGACGAAGACACATGTCAAACTTACAAAAAAAATATCCAAAAATATCAAACAGAAACGCTCCGTATAAATGAACCAATTCAAGTAATTTGTGATGATATTAATAATATAGACTTAACGGAAACTGGGGAATTAAAGTCTGTTGACGGCTTGCTATTTGGTTTTCCATGTAATGATTTTAGTATTGTTGGTGAGTCAAAGGGCATAAATGGGCATTTTGGACCATTATATAAACATGGCATTACAGTTTTAAACAGGCCAGATAAACCGAAATGGTTTCTTGCTGAAAATGTAGGTGGTATTACAAGCGCAAATGAAGGTGAGGCATTTGCCACAATTCTGAAAGACATGGATGAAGCTGGGTATGACTTAGTTGCACATAAATATAAATTTGAAGAATATGGAATTCCCCAAAAGCGCCACAGAGTTATAATTGTTGGAATTTTAAAAGAATTAAAAAAAACATTCAAAGTTCCAAGGCCAACTGGGCATATACAATCTGTTGGTGAAGCACTCTCGGATATCCCCCCTAGTGTAAGTCACCAAGAGTTAACTCGGCAAAGTGAAAATGTAATAGAACGACTTAAACACACAAAACCTGGTGAAAATGCATGGACTGCAGAAATGCCAGAAAATATTAGATTAAAAGTAACAAAAGCGAAGTTAAGCAACATATACAAACGTCTAGATTCAACCAAGCCAGCATATACGGTGACTGGAAGTGGTGGTGGTGGCACTCATATGTACCATTGGGAAGAAAATAGAGCGCTAACCAACAGAGAACGTGCCAGGATACAAACATTTCCTGATTGGTATGAGTTTTCTGGCTCTAAAGAAAGCATTCGAAAGCAAATAGGTATGGCAATCCCACCTAATGGCGCAAAAATTATTATCGAAAGCATAATTTCCACACTTTACGATAAGAATTATAACTCTACGATGTCAAATATCGATGTTTCAAAGATTTTAAATGGAAGTGATCAGTTGAAATTTGAATTCAGTGAATAGATAGGTTTTAAGCATGTATGCAAAAGTTAGAGATTTTTTTAATAGTACAGAAACTCAAACTCATATGTGCAAAATTATTATAAATTCGCTATCAATTGCCTTTTCAGCTGCAACAAAAAATGGAAATTTTAGTTCTTACGATAATACAAAAATTGAACTCAAACTCACAAATTTAAAAAATTTAGATATAATTGATCTTTCAAGAGTTTTTCTTGAAAGGTTTGATTTTAATAATGATAATGGCTTTCGGTCTACAGGAAATATTGTTTACATCACTAGATGCCTTTCCGAAAATAGTTTGAAATTACGATCTCAAAATAAAGACATTACTGAAAAAAAAATTAAGTCTTTTTATAAGCAAATATCTGAATTAGCCCCACTTATGAGATTAATACGTGAGCATAGGAACTTTTTTGCTCATCATACAATTAATCCACGAAACGATGTCGGATGGAATGCATCAGTTCTTTCAACAATTATTAGAATATGTGAAATCGCATCAGTTCCAAAAGCTTCGTATTATTACAATATAATTATAATTAATAAATCAAACGAACTACTAAAGAGTTTGACATCACAAGATGAGACAAAAGAAAATTCAGAAACTGCTAAAACAAAAAAAAATAAAAAAGAAAGCGAATTAATTGATAAGATTGCTGAAATTAACAACCAATTATTAGAAATAAAAGATAATTTAAGATCTTCAGATCAAAAATATTCAGAGCTATTAAATTACACAAAAAATACTTCAACAACTGAAGCTAATAAAATAACCGAACCATATCCCGAAGAAGATGATACGGATGATTACCCAGCTTCAGAAAGTGATATAGATTTCGAACAAAATATAACCCCTGAAGTCCTTAGATCAGAAATGAGAGCGTTGTCTCGAGAAATTGGAGTTCATTTTATCAATGACAAATCATACAGTCCTGGTTTGAATTTAGCCTCCATATCTAACATTGGTGAAATACTTGATCATGAACCAGATAGTCTTGAAAAATTCTTAAATCTTGAAAACATTATTTATGTTTTTAGTGATCACCAACCTTTCTTGAATAAGCAATTAGATAAATTTGGATCAAAAATAAATGATTTGTTAAAAAATGTCTTGTGGCCTGAAAGGTTTTAGTCTCAAATAGAAATGATATTTTGATTTTAGTTAGGTAAAATATGTGGGCTTTTGATGTTTATAACAAAAAGAATTACGATGGATGGAATGATCCATCGATTACAACTTTTAAGGCAAACATTTTAAAAAGTTTAGCCCGGGAAATTATTCAAAACAGTATTGATGCAAGAGATGACAAAAACTCTCCAGTAGTTGTAAAATTTAAATTACAAAATTTTAATAGAGACATGATACCTGGCTTGGATGAACTTCAGCAACGAATGGAACATATTGATAAATATGACTCAAAAAACGAAGGTGTATCTCAACAATTAGATATTAAAGAAACCTTAAAACATAGCAAAGCAAAAAATTTACCAGTCTTGATAATTGAAGATGAAAACACGACTGGATTGAAAGATACTGATGGAGCTACTGGTTATCATGGCAACTCTACATATGAAAGATTTATGCATAGTAGCGGGAGTTCAGGTGGATCACAGAAACGAGCAGGATCACATGGCATAGGAAAGGCAGCTCCATTTGCATCTACACCATTGAGAACAATTTATGTAGGATCAATGTGGTATGAAGACGGAGAACCTAAGTCTTTGTATCAAGGAAAAACAATATTAATGTCTACAAAATTAGATCCAAAAGATAATAATGGATATGCATCTATGGGTACTGGTTTTTGGGGCGATGACAACTTAGAGCCTTTTACAAAGATAAATGACAAACGTTTTGTTTGGTTGGAGCGTTCAAAGGGAGGCACAACAATCGCCATTGCGGGTTTTAAAACTACGGCTGATAGGGAGTGGATGCCAATTATTGCTGGTTATATCGTTGCCGACTTTTTTGCTGCAATTGAGAGAGGTACATTAGAAGTCCAACTAGATGATCCCTCTCAAAGTTTCAATGAAATGATAATTAACAAAGATACAATTAAAAAAGAAAATAAATTTTTTAAGAATAAACAGATAATCAATGAAATAGAAAAACATACTTCAAATGACTTTCCTGAATTAGGTGAAGCCCATTACTATCATAGGTGCCTAACTGACGATCCATCGGTTATAAAGTTTAAAACAAAATTATTGAATAAATATGATGTGGTTTTAAGAATTATAGTTGAAAAAGATGCACCACGTAAAATATGTTTCATTCGAGAGAATATGAAAATCACCGAAGATCTGAAACATGGCAAAAAAAATTCATTTTGGGCGACAGGCCATGCACCTAAAGCTAAAATAAAAGATTTTGTAGGGCTAATAGAGGTTGTAGATAAAGATGGATATGAACTTTTCAGGTCAATGGAACCAGCTCAACATAATAGTTTATTAATTGAAGAAATGCCCATCCAAAACAGACAGATTGGAGACAAGGCATTTACTGAACTGAGCAAGTGGTTGAGGGAAAAAGTTGAGGAAATTGCTCTGGAAGAAATAACTGGGAGCCGTTCAGTCTCAGAGCTAACAGAGTATTTTCATGATGATAGTGATTATGATCCAAATTCCTCTTCAAAAACAACTGAATTAAATTCTAATGGTAGATTTGTTATAGGACGAAAACGAATAAAAAATCTTCCATACGTTAAAACAATACTCATTGAAGATGAAGACGCTGAAACAAGTGAGATTATAAATGAAGGTGATACTAAACCCAAACCCAAACCCACACCAAATCCAAACCCTCGTACAGAAACAGTAAAGCCAAAACCCGCACCTAATAATATTGATCTACTTCATCAGCGAATTGTGAAAAAAATAAATTCTAATACTTATACAATCCACCTTAATTCAGAAAAAATATTTGATGGAACTATAAGATTTATAGAAATTGGCTTGGATAGAAATGCTCAATCCCGAATTAAAACTTCATCACTTGGAAAAATTAATAAAGACGGTTCTTTAGCTATAAAAAAAGAGAATTTTAAAGGAAAATTAAAGATATCATTTGAAGTGACTTTTTTGTCTTTACCGATTGGCGGAATAGCCGTTATCGCTAGTGAGGACGAATAATGAAATATATTCCAAATAAATCTTATGGTTATCCTGTACAAAGAGAATCTCTGACAGCTTTTGACAAAGATAATGCTGATTATACTGGTTCAGATTTCTCACCACAATTACATTCTGGTATTGACCCAGATAACCACAATCAAATTTTCATAGAGGTTGAAGTACTAGGTCTTGAGCCTCCAATAAAAGCTGCAATTGGAAAACAACAGGCAGATATTTTTCTTATTGTGCAATGCAAAAATACATTTTTTTCAGCTAAAATGCTTTTAGAGCATAAAGATGCTTCAAAAAGTATAATAAATGATGAAATGAAAATTGATGCTAATAAACTTTTTGGAGAAGTAAATGCAAGAGTACTTGTAATTGCAAAAGATGAATTTTTATTAAAATCAGATAAAATTAATCCTGAATTTGGATATGACAAATTTTCTGTTGAAAAAGGAATGTTACTTGCAGAGTCTCCAACCAGCGTTTGGTACGTGAATAAAGAACCAAAGAATAATCCTAAATCAATAGTAACCTTGAATGTATTAGATACATTAAAAGGTGGCGAATATACAATAGATCTTGATAATGAATATATTGAAGTTGGTATTGGTAATGATCTTAACCAAAAGATTAGCCTTTATAAAAATACTAAAGGTGGTGCATCATTAAATAATAATTTACTTTATGTTCCTGTAATTACATTCGCATTAACAAAACTAAAAGATAATGATGAATATAAAGAGTTTAAATGGGGACAAGTTTTAACAACTGCATTAGAAGAACTTGAATTTTCAAATGAGACCATGCGGTCTGAGCCTCATAATCAGGCTCAGGCCTTATTTAGAGATATTATTTTAACTGATATTTATGATGAGACTAAATTATGAAAATTCCTATTTTCCCACAATCTATTCTTGTTGATTTGTATTCCAAAATTAATGCAAATTATAACGGATACATGAACGGTTTTGATGAAGATTTTTTTAAAAGATTCAATGTTCAAACAGTTATAAATACAGAAATTGCATCTGATTTTTCAGATGAACTAGTTTTTGATGATAATATATCTCGTGGCAACCTTGATGCTTTAAATGCTATAATTATCTATAATGGGTTAAAAGATTTGACACCATATCATGCTAAAGATAGCCGTATTTGGTCTGCATTGAATCATATGTTCTTTAGAGAATATACAATATATAGACACATAAAACGCCCCAATATTACTTCTAAAGAGGAAAAACTTAAAGTAATTGGGAAACGATTTTTTTCTAAAACATCCCGTCAAATAGATAGTGAGAATGTATCATCTCGTCTTTGGTGGAGTGCCTATGTCGCGGACCAATGTCGAGGGGATCACGATTTTGAGAAATTGGTAAAAACTCTTTGTAATAATACTGATTTAAGGAATTCTATATTAGAAAGACCAACTATATTTCAGATACCGCAGGTCGTTCTTGCAAGCTTGTTGTTACATGAAAAATATCCAATGAAACGTGAAGTTTATCGTGATTGGATAAAGCTTATTAATTTTGGTGGAGGTAAGCATATATATGGGGCCATGAGCGCCGATGAATTGCTTAAATTATTTGAACAATATTACGATGAAGTTAAAAGTTAATGATTATATTATATATTTTATTTAAATAATAATCTTTGCTTTTATTAAATTCACATTCCCAGCATCTAAGATAAAAAAAACCCTCTTTCTTGAGAAAATATCGCCTTACCTCAATATCATTGCGCATGGTGACAGCTTGTTTTGATAGATTTATATTATTTAATTTCCATTCTTTACAGTTATGTCCATGCCAGTAACAGCCATGTAAAAATAGCACTAAGGTACTTTTACCAACTTTAAATGAAAAATCTGGAGTTCCTTTATTTAATCTATCATTCTTGATAAATTTTAATTTCTTTTCATTAAAAAAATCTTCAAATTCTTTTTCAAACTTACTCAAGGCGTATACATTTTTTATGTTTTATAATCATACTTACCCCCGAGCTTTATATATTCATTCACATCTTTTAATATAATATTAAGTAATTTTTCATCGGGAATTTCACCTTTCTGAAGAGATCTAATCAACCTATCTTTATTAGGTGACATTTTATTGTATTTTAACATAAAATTATAGATTTCTTCCCATGAGTTTTTATCAATTTGATATAAGTTAATTTCTTTTAATAATTTATTTATTTTTTTCTGTTCTTTCTTTGCAGCACCTTCTGCAGATTTTATTTCTGATACATCAATAAAGTTTTTACCATCAGCTTGAAGTATTTCTACATGTAACTTTGATATTAATTCCTTCCAGCATCTTTCTGATTTTGCATAAGTAGTAGGGTTTCCTTCAAAGCTTTGTAAGTGTGTATTAATTTGCTCAGCAAATAAAAGTAACATTTCTAGTATTTCAATTGGACAAGATTGATTTCTCCAAATTAATTGAGAATTTATGCCAACTTTAGACTTCTCCATGCATAGAGAAAGCCAAGAAATTGAATAAGTAACTACATTTGCAGGAATTCCTTTATACCATTCTTGTTTTGGCACTTCATTCCTTAGTGACCTCATTATAATGGTTTTAGCTATAAGTGTATAAAAGTAATCTTCGTTATATTGGGCATTATTATTATCCCATTCTTCTATTAAAGGAAGAGATTTGATGAATTCTTTAAAATTAGCTTGGGCACCTTTGCTGACATGATACGGTTTTTGCAACCAAGAGTTGAGAGTTAGACCTAGGTCAGTTTTTGTTATTTGTTTGGTTTTTGGATTATGGCGTTGAAACTCTTTTCTTTGACTTGGGGTTTTATCATTTTGTTCATTCAAATATTGCCCACGAGAACGTTCATAAAACCACTTTCCTAATCCAACTTGGTTCTCCTGTGGTGGAGGGATTAACTTACGAGAAAGAATTTCTATCTTTTGGTGATATGGGTGGTTAGATCCTAAATCAGCTGCATTAACAGGATTTTGTTTATTGGCAAATTCAGCAATTTTTGGAACTAATTTACTGACTTTATCTTTTTCAATTACACTCAATTTCATCTGAACATTGACTTCTGATAACTCTGTTTTTTGAACGCTTGCTCGATAAATACTAGCAGTTGTTTGCCCACCATTTACTATTTGAAGGTTATGTATCTTTAATATTTTTTTTCCTGAAGCATCAAATTCAAGCCTTTCTCCAGTGGTTGTTATTCCATTGTTATATGCAAAAAACCTTGATGGATTTTGCTCAAGCGTGAGTAATATACCTTTGTTAACATTCGATCTGTTTTGTAAGTAACTTCTGACATTTTGCTCAAGTATTCTTGACTTCCAAAGACCATAAATTTCTGCCAATTTTGTAGCAGGCATCATTACCAGATAGGATTGCATTTCATCGGTACTAGATGCTTCTAATGTAGCCAGTGGATTATCAGTAAAATCAACTATAATTTCTTCACGTTCTGTTTGTGAACTTTCAACATTAAAAAAACGGCTTAAATCCCAAATACCAAAAACAACATTTTTATCTTCAATTTTGTCTTTCTGCTGAATATTGTCTACTCTTGTGCTAATTACCTTATTAGATACAATTAATATTCTTATGTTTTTATATGCATTCCAACTATCTTTGATTTGTTGCGCAACATGATATAAATTAGTATTTAATTTAGCCACACTATTTGGGTCTTTTTTACATCTGTCTATAAAGCGCTTTGACCGCGTAAAGCTATTGTTGATTTCTGTCTTTGTTAATGATGTAGATGTTTTTAAGTCAGTATCAGAAAAAATACTGACAATAATTATTAATTGACTAAATTCAGTATTGAAGCTTATTGCATCAGGCTGCCAGTTAACGGTATCTATTTCTTTTTCTAATATTTCATAACTTTCAAGATCACCATAATCAACTGTTGCATCCAAACAAGATCTAAGAAATTCATATTCTTTTGAAGTTCCATTCTGAAGTGCATAACTTCTATATTCATCCATCTTTTCTGCATAGTATTCTTCAAACGTCATTGTGCATACCATCATTTAAGTCTTATGTTGATATTATATTAACTATGCTTTTTTTTAACAGTCAAGGTAAGCTGGATTTCAATTCTGCCAAAATGTTAAAAACCTCTGAATTACATTTTTTCTTGAAATTGAAATTTGTTGTTTTCTTTCGTCAAGTCCATCATCATTACACTTTGAATTTTCAATAATATCATTTGCAATATTTGATAAATCTCTTTGATTATATTGATATTTCTTGAAAAGCTTTCGATCAAGGATAGAACCTCCATGCAAACCACTATGTAAATGTTTAAAATTTAAGTGCTGAAAGTTCATTAATTTCATATAAACACCTGTAACATTTCGATAGTTTGCATTTATAGATTTTACTTTTTGTAATTTCATATTCCTTAATGTATCAGAGACAGCTTTAATCCCAGGTGAATTTTTTTCTGGAAACTTAGGTTGATTTTTAAAATAAAAATCTAAGGCAATTATTGTTTCTTCCTTTGACCATTTAGGATTTCTTTTTGACAGTACTTTTAATTTTTTATCTAGTTTAGATATATTTTTTAATTTTGGCTTCAGGACGTTTCTAGTTGAAATAATATCATCGGTGTTCTTGCTATTTATTTTAATTTCATCTGCAATATTGGAAAGAAAATTCTTGTCATTATAAAACTCTTTAAATATTTGTTGATCCAGAACTGACCCCCCACTTAAGCCCTTCGATGATTGATCAGGATTTAAATGATTAAAATTCATTAACTTCATATATACACCAGATGTATTACGATAGTTTGAAGTAATAGTATTATCTGTTTGTAGCTTCATGTCTCTTAATATTTTAGAAATTTCTATTATTTCTTGTGAATTAACACCCGGTATATTTGGGTAATGTTTAAAATAAAAATCTAAAGCAACTATAATTTCGCTTCGTGACCATTTTGGATTTTTGTTTTGCTTTTTCTTAGCTTTAGATATTCTTTTTGGATTAACTAAAAGAGAAGGCATTTCTTTATTTGTATCTGTATCTGTATTTGAAAAAAACTGATTTATATCAATAATCTGTAAGGAAGTGTAAATATTTTGAATTTTTTGTATATTAATGTTTTTATATTTAGGTGAGATAATTTTATTACTTGTTACGATTATCTTAATTGAGCTTAAACTATTAAAATTATCTTTTATTTTAGCAACCACCCCATACATTTCATTAGAGAGATCTACTAATTCATAAAGTTTTTTATTTCCACATTCATAAATGAATTCTTCTGCAAATAATTTGATTTGATTTATTTCGCTTGTTTTCAAATATGACATTTTTTCAAAATTTTGATCAGCAAATATATTATAGACCAATATTAATTCATTTATATTAATTGGGAAGCCTAAAGCATTTAATTTAAATTTTTTATTTTGGCCACTATTATCAAAATATACAAAATTTATTTCTTCAAAGTTTTTTAATTCTGATTTTAACTGCAGCTTCAAAAACTCATCTGACGTAGTTGTATCACCTGCACTCAATGACAAAGCACGACATTCATCAATTTTTTTACTGTAAAACTCCTCAATATTTAAAGCATGAACACTTAACTGATTTTGATTTAAAGAATTAGTTTGTTCACCATTTAACAATTTTAGTTTTTTCTTCAAAATATCTAGGCAATTTTTAAGTTTATCTTTTGCTTTTTTTCTGAAAAGAATTTCATTTATTAAATGCTCAATTTCATATCTTTTAAGAGTACTTATTTCTTTTTCAACGAATATAATCAGTTCTGAGGTTCTAAACTCGATGTAGGGCCTTTTTATATTCATATAAGTATACAATCATGTTTAGATAAGGATTTTACATCATATTGACACTAGATATGCTACCACTAAGATATTTAGTAATCAATGATAGGATTTATATAGGGCAACGTTCTATGAATAATAATTCTTTAACCATAGTTATTCTGATTTTGTGCATATTAATTTGGATAAATTTTTTAAGCCCTTCGGCAAAGGTATTGAAATGACAAACAAAAACAATGACATCCAAGCAAAGACAAGTTCACCAATCTGGTGGTTGGTATCGGCTATGGCAGGTGTTTTTATTGGTTCAAAGCTTATTACAGGAATGGAAACTGCTCCTACTGTTTTAATTTCACTTAGTATTGTCTTTATCTTAGGATGGGCATTACAAAAAATATTTGAAGTAAATATTCCTGTTTCAGATGAAGCAAAGGAAAAAGAAAATCGTCAACGTATTGAAAGTATAAACAAGAAGAAAAAAGCAATCGAAGAAAAGAAAAGGCAAGACGACTATAATAAACACCATAAAAAATTAGAGATTAGTAAAAAAAACAAAAAGAAGAAGGCGCTTATTAAGAAAAAGAAACAGGCACCCAAAGAGAAGTCTAGCCAAGATGAACTTAATGAATATTTAACCTCGATAAGAATAAACAAGCCTGGTTATATTTTAAAAGCCCAAATAGAATTTGAACGGGATTATAAGTCCACTGAAAACTTAAGTGATTTCTTTGGTGTAGATCGATCTCCTTTATCATGTTTTGGATATGTTGTCGGTAAAACAAGGGGTAGAAGTGCAGAAGATAGAAAAGACATTTTAGAATACTCTTTATGTGCTCAAATTCCTGACTATTTCCCAAAAGATTATATAAATGATTGGGGTAATCCATTTACTTTAAAACGCTACAATAAGATAATTTCACATTTAACAGCACTTGCTGACTTAAGAGAAAATAGAAAAAACTTAGAAGTCGCTGTAAGCCATTGGCGAACAGATGCAGCATGGTTTTCAAAATCTTTCTATGAAAAAGTTATAAAATTTACTTAACTACATCCCAGAAAAATTTTCACCAAAAGCCATTTGAGATATTACCCTTCTTTTTTTGAGAAATATCATGAACCTTTTGGCTTTTCTTTGACCCGCCACCACCAAACAGATCTTTAATTTTTTCTTTATAGACATCCTTTATGGACTTTATGCCACCCAACGCTTCTGCTCCTTTAATAGATATTTTATCATCATCAGAATAATCAAACCAAGGCAAACCAGCATCAGTATACTCTTCAGATGATATTGGTGATATAGGTGGTTCTTCACCAGTTATGGATAACCATTGCTCTGCATTTGCTAATGTTATGAAGCATCTCTCACTTTTATCTAGATCCCAAGCATCAATACCATGCTCATCTTCATATATTTCTTGTCGCATTGAGCCGCCCGCTCCTATGCCCATATCGTCCATA
>Ga0206126_10003451_pt1 | contig 16023 bp, 17 predicted proteins | sample Helgoland_Spring_5_FD_148621 | JGI IMG/M metagenome (GOLD analysis project Ga0206126, IMG submission 148621) | Pelagic subsurface seawater microbial communities from Kabeltonne, Helgoland, North Sea - Helgoland_Spring_Bloom_20160412_1 | ecosystem: Environmental > Aquatic > Marine > Epipelagic ...
TCAAAAAAAAAAAGAATTCGAGTTTTTACATGTTTTACTCCCTACATAATAAACTTTCTTTTAAGAATATAAAAATAAGTCACAATATTCTTAAAAAAAAAAATTCAATTTTGTACATGGTTCTACTATTCTAAAAAAATAAAAAGAATTCGAGTTTTTACATATTTTACTCTCTACATAATAAATTTTCTATTAAGATTATAAAAATAAGTCACAATATTCTTAAAAAAAAATTCAACTCCCTACGTAATAAACTTTCTTTTAAGGATAAAAAAATAAGTCACAATATTCTTAAAAAAAAATTCAACTCCCTACGTAATAAACTTTCTTTTAAGAATAAAAAAATAAGTCACAATATTCTTAAAACTTAATATAAGGTATATTTTATGTACGGAAATAATAGATTAGTTTTGATACTAATAAAAAACAAATAATTTTTTTTTTAATAAAAGACATTTTCGGATGTTATTTTTTTATGCCTCAAGTGGATAATACAATTTTTTTACCTGTAATTTTCAGTTTAGTAAAAGGTTGTGCTATTTGTTATGGAATTTTATTTGTTTATTTATTCTATCCGTTTGTTTCCAGTATAAAAACTGTTTACAATTTTTATAGTAAAGCTCAATCATTAAAAGAAATTTTAATTAAAGCTTTTTAAATTATTTTGTTGTGTTAGTATAAAAAGAATACAATATATTTAGTAGTTACCTTGGCATATTTATCAGAATCCTTTATAGGATAAAGCTCTAATAAAAAATTTATAATACTTTCTTTAACAAAAGTATTATATTTTTAAAATATTTATAATGTAAGAGCGTGTTCCATAAAATAAAAGTCTATAACTGACAGTAATTATACTTATTAAAAAATTTAAAGAATTGAAACATCTTAGTATTTAAGAGAAAGCAAATCAATAGAGATTTAGTTTGTAGCTGGGAGTGAACATTAAAGATTAAAAAGGTACGTTTACTCTAAAAATTATAAGGTGCTAATCCTGTCTAAGGTAATGTTATTATTTAGTAATTAGTAACATGCTTTTTTGTGAAACAGTTAAGTGTCTTTATCTAGCACCCATAAACATATATTATGACCTATAGTGAAATAGTACCGTAAGGGAACGATTGAAAAAGTATATTTACATATTTATTTGAAATAGTCATAAACTATATATATAAAAGCAGTTGGTAATTTGTCATCGTACCTTTTGTATAATGAGCCAGTCAGTTAATATTAATAGTGAGCATTGTTTTTTTAAAGCATTTGTCAATCATGTATTAAATTATTAATATTGAACCTGAAACTAAGTGATTCAGTCTTGGATAGGAATTAGACCGAACTTTCGTATGTTGCAAAATACAAAGATAATCCAAGATTAGGGGTGAAAGTCCAATCAAACTTAGCAATAGCTGGTTTTTTACGAAAGTCATGTTAGTGAAACGTTAATGATTATTGATTAAGAAGAGGTAAAGGACACTAAGATAGTAAAAAATTTTAATATATTTTTGCTTACATTTATGTAACTCAGAATACTTCAAGATTTAGCAGTTAGACATTGAATGAAAAGGTTCAATGTCAAAAGGGAAACAGCCCAGATTATTTTCTAAGGTGTTTAAATATTATATAAAGATTAAAAAATGTTAAAAGTAAAGATTTTAAAAATATAGACATGGAAGCCGTCATTACTTAGTAAAATCGTAACAGATTATTTGACGAGTAAAAAAATTTAAATTTTTTTTTGTGCTTATTAACATTTGAAAATTCATTGACTATTTATTATAATACCGAAGTTATAAATTTTAAAAAATGGTAGTAAAATATGTTGTTGTTTTCAATATAAATACTTCTGGTATAAGTAATAATATTCACTTTAAATTATCATTTCAATGATTTTGACTGTACAAGTGACACTGATGAGTTAAGGTTTCTTTTGTAACTTTAAAAAATTCAAAAGGTAATTACGATTTCTAAAACTATTACGAAAGTATATGTTGATGAAATAATTAGCAGCGATAAATATAATATAATTTTTTTAAATTGCATATAGTTTAATTAATTAGATTTTTGCTGTCGGGAAAAAAAAAATCGTACTTAGACCGACTCTGGTTATTGGGTAGAGTATACTTTGGTGAGGAATAACCATATTAAAGGAATTCGGCAAATTAACTCTGTAACTTAGGAATAAAGAGGTTTTTAATTATGTTTTACATAGTTAAAATGACACTAAAAAGGGAATAGCAACTGTTTAATAAAAACTCAAAACTTTGCGAAATTTAACATGATGTATAAGGTTTGACATCTGCTCAGTGCTTTTAGTTAAAAGGAGGTGTTTTTGCACCAAATATAATCTGTAGTAAACAGCGGTTGTAACTATAACGATCCAAAGGTAACAAAATTCTTTGTCTGGTAATTTCAGACCCGCATGAATGATGTAATGACTGTTCCACTGTCTCTAGTATGGATCTTATGAAATTGAATTTGCAGTGAAGATGCTGTAATTGAGTAGTTAGACGAAAAGACCCTATACACCTTCACTATAGGTATACATAGTAATTAGTAATATTTTATATAGAATAGTTGGGAATTAATGGTAGTTACTTTTTATAGGTAATTAATCGTGAATAACTGTGTAATACCATCTAATACATTTATTAATGCTAATTTTTTTATAAAAGACAATGTATATTGGGTAGTTTTTCTGGGGCAGAAGCCACCTAAAAGGTAATGGTGGTGTGTAATATGTTTATTAAAATAATTTTTATTGTTTTTAAAATATAATGATGTATATAAGCATGATTGTAAGACTGACAAGTAATACAAGGACTAAAGTCTATCATAATGAACCGATATTTTTTTAAGACAAAAGTATCGATCAACGAATCAAAGGTACGTTAGGGATAACAGGGTAATTTTTCTTTAGAGTCCTTATCGATGGAAAAGTTTGCCACCTCGATGTCGACTTATCGTTTCCTGAAAATGAAGACGTTTTCAAGGGTTCAACTGTTCGTTGAATAAAACGGTACATGAGTTGGGTTTAGAACGTTGAAAAACAGTTTGGTTTCTATCTTCTACTAAAATAAGAAATAAAAGAATTTAAGTTTAGTACGAGAGGATTGATGCATGTAAATCAAGTTTATATCAGTTGTGGTATTCACGCAAGCTGATACATTAAGTTTATGCTATAGAATTACTGAATTCAAATAATTGTAAGAAAAAGCCTTTTGTTGCTTATAATAATATAAAGGGCTTTATTCATTAACACAAGTAATTATCAGTGAAAAGTACCCATATTTTAAATATTTTAAAGTTTTTTATCATTTTTGAACAAATACTAACGTAAAAAATATCCAATGAACTATACTAAAATAAAAAGAGTTAAAATTTTAAATGTTAATTTTGGTCCACAACACCCCGCTGCACACGGTGTACTTCGATTAATCTTAGAGATTATTGGAGAACGAATTGTGTTTTGTGATCCTCATATTGGCTTATTACATAGAGGAACTGAAAAATTAATTGAGCAAAAATCATATCTTCAAGGTTTACCGTATTTTGATCGTCTAGATTATGTCTCTATGTTAATCCAGGAACACGGTTATTCTCTGAGCATTGAAAAACTGATGAATTGTTCTATTCCACAGCGTGCTAGTTTTATCAGAGTATTGTACTCAGAGATAACTCGTATTTTAAATCATATTATGTCTTTAACTACTCATGCTTTGGATGTAGGAGCATTGACACCTTTTTTATGAGGTTTCGAAGAGCGAGAAAAATTAATGGGTTTTTACGAAAGAATTTCAGGTGCTAGAATGCATGCTTCTTATATTAGACCTGGGGGAGTTAGTAAAGATTTACCAGCTAATTTATTAAAAGATATTTACACTTTTGTAAATCAATATGACTCACGTATCAATGAAATTGAAGAATTATTAACTAGAAATAGAATATGGCGCCAGCGTCTATTAAATATTGGAATTATTTCTGCTAATTCTGCGTTAAGTTTTGGATTTAGTGGAGCACTTTTACGTAGTACTGGAATTCAGTGAGATTTAAGAAAAAATATGTCATATGAAGTTTATTCGTCTTTAAAATTCAAAGTTCCTTATAGTTTAAATGCTGATTGTTACGATCGTTACTTATTAAGAATTGAAGAATTACGTCAAAGTACTCAAATAATACTTCAAGTTTTAAATAATATTCCTAAAGGTTCTATCAAAGTCGAAAATTACAAATTAACCCCACCTTCAAAAATAGAAACAAAAAATTTGATGGAGTCACTAATTCATCATTTTAAAATTTTTAGTAGTGGTATTTTCGTAACAAAAGGAGAAACTTATGTGGGTGTCGAAGCACCTAAAGGAGAATTTGGAGTATTTTTAGTTTCTGATGGATCTGAAGTTCCTTATCGTTGTAAAATTCGAGCGCCTGGATTTACACATTTACAAGCTATGAATTTTTTAGCTAAAGGTTATCTAATTGCGGACGTTGTTACAATTATCGGAACTTTAGATATTGTTTTTGGTGAAATAGATCGTTAGTTTTATATATGGAAGTATGACTGAGTGGTCGAAAGTGCTTGTCTTGAAAATAAGTATACACTTGTATCATGGGTTCAAATCCCATTACTTCCTACCTATTTAATTATCATATTACGGTAATACTAATATTTACTGATGTTTTTTTTTAATTTATTTTCTTTAAATTTATCTATTGCACAATTTATTTATAAACTAAGTTTTTTGTTTTTATTAAATCATAATTCAATACTACAAGATAATTTTTATTTTGAAGATTATTTTATTAGTTTAAATTCTATTTCAGATTTATCTTTAGAAATTATTTTAGTTGTATTTATTTTTTACAATCTAGTTTCGTTATTTAATGACGAAAATGCTTCGATTTTTCAATATCATAAATGATTAATTTGTTTTTATTTTTTATTTTTTGTAGTTCTTATAAAAGTTTTAAATGTAAATACTGTAGGATCTAAATTAACTTTTGGTTTTAGTTGATTAAGTTCTTATTATGTTCTAATTAGTAAGTTAACAGTTTTAGGGTTGACTATTTTAGTGCTATGAATTATCCAACGAAAAGTTCAGGCATTTTTAAATTCTAACAATTTTGTTGAATTTCCAATAGTTTTAGGATTTGCGGTACTTTTTATGTTTTTATTATTATCAAGTTATGATTTTGTTAGTACTTATTTAACTTTGGAAGGTTTAAGCTTGACTTTATATGTATTAGCAATTTTATTAAACCAAGGTATAGTTTCCGTAGAATCTGCAATCAAATATTTTTCTTTAGGTGCAATTTCTTCTGGTAGTTTAATATTAGGTATTAGTATACTTTTTGGATTTGTGGGATCAACTGATTTTTTAGATATTCAAACATTTTTAGGAAGTCAAAATAGTTTACATTTTAGTTCTGAAATTATCGTAAGTATTTTATTGATATTATTTGCTTTTTTTTTCAAAATTTCAGCATTTCCTTGTCATGTTTGAGTTGCAGATGTTTACGAAGGTATATGAAGCCCAGTTACAGTATTTTTTGCTATAGTTATAAAAGTATGTTTAATTCTGGTATTTCTTCAATTAGTTTTTGATATATTTTTTAATGTATTAATATTTTTTCAACCTACTTTTATTTTAGTTTCTTTAGGATCTATGATAGTAGGTTCTTTAGGAGCATTAAAACAAGTTCGTATTAAAAGGTTTTTAGCTTATACTTCTATTAATCAAATTGGTTTTATTCTATTAGGAATAGCTTCTTGTAGTTTTATGGGTTTATTAACTGCTATAATGTATCTAAGTTTATATATTGTAATGAATTTAATTTTTTTTAGTATTTTTTTACATGTAGAACACGCTATTGTAAAAAAAAATGTTATTTATTTGAGTGATTTATATGGAATTTCATATTATTCTAAAGAGAGTTCAATACATTTAGCAATTACTATTTTATCTATGGCAGGTTTACCTCCTTTAGGTGGTTTTATTGGAAAACTTTTTATTTATTTTAGTGCTATAGAAGCACGATTAGATTTTTCATTAATAATTACTTTAGCTGTTAGTATTCTTAGTACTTATTATTATCTAAATTTTGTTCGTTATATATTTTTTGAAAAACGTTTTGAATATAAACTTTACTATTATATAAAAAATGCAAAATTAACTTTTTTTCTTAGAATTTTTTCTATATTTTTAGTTTCTTTTCCAATGTTTTTATCTATTTATTTTGATTTTTTTATAAAAATGAGTTTTTCATGTATTTGACCTTTTATATATGGTTAATATTAAGTGTCGAAAATAAGAACCTATAATTTAAATGGGTAAAATATACTTCTCATGAAAGTAAAAATGTGGGTTCAAATCCTGCTGGGTTTATTTTTTTTATTAATATGCTACTATTTAGTATTTTTTTATTATTATTAGTGACTATTTTAATAATTCTTGTTGGAAATTTTTTTAAAATTCGTCAAGATACCGTACGTAGTATTAGTTTAATTTCAACACTTTTATGTTTTTTTTTATCTATGTTTTTTTTTATTTTATTTGATCGTTCTTCTACAGAGTACCAATTCACTTTATTACATATTTCTACCAATGGTTTAGGTGGTTTTATAGAATTTCCACAAAGTATTATGTATTATACACACCAATTTTTTATGTCTTTTGGTGTAGATGGTATTTCTTTATTTTTTGTTTTATTGAGCACTTTTTTAATTCCTTTATGTTTATTAACATCGTATAAACAAGGATTAACTAGAGTTAAAGAATATTGTTTAGTTTTAATTACTGTGGAATTATTTATTTTATGTTCTTTTACTGCTTTGGATTTAATAGCTTTTTTTTTCTTTTTTGAAAGTATTTTGATTCCAATGTTTTTTTTAATTGGTATTTGAGGTTCACGTGAGCGAAAAATTCGTGCTTCTTTCTTATTTTTTTTATATACTTTATTTGGATCAGTTTTCTTCTTCTTTTCTATTTTAGTATTATATTACGATACAGGAAGTACTAGCTTTAATATTTTATCAAAGTCCGCTATTAATTTTGAAAAAGAATTGGTTATTTGGCTTTTTTTATATATAGCATTTTCTATAAAAATTCCTACAATTCCAATGCACATTTGATTACCTGAAGCGCATGTTGAAGCACCTACAGCAGGCTCAGTAATTTTAGCAGGTTTATTGTTAAAATTAGGTGGTTACGGCTTTATTCGAATTTTACTAGTTATTTTATCTAAAAGTACATTTTATTATTTACCTTTAACGGATACTTTTGCAATTGTTAGTATTATTTATGCTTCTTTAACTACTATCCGTCAAATTGATATGAAACGTATTATTGCTTATTCTTCTGTGGCTCATATGAATTTAGTAGTTTTAGGAATTTTTTCAGGTAATATTCAAGGTATTGCCGGAAGTATTTTTTTAATGATTGCTCATGGTATTGTATCTTCGGCGCTATTTTTTTTAATTGGAGTAGTTTATGATAAATATGGAACTCGAATTATTTATTATTATGGAGGTTTATCACAAACAATGCCAATTTTTGCAACACAATTGTTAATTTTTTGTATGGCTAATGTTGGTTTACCTATAACCTGTAATTTTATTGGGGAACTTGTTGTTTTTGTAGGTTTAGTAGACCGAAATTTTAGTATATTATTTATCGCAGTAACTGGAGTTATTTTAAGTGTTTTATATACTATGTTCTTCTGTAATCGGTTAATTTTTGGAAATTTAAATGTGAATTATATTTTTGTTTATAAAGATATGACGTTTCGGGAATCATGTATTATTTTTCCTTTAACTTTTTTAACTTTTTTACTAGGAATTTTTCCTGATTTAATTTTTGATCCTATTTTAGCGTCAGTTTCATTAGTTATTGAGCAACAATCTTTTTAAATAACATATAAATGGTAATTCAATCTTTCTCTCCAAAAACTTATTATTCCATTATTTCTTCAAAAATTATAGTGATACCCAATTTTAATTTTCCGGCAATTAAAAAGTTAGTTACTTTTTTAGTTGTGTACTTAAAGCAATATAAAAAAAAAATAGTACTTTTTTATATTGTAATTAATTTATTTTTTTCTAACATAGTAATTTTTAATAATAAAGAAACTCAAAATTATTATGTTTTAAAATTTTATTTAAAATCAAATTTTTTTTGTTTATTTTTATCTAATTTTGTAAATGTTTATTTACCTATTTTAGGTTCTGAACAAAATTTTATAAAAAAAGTAGCTACAAATAAATTAAATTCTAAAAAACAATTTATTCATAGAATTAGTTATTTTAATTTTCCAGTCATACCTGAAAGTGAATTATTATGTTATAATAATGAATCTCTTTCTGTATTTATTAATAATACTCGTTTAATTTTAGATATTTACATTAAATCTTTATGATATTTAAAGAATTCTTTAGAATTTTTGTTAAGAATAGCTCGGTTACCTTATGTTTTAAAACGCGCTATAGTGTAAAATTTTTAGACAAGTAAAAGCTTAGGTACATATATAAAAATGTTTTATAATTTTATTATAATTTGAAATTTTTTTTTTGCGACTATGGTAATTTTCTGTAGAAATTCGTTATATTCAATACTAAGCTTAGTGTTAATTATAGTAGGCTCTTGTTGTATTCTATTTTCTTTAAAGGTAGAATTTTTATCTTTTATTATTTTACTTATTTATATTGGGGCTATTACTGTTTTATTTTTATTCGTTGTGATGATGCTTCAGTTACATAAAGATTCCCAAGAATCGTTAAATTCTTTTATGTATACCCAAAATTCTTTGGTTTATTTTATTTTATGTTTTAAAATTTTAGGGTTTATTTATTTTTTTACGAAAAAATTTAGTTCATCTTTATCTTTAATTTCTTTTGAATATATCAAAGATAAAGATATTATGTCTAATTTTGTAGGACACACTGGAAATGACACTATACATTTTTTAAGTTTATTTAGTGTTAAAATTAATATTTTTCTTATTGTTGGTTTCGTACTTCTTTTTTCAATGGTAGGATCTATTGCTGTTTGTTTATGTAAAAAAAGAAGTAAAGCTTCGTGTACGGATGTATAGCTCAACGGTAGAGCTGTAGGCTTTTAACCTAAAGGTTTGGGGTTCAAATCCCTATACATTCAAAAAAATTACTAAATCTTTTCTTTTTTTCAACTTAAAAGTTTTTCTTATTATTTTAAAATTATCATAAAGATTTCTATAAAATTTAACTCTGTACAAGTTCCACTTATTTGAGAAAAAAAATCAATTATATACATATTTCACTCCCTATAGAATAAACTTTTAGTATTTTTGTACAATAAATAATTTTGAAAAACAATTATTGCTCGAATAGCTCAATTGGTAGAGCGGTGGACTGTTAATCCATAGGTTATTGGTTCAAGTCCAATTTTGAGCGGCCTTATAAAAGTTAGTTTATTATGATTTTAAAGTTTAATTAAAATATTTGAGGTTCAAATCCTTTTTATATTTGAGTGTTCCATGACAATTTTAAAGAATTATAATGTTACTAAAAATGAACAGCATCCTTTTCACATGGTAGATTCGAGTCCTTGACCTTTAATGACTTCTTTTTCGTTATTAGGTTTAGCTTTTAGTTTTTTAAGTTATTTTCACTTTTTTAAAGGAGGAAATTACCATTTTTTAATCAGTTTTTTAATTGTATGTTTTTATTTGTTTCGTTGATTTTCGGATATTGTAGTAGAATCAACTTTTGAAGGAAATCATACTTTTAAAGTTCAAGAAGGTGTTCGTTTAGGAATGTTTTTATTTATTGTTTCTGAAATGATGTTCGTGTGAGTTAGAAAGTTGCGTAAAATAAACTATAAATTTTATATACACAATAGTAGTACTTATTAACTAATTTAAATATATATTAACTATTTAAAGAATAAGCAAGTTAATAGTGATATTTTAAATTTTTTTTAGTAATAAAGTAAATAATTCTTTTGTAAATAAGTTGATTAAGCAATTATAGAACATAAGTGATTTAAAAACAACATTATCAACTGAAACATATTTACTATATATATTTCTCTAAAAACATAAATCAATATTGTATAATGTTTTACACAAAACTAACTAAAAGTTTTAAAATACTCAAAATAACGATTAAATTTTTAAAAATCTAGGGTTTTAAAATTTATGGAGTAGAATATAAATATATGCAGCGTATAATCTACAGTTCCATTCGAACTATGGTATTTATTTATAGCACGTTAAAAAGAAACTTACACTACTGTAAGTATTTATTATTTTAATAATTAAAAAATGTTTGTTAAAATTATTTATGGTAAATGTTTTTTTCTGTTTATTATAATTATTAATTGAATTCTTTTTTTGGAAGGGTGAGCCATATGATTTTTGATAATCAAGTATGGTTCTAGAATGAGAATTTTTTCTACATATACTTTTTTAGCTTTTTTTGAAGTTTTTTTCACTGTAGTTTATCTCCATCTATTGGAGTAGGTTGTGTTTGACCACCTTTAGGTATTGCTTCTTTAAATCCATGAGGATTACCTTTATGAAATACAGTTATTTTATTGTCGTCAGGTGTTACTATAACATGTGCGCATAGAGCTATTTTAGCTGGAGAGCGTTTAGCTACAACTAATGGTTTAGTAGCTACTATTACATACGGTGTTATTTTTACTTTTGTACAAGCGTATGAGTATAATGTAGCTCCTTTTTCAATTAATGATGGTATTTTTGGATCATTATTTTTTATGCTTACCGGATTTCATGGTTTTCATGTTTTAGTGGGTTCTATTTTTCTAGCAGTATGTTTATATAGACAAATGGATTATCATTTTACTCGGAGACAACATGTAGGTTTAGAGTGTGGTATTTGATATTGACATTTCGTAGGGGTGACTGTTCTGTTTTATTTAGATTTGTAAAAATATTTTACTAAAAAAATATATGTAATTAAAAAGTAAACAAGTACTTTATATATAAAGCTAAAAAAGATATGTAGTTTAAAATTAATTTTTTAAACCTACTTTAAAAATAGTAGTTAGTCAAAATTATTATAAGTATTTAAAGATATGTATAATACTAATTTGCTTTATTGATTCTGCAACGGTAAGCTATTTAAATAATTAGTGTTAATTAAAAAGTTCTACATTACTATAGGTAAACTACTATCTTTCTTAATTAAAATTAATTTTGATTAAAGCATCTTACATAAAATATCAGTGATAGTACTAAATATATGATTTTATTTTCAGTATTAACGGAAAACTTATAATATTTTTTTTTGATAAAAAGTTTAAAAATAATTTAAAATAAAGCATTAACTATTCTTTATCGTCTAATTATTATTAAGAGCTATATGATAAGTAATTATCCTGTGTAGTTTTACGGCAACTTATGAAACAAAGTAACTTAAGCCGATATGTTGTTTGATTATTTTTATTTGTTGTAGTATATATTTGAGGCGGTAATTAAGAGATATTTTAGATATTAAGGAGTTATAATAGTTTAATTCATGGATGTATAGCTCAATTGGTAGAGCTGTAGGCTTTTAACCTAAAGGTTTGGGGTTCAAGTCCCTATACATTCAAATTTTTTATAGTTTTTTAAAATAAATTTAAATTTTATTATTAAATATTTAATAAAATAATAGATTATATTTTTAAGAATATTTTAGTATGTATATTTTAAGTGTAGTACAATGTGAGGCATTAAAATTTTAATGATATCATAGAAGATGTTCTTTGGAACAATGTCAGGTAGTAAATTTATCGGTGCGGGATTAGCGACTATTGCTTTAGCGGGTGCTGGAGTAGGTATTGGTTCTGTATTTTCTGCGTTTATTTTAGGTTTTTCTCGTAATCCAGGACTTGAAAAACAATTATTTGCTTATGCAATTTTTTGTTTTGCTTTAACAGAAGCAATTGCTTTATTTGGTTTAATGATGGCATTTTTAATTTTATTTGGATTTTAATCCAAATATTTTTTATGCTTTTTTCATTTTTAAATGAAGATTTAACACTTAAAGCTTCCATTATATAGATAGTAGTTTTAATTTTTAAAGGTTAATTATTTAAATGAGCACTAAAATTCAATTACTTATAAAAAAAATTCGTCAAAAAAAAAAAAAAAAAGTTAAAAAATTAATTTTAGAACAATCACCTCAGAAAAAAGGTACTTGTTTAAAAGTTTTTGTAACTTCTCCAAAGAAGCCTAATTCTGCTTCCCGTAAAATTGTAAAAGTTATCTTATTATCTAATCGTAAAAAAACTCATTGTCACATACCAGGAATTAAACATAGTTTACAACGTTATTCTACAGTATTAATTCGAGGGGGTCGAGTAAAAGACTTACCAGGAATTAAATATCGTTTGGTTCGTGGAAAATTTGATTTAAAATATGTATATGATCGTACTAAAGCTAGGTCAAAGTATGGAATACCAAATCCTTCTAAACGTTAATTATTTTTGGAGCATAGCCAAGTGGTTAAGGCACTGGTTTTTGATATCAGCATGCAAAGGTTCAAATCCTTTTGTTCCAAATTTTAGCTTGAACTTAATGACTAAATACTATAAAAAGTTGATATCTCGAACTACATTGCTAAATTTTTGAGTATTTTCAGGAAATGATATAAAAACTGTATTTCAAAAGAATTTTAAATTATTAAATTTAGTTTATAATCAAAAGGCAATACTTGATTTTGACAGTTTAATTTTAGGAATAAAAAAAGTACTTCCTATATTTAAGTACTTATGTGGGACAGGTATAAATATTTTATTTGTTTCATCTAATTATATATATACTCAAACGGTACATGCTGATAACAGCTGTAATTTAGGAAAACAATTATCAGAGTGAAAAGTAGGAATTTTAAGTAATTTCTCTTTACAAGGTTTTCGTTTATTTAAGCATTTACAATTAAGCTCACCACCTAGCGCAATGGTATTTCTTAATTTTCAAGAGAATGATTTATTGTTATTAGAATCAAAAAAAAAAAATTTACCTAGCATAGGATTAGTAGATGATAATTTTAATTCATATTTAATGGATTATCCTATTTGTTTAAGTCCTTTATATTTTTATAACGTATATTTTTTTAGTAAATTTTTTTTTCGGTATCTTACTTTATCAATTTAATTTTAATGCAGTCCAATTATATAGAAGGTGTGTTTAGATCTAAATGATTATCTAAATTTATTAGTAAGGGAAGTATTAAAGGAAATAAATTTAAATTAGAAAAATTTCTTTACCTTAGTTTTTTTGAGTTAAAAAAGAATTTTGTATTAAGTCCATTATTTTTATTCTTTGAAGCTTTAGAAAAATTAAAACCTTCAGTAGGATTAAAAATATATACTCAAGGAAATTCTAAGAAAAAAAGAGTTAAAGCGTGTCCTATTCTTTTAAATTTTTGTTCTCAGTATACGAAAGCATTATATTGAATGTTGAAAGCAATTCAATTAAGAACAGATTTTTTTTTTCATGTTAAAATCTATAATGAGCTTGAGAATATAACTTTAAACGAAAGTATTAATCATATGAAGATGAAAAAAGAATATTATAATTACGCAATAATATTTAAATCCGCAAAAAGATTTAATTGATAAAAGCTTAATCCATTTAGTTTAGTAGGTAAAACGTTGCTCTTTCACAGCAGTATCATGGGTTCAAATCCCATAATGGATAATAAATTTTCTAAATACTTTATTATTGGTTCAAATCCTACAATAAATAATGAGTCTTACAAAAATTGCATTAGCTAAAAGTAAAAATACTACTAAGAATACATTAAAAAAAGATGTTAGAAAAATTTTATCTAGTTTCAAATTTTATGAAGAAGCTTTAGATACTGGAAAGATTATTTCAGTGAAGGATGGAGTAGCTCGCGTGAATGGATTGTTCGGTGTATTATCCGGAGAAATGGTTCAATTAGGTATTGCTAAAATTCAAGGAATGGTTTTAAGTTTAGAACATAACACAGTGAGTGTTGTTATTTTTGGTAATGATATTGATTTAAAACAAGGAGATTTAGTTTATAGAACTTTTGTAATTATGAATATTCCATTAAGTATTAAATTATTTGGCCGTGTTATTGATGCATTAGGAAATACTATTGATGCGGGACCTAAAGTTGTTAGTTCTGTAAAAAGAAAAGTAGATACTAAAGCAATTGGTATTATTCCAAGACAATCAGTTAGAGAGCCAATGCAAACAGGAGTAAAAGCTATTGACAGTATTACACCTGTAGGTTGTGGTCAGCGTGAACTTATTATTGGTGATCGTCAAACAGGTAAAACAACTATTGCAGTAGATACAATTTTAAGTCAAAAAAATTTTGGTTTTTTATATTGTATTTATGTAGCTATCGGTCAAAAAAAATCAACTATTGCACAGATTGTGAATTTTTTAAAAAAAGCAGGAGCAATTGGTAATACTATTATTGTTTCAGCAACTTCTTCAGAGCCAGCAACTTTACAGTTTTTAGCACCATATTCTGGTTGTACTTTAGGTGAATGATTAAGTGAAAATAGTTGTCACGCTTTAATTATTTATGATGATTTAAGTAAACAAGCAGTGGCTTATCGTCAAATGTCTTTATTATTACGTCGTCCTCCAGGAAGAGAGGCTTATCCGGGAGATGTTTTCTATTTACACTCTCGTTTATTAGAGCGTTCTGCTAAATTATCTCCAGCGTATGGTGGAGGTTCATTAACAGCTTTACCTGTTATTGAAACTCAAGCAGGAGATGTATCTGCGTATGTACCTACTAATGTAATTAGTATTACTGATGGACAAATTTTTTTAGAGAGTAAATTATTTAATGAAGGAAATCGTCCAGCAATTAATGTAGGATTATCAGTAAGTCGTGTAGGTTCAGCAGCTCAAGTAAAAGCAATGAAAGAAATTGCGGGAACTTTAAAATTAGAGTTAGCTCAGTATCGTGAAGTAGAGTCTTTTGCTTCTTTTGCAAGTGAATTAGATGATGCTACTCAGCATACATTATTTAGAGGTTTACGTTTAATTGAACTTTTAAAACAAAAACAAGCAAGTCCTTTACCAGCAAATATTCAAATTTTATTAATTTATGCAGGTATGAAAGGATATTTAGATAAATTAACTTTATCTGAAGTGACTAGTTTTAAAGTTTTCTTATTAGATTATATTAAAAATACTAATATTTTAAAAGGTTTTGATATTACTAAATCTATTAATCACAAAGTATTTAGTACTTTTTTTGCTAGCGCTTTAGAAAGCTTTAAAAGTATTTAGTATTCTAACATAGTTAAATAGTATAACATGATTAGGAAAACGAAAAAAAAAAAAGATTTACGAGTTAATTACTTTAATAAAAATAAAGTTATTATTAAATATTTTAGTGGGGTATTTTATTATATGAAATTTTGTACGATTCGTAAATAATTACAAACTCAATATTACGTAATTGATGCTTAAGTAGCTCCAATTGGTAGAGCAAAGGACTGAAAATCCTTGTGTTAGTGGTTCGAGTCCACTTTTAGGCATGTCATGAATACAAATGATAAATATATGATATGTTCCTTTTGTGGAACTAAAAATAAAATTAAAAGTAAAAGATTAACTACCGCAGAAAGTAAAAAAATAAAACCTTTGGTTTTAAAATATCTTATTAAATGTTTAGATTCAGGCAGTGGTATTGATAATCAGTTAGTTTTTCGGAAGTTTTATCAAGTAAAAGAGTCCACTTTATTGACTTGAATCTATAAAGTAAAGCCGCCTCATGATAGAAAAATTGTTAAGTGGGAAATTAGAAATCTGTTACGTCGGAATAAATTCTTAAGTAACAAAGATATTTATGCGAAATATGCGAAATATCCGAACATATCTAATCGCACATTACTGCGTTGAATTAAAAGTATTAAAAGAGATTTAAATATAATTTAATTTTTTTTTTATGGGACATTATTTTCTTTTCTTTTTTGGGAGAAAAAATTGGTAGAATCGGGGTTCAAATCCCTGTGATGTCAATGTTGATAAATATTTTTTGAAATT
>Ga0206126_10003464_pt1 | contig 15983 bp, 16 predicted proteins | sample Helgoland_Spring_5_FD_148621 | JGI IMG/M metagenome (GOLD analysis project Ga0206126, IMG submission 148621) | Pelagic subsurface seawater microbial communities from Kabeltonne, Helgoland, North Sea - Helgoland_Spring_Bloom_20160412_1 | ecosystem: Environmental > Aquatic > Marine > Epipelagic ...
CCCAGTCTTTGGTATTTGCTTGGGCCACCAAATGCTGGCCCTAGCCCTTGGCGCGCAGACGATCAAAATGAACCACGGTCACCACGGTGCCAACCACCCTGTCAAAGATCACGACACAGGCAAGGTTGAAATCACCTCAATGAACCATGGTTTTGCTGTGAATGCACAAAGCCTACCAACAGGCGTGATCGAAACACACACCTCCCTCTTTGACGGTTCTAACTGTGGTATCCGCCTTGATGGCCGTCCTGTCTATTCCGTTCAGCATCACCCAGAAGCCAGCCCAGGGCCACAAGACAGCTTTTACCTGTTTGAACGCTTTGCTGCGGCCATGGCTGAACAACAAGCTTAAAGTCAGACCCTTAATTCATTGATTGCCTATAACGCCCCATTAACGTGGAGCGTCCAAAACTGATGTCGCGTACGGTCATTCGGTGTGCGCCCATCAATAGGTGCCGCTGTGAGCAATCAACAAGCAATTCTGTTCAATCCCAAAAGTGTCAAAATTACCAACCCCGCGCGCCTTCTGGGGCGCCAGCTGATTGAAGACGGGCACCTCACCACCACTGATCTCGTGCACGCCCTCGAACAGCAATCCAAGATAAACGCGCAGTTGGGGGACACATTGGTCACCAATGGCACCCTAAGCAGCGAAGCCCTGTTCGCGACGCTTGCCACGCAATCAAACATACAACACGTTGATTTAAATATCGATCTTTACCGCGTCAGCTTGTCCAACATTCTCTCTGCACAGATTTGCCTTAATCATCAGGTGGTGGCGTGGTTGCGAATGGGGAATTCCGTTCTTGTCGCCACAAGCCATACGGACAAATTTGATGCCCTGCGCGCCGAGATGCAAGAAGCACCCTTCACCTTTTTGCCCGTGATCGCAGATCCACGCCAAATCCAATCGCAACTAAAGCGTCTTTGTGGGGAACAATTGGCCGAACAAGCGCTGGTCCAATTGCCCGACCACGAAAGTTGCCACAATTGGGGACAGACCAATCTGCTCAAATCCAGAAAGGTGGTGCTTGGTGTCGTGGCTCTGCCATCCACCATTGTCAGCTTCCCAGATGAGGCACTTTAGATTGTCATGCTTTGGGCTGCATTAACCCTGTTGCTCACAATCATTATCAAAGGCGCGGGGTTCCTTGCCCACATTACCGGCCAATCGCACCCTCCTGCCCACACGATCATAAACGTCAGTGCGCGGCTGCCCTGTGTCTCGGTTATGCCCCCCCTATTTGACGAACCCGAAATTGCAGATGCGCTGATCAAACGACTGGAAAATTTCACATATCGCAAACCACTTCTGGATATTGTTCTGGTTCTTGAGATCGCGGATGAGATCACGCACACTGCCCTCCAACGCATTCAGCTGCCCAGTTGGATCAAGGTGGTCGTCGTCCCTGATGCCAAAGGACTGACAACAAAAGCGCGTGCTATGAACTACGCCCTCGGCTTTTGCCGCGGGACCACAATCGGGGTCTGGGACGCCGAAGACACGCCAGAACCCGAGCAGATTGAAAAAGTGGCTGCACGGTTCAATGAAACCGCACCAAATATGGTTTGCCTGCAAGGATTACTTGATTATTTTAATGCCCGCCAAAACTGGATTTCCCATTATTTTACAATTGAATATGCAACGTGGTGGCGAGTTGTATTACCGGGAATGGCAAGGCTTGGATTCGTCATAACACTGTGGGGAACAACACTGTTCCTCCGCCGAAAGGCCTTTAAAAATTGGGGTGGTGGGATGCCCACAACGTCACAGAGGACGCCGATCTCGGCGGGTGCCTTGCCCGCCACGGCTATGTTACCGAATTGTTCCCAACCGCGACATCTGAAGAGGAAAATTTCCGGCCGTGGCGTTAGGTGAGCCAACGCTGGCGTTGGCTCAAGAGGTTCATGGTTACCTATATCGTTCACATTTGAGACCCCGCGCAACTTCTGCGTGATCTGAGGTTCAAACGCTTCATGGGTCTGCAAATGACTTTCCTCGCCACCTTCTCCCAATTTCTATTTGCACCTGTTTTATGGTCTTTTCTGGATCACGATGTTCGGATATCAACACCCGATCCAAAATGTGCTGGGGGACAGTATAATTCGGGCATTGATACTGCTGTTTTTCTTTTCAGAGATCCTGACCTTGGGTATGGCCGTCACATCACCAAACCGCCGCTACTTACTGAAATGGGTGGTAACAATGCCACTTTATTTCACCCTCGGCCCACTTGCGTCCTACAAGGCGCTGTACGAATTGATTGTGACCCCGTTTTACTGGGACAAGACAGAGCAAGAGCTGTCAAAAGAGACGTAGTTTACCGCCTGCCCCCAACAATTAACCTTCTTCTTGGCGTCGTGCCGCATCTTGCTTTAGCCGCGTCATGAAGGCCACCGAAATATGGTCGCGCAAAACGTTGCCCGCCGTCTCACCATCATGCGCCTCAATCGCCGTGACAATCGCGGCGTGTTCGGCCTGCGCAATCTCGCCCCGCCCCTCGGCTGACAGCGACGTATCGGTCATCAACGCCATTGTGCGGTGGACCAAATCCAATTGCTGCACCAAATAACGGTTATGCGAGGCAAGGTGAATTTGCTTATGAAAACGACGGTTCGCACGCGCCAGGGCAGTAGGATCGTTCATCAACGCGTTGTCGTCCTCAACCATCTCACGCAGGATACGCACCTCTTCGTCAGTGGCGTGACGTGCGGCCAAACTTGCGGCCAGCCCCTCCAACTCACTGCGCACTACGTATAATTCAGACATTTGGTTGTGCCCAAGGGAGGCAACAATCAAACTGCGTCCATCACGTGACAACAATGACTGCGTCTCAAGCCTTTGTAATGCCTCACGAATTGGTGTTCTAGAAACTCCAAACCGCTCTGCCAATTCGCTTTCCACCAATCGATCACCAGGGCGATATTTGCCAACATCAATGGCCTCCAAGATCATTGAATAGGCGTCTGTGTTGGGCGATTTCATGGTGCAAATTCCGTACTTTAAGGTTGGTACAGCTTAGCGTGCACAGCCCTATGCGCAAGCCTATCTACGCACAGTGCTTGCACCCGAACAAATGCCTGATACTTCTGGGGTATGAACAAACCTAACCCAAGCTCCGCCTTTGCACATGTGACCGATTGGGTCTTTGACCTCGACAACACATTGTACCCCCCCGCCGCATGCCTGTTCGATCAAATCGAAGAGAAGATGCGCGCCTTTATGGTCAAGGAATTGGGCGTTAATCGGGACGAGGCAAACCACCTGCGCAAACATTATTGGGAAGTGCACGGCACCACCCTGTCAGGCTTGATGAAAGAACACGGCATTCAGCCCGAACAATTCCTGATCGACGTACACGACATTACTTTTGATGTCCTGCAACCGGCCCCCGACTTGGCCACATTGATCAAGAACCTACCGGGGCGCAGCATCGTCTACACAAACGGCACCAAACCCTATGCAGAACAAGTACTTAAGGCGCGCGGATTGGACGGCATCTTTGACGAAGTATACGGCATCGAACACGCCAATTATCTGCCCAAACCCCAGCGTGCAGCCTTCGACATCGTCTTCGAACTAGATAGACTGCCCCAACAAACAGCCGCGATGTTTGAGGATGAGGCCCGCAACCTCGAAGTGCCGCGCGATATGGGCCTGCGAACGGTTCACGTCGCACCCGAACCTGATCATGCCGATTACGTCGACTTTCACACAGACGATCTGACTGACTTCCTGCGTCAAATCAGCAGGTAGACAACATGCCGCTTGGCCAAACCGCGCCCCTCGCCCTACATAAAGCGCAAGGAAAGGCGTATACATGAGCATCCAAACCTGTGACATTCTAATTTCCGGCGGCGGTATCGCGGGCCTTAGTGCGACAGCGGCCTTTGGCACCGCGGGCTTTAGCGTGGTTTGTGTTGATCCAACGCCCCCTATTACTGACCGCGAAGCAGCGGGCGCTGACATGCGTTCCACCGCGATGTTGCAGCCAGCGCGCGATATGCTAACAGCAGCGGGTATTTGGGATCACCTGGCCTCCCACGCCGCCCCCTTGCAGATCATGCGGATCGTCGACGCGGGCGGTGAAAAGCCAGAGGCGCGAATCATTAAGGATTTCAACGCCGCCGATATCTCTGATTTGCCGTTCGGTTGGAACTTTCCAAACTATGTGCTGCGCCGTGAGATGCTGGCGCGCCTTGATGCGCTGCCAAACGTTGATTTCCGCCCGGGCACTGGAACCACCAGCCTGTTCACTCGCAGCCAAATGGCCAAAGTCACGCTAAGCGATGGCACCAAAATACAGACGAAACTGGTGATCGCAGCGGACGGGCGCGATTCCCCCATGCGCCAAGCCGCAGGAATTGACGTCACCTCCAAAAGTTATGGCCAAAAGGCACTGGCGTTCGCTGTGACGCACCCAATCCCGCACGAAAACGTTTCCACCGAAATCCACCGCACCGGCGGCCCGTTCACCTTGGTGCCCCTGCCCGACTTCACTGGGTTGCCATGCTCTGCCGTGGTATGGATGGATGACGCGGCCAAATCACTGGCCCGAATGGACCTTGATACCGCAGCATTTGAAGAAGAAATGTCCGTGCGGTCTTGCCACCATTTCGGCCCCCTAACATTGGCCTCAAAGCGCAGCATCTGGCCCATCATCAGCCAAACCGCATCCACCCTTAGCGGTCAGCGGATCGCCCTAATCGCAGAAGCGGCGCATGTTGTGCCACCTATAGGGGCCCAAGGGCTGAACATGAGCCTGCGTGACATGGGTGCCTTGCTAGAGCTCGCGACCGCGCGACCCGATGGATTAGGCGATGCAGAGATGTTGATGGCCTATGAAAAGGCCCGCATGGGCGATATCAAACTACGCGTGCGCGGCATTGATCTGCTCAACCGCGCGAGCCAAGCGTCCAGCCCCGCATTTCGTGATGCGCGCGCATTGGGCCTGAACGCCCTATACAACTTGGGTCCAGTGCGAAAAACATTGATGCAAATGGGCTTAGGTGTGGCTGGAAAACAGGGTTAAAGGTTACCCGAACACCAAAACAAAATGACAAAGCATGTGGCGATCAATATCAAGTTGAACGCCATTCCACTAAACCATTGCAACACGCGGATTTTGCGGCGTTCTTGAACATCGATCGCGTCTAAGAGCGTCGTAATATCAGAATGGGCCGTGTTGCTCGCGCCCACATCAATTCTGCGCATCAGCTTTAGATTGCCACCCAAACCTTGCGCTTTCACAATCACGGCCGCCTGCTTAGAGCGCTTTTTGGGCAGCAATCGACCCGACCGCACCACCGCTTTGGACAGGCCAGACCTGAGCGTATTCAGCTTTGCCCGCAAGGCATTACGCACTTCATCCGCTTTGGCGATGATATCAGCGTGATAATCCAAAACTGAGGCTAGGACGACGATCCGCAAGCATCAATGCCCTAGCGTCCCGAGATCAAAGCAGTTAAATTGCGACCATGTTAAAATACAATGAATTCGGGACGGGTCCCACGCTTCTCATCGCCCATGGTCTTTATGGGTCTGCCAGAAATTGGGGCGTGATCGCCAAACGGCTTAGCGATACGCGCCACGTTGTTGTTGTGGATATGCGCAACCACGGCGATAGCCCGCGTTTTGACACACACAGCTATCCTGAAATGGCCAATGATCTGGCCGAAGTCATAGAACACATCGGTGCCCCTGTTGATGTGCTTGGTCACTCGATGGGTGGCAAAGCATCTATGGCTTTAGCCCTGACCCGCCCAGAATTGGTGCGCAGTCTGATCAGCGGCGACATTGCGCCCGTTTCCTATGCCCATTCTCAGGGGCATTTCCTTGATGCAATGCGCGCCGTAGATCTCAGCACGGTCTCGCGCCGATCAGACGCAAGTGCGCAACTTGAGGCACAAGGCGTGAGTACTGAACTGCAATCTTTTTTCACTCAATCACTTGATATATCAAAAAAAAATTGGAAGCTGAATTTTGATGCGCTGGCCCATGACATGGATAAAATCCTTTCTTTTCCAACGCTAACTGGGCCATTTGATGGACCAACCTTGTTCTTGTCGGGCGCAGAATCTGATTATGTTACTCATGATCACCGTCCAATTATCAAGCCGCTGTTCCCACAAGCCCGCTTTGCGAAAATTCCAGAAACTGGTCATTGGCTTCATTCTGAACGCCCCCGCGCCTTTGAAGCAGCCGTGCGCACATACCTTGATGCGGTCTCAACACAGGCCTGATTTTGAGCATAAACGGGCGAAGAGGCAGGCGCTCTATGGACAGTTAAGCGGTCCGCTACAAAAACGGCCGAAAAACACCGTCAAATGTATCTCAAAAAGTGCATCAACCCTTGCACCTGCTGTCCCCAAGCCTATAACCCACGACAATTTGCGGCGCATCGGGTAAGCCGTAACCAACCTAACATATAAGGGGCTGCCGCCATGCCAAAGAGAACTGATATTAAGTCGATCATGATCATTGGTGCGGGACCTATTGTGATCGGGCAGGCCTGCGAATTTGACTACTCTGGTGCACAGGCCTGTAAGGCTCTTCGCGAAGAGGGTTATCGCATCATCCTCGTCAACTCGAATCCAGCGACCATCATGACCGATCCGGGCTTGGCGGACGCAACCTACATCGAACCGATCACCCCCGAAGTTGTTGCTAAGATCATCGAAAAAGAACGCCCAGATGCATTGTTGCCGACGATGGGCGGACAGACCGGCCTAAACACCTCGCTTGCGCTTGAGGAAATGGGTATTTTGAAAAAATTCAACGTCGAAATGATCGGCGCGAAACGCGAAGCCATTGAAATGGCAGAAGATCGCCAGTTGTTCCGCGAAGCCATGGACCGCCTTGGCATCGAAAATCCCAAAGCTACAATCGTCACTGCTCCAATCGGTGACGACGGCAAAAAAGACCTTGCTGCGGGCGTTGCTTTGGCCGTTGATACACTTGATTATGTCGGCCTGCCGGCCATCATTCGCCCTGCGTTTACCATGGGCGGCACAGGCGGCGGCATCGCCTACAACCGCGAAGATTATGAACACTTCTGCCGCACTGGTATGGACGCATCCCCTGTAGGTCAAATCCTTGTGGACGAGTCCCTGATTGGCTGGAAAGAGTTCGAAATGGAAGTGGTCCGCGACACTGCTGACAACGCCATCATCGTTTGCGCCATCGAAAACATCGATCCAATGGGTGTGCACACAGGTGATTCCATCACTGTGGCCCCAGCACTGACATTGACCGACAAAGAATACCAAATCATGCGCAACCACTCTGTCGCGGTTTTGCGCGAAATTGGCGTGGAAACGGGCGGTTCAAACGTACAATGGGCGATGAACCCTGCCGATGGCCGCATGGTTGTGATTGAAATGAACCCACGTGTGTCACGCTCTTCTGCGCTGGCATCCAAGGCGACAGGTTTCCCGATTGCCAAGATCGCGGCGAAACTGGCTGTGGGCTTTACATTGGACGAACTCGACAACGACATCACTGGCGTGACACCAGCGTCATTCGAGCCAACAATCGATTACGTCGTCACCAAGATCCCAAAATTCGCATTCGAAAAATTCCCGGGCTCAGAACCCTATCTCACAACCGCAATGAAATCGGTTGGCGAAACCATGGCGATTGGCCGCACAATCCACGAAAGCTTGCAAAAGGCCCTAGCCTCTATGGAATCTGGCCTAACCGGCTTTGACGAAGTTGAAATTCCGGGCGCGCCTGACAAAGCGGCGGTGATCAAAGCCATCAGCATGACCACCCCAGACCGTATGCGCACCATTGCCCAAGCCATGCGTCACGGCCTAACCGACGACGAAATCCACTGCGTTACAATGTTTGATCCTTGGTTCCTAGCCCGCATCCGCGAGATCGTTGAAACCGAAGAAGACGTGCGCAAGATCGGCCTACCAGTAACCGAGGAAGGCATCCGCCACCTCAAGATGATGGGCTTTACCGACGCGCGCCTTGGCAACCTGACGGGCCGCTCCGAGGACAACGTACGCCGCGCACGTCGCAACCTTGGCGTTAAGGCTAGCTTCAAACGCATCGATACCTGTGCCGCTGAGTTTGAAGCGCAAACGCCGTACATGTACTCCACCTACGAAACCCCAATGATGGGCGAAGTAGAATGCGAAGCACGTCCATCTGACCGCAACAAAGTGGTCATCTTGGGTGGCGGGCCAAACCGCATCGGCCAAGGTATCGAATTTGACTACTGCTGCTGCCACGCATGCTTTGCGCTGACAGACGCAGGTTTTGAAACCATCATGATCAACTGTAACCCTGAAACAGTTTCAACGGATTACGACACATCTGATCGCCTGTACTTTGAACCGGTGACATTTGAACACGTGATGGAAATCCTGTCCAAGGAGCAAGAAAACGGCACGCTACACGGTGTGATCGTTCAGTTCGGCGGCCAAACACCATTGAAAATCGCACAGGCGCTTGAGGATGAAGGCATCCCAATCCTTGGCACCACACCAGACGCCATCGACTTGGCCGAAGACCGTGAGCGTTTCCAAGAGTTGGTTCAAAATCTTGGCCTGAAACAGCCACACAACGGTTTGGCCCACTCTGACGAAGAAGCCCTCGCGATCGCAGGCGACATTGGCTTCCCATTGGTTATCCGCCCATCTTACGTTCTAGGTGGTCGCGCGATGGAAATCGTACGCGATCAGGCACAGCTTGAACGCTACATCTCTGAAGCGGTTGTTGTGTCCGGCGACAGCCCTGTTCTGCTAGATCATTACCTATCTGGCGCAGTCGAACTTGACGTTGATGCGATAAGCGACGGCAAAGATGTGCACGTAGCAGGCATCATGCAGCACATCGAAGAAGCTGGTGTTCACTCAGGTGACAGTGCATGTTCCTTACCACCCTATTCCCTGAGCAAAGAGATCATCGACGAAATCAAAGTACAGACCAAAGCACTTGCACACGGTCTAAACGTTGTTGGCTTGATGAACATTCAGTTCGCAGTCAAAGCCACCGAACAAGGCGAAGACGAAATCTACCTGATCGAAGTAAACCCACGCGCCTCGCGCACAGTGCCGTTCGTTGCCAAAGCAACAGACAGCGCCATCGCGTCTATCGCCGCGCGGGTTATGGCGGGCGAACCATTGTCGAACTTCCCGCTTCGCGCGCCATATCGCGAAAACGCAGATTACAGCGAGACCAATCCATTAAGCGATCCAATGACATTGGCTGATCCAGACATGCCATGGTTCTCGGTCAAAGAAGCTGTATTGCCCTTTGCCCGCTTCCCAGGTGTGGACACAATCCTTGGGCCAGAAATGCGCTCGACTGGTGAAGTCATGGGCTGGGACCGCGATTTCCCACGTGCATTCTTGAAGGCACAAATGGGCGCTGGCGTGACTTTGCCATCTTCGGGTTGCGTGTTCATCTCAATCAAAAACGCAGACAAAACGGCACATATGCTAGAGGCGGCAACTGTTCTGACAGAACTTGGTTTCACATTCGTTGGCACCAAAGGCACTACAAAGTGGCTCCTTGAAAACGATATCCCATGTGGGCCAGCCAACAAGGTCTATGAGGGCCGTCCAGACATCACTGACTTGATGAAGGACGAGAAGATTCACCTCGTAATGAACACAACGGAAGGCGCACAAGCGGTTGAAGATTCCAAATCAATTCGCTCAATCGCACTGTATGACAAAATCCCATACTACACGACCGCAGCAGGCAGCCACGCGGCTGCACTCGCGATCAAGGCGCAAGCAGAAGGCGATTTGGTTGTTAAATCCCTGCAGGGCTAAATAGCCGACGACCAAATTTTCAAAGTCGCGCTGACATTCAGTCACCGCGACTTTTTTATGCCAAAACCCGCATACAATACTTTGACTTGTTCCGAGGTAGTCTGATAAATAGAGCGCCTCCGCCTAAATCCTAACAAAAGGTTAATCCCAAATGCGTATATGTATTACACTGCTTATTTTCATGTCGCTCGCCGCCTGTGATGTGCCCTTCGTGCCGTTCGTTTGAACAGGCTTTAACCAAATTTGGGCCTGTGATTTGCAAAGGTGATTAGAATGTACAGATTGAGGTGGAAATTGTGCAGCTTGATCCAAATCCAGCGAAAGCTCTGATTTCTCGTGTACACTAAATGTACAGATCAATGGTTGAACTGTGCATTTTTGCCGCCTTTTAGCCACCACAGCACAACTATTACCCTAGGTTAACCTAGGGTCCTGTGTTGACCTTGACGCCAATTTTTGACCAACTCAGTTAACTGAGAGAGGTCAGAATATGTACACACCAGCAATCACCGGCACAGGGGTTTTCACCCCTGAAAATACAGTCAGCAACGCCGAGTTGGTGAAGTCGTTCAACGCGTATGTGGACAAATTCAACCTCGAACACGCAGATCAAATTGAATCAGGTGACGTCGCACAGCAGTCACATTCATCTGAAGAATTCATAGTCAAAGCATCTGGCATTCATAGTCGTTATGTTATTGATAAAGAAGGAATTTTAGACCCTGACGTGATGCACCCTTTGATGCGTCAGCGCGAAGATTATGAACCATCGTTGATGGCCGAAATGGCGTTGGATGCTGCCCTAAAGGCACTCAAGGCTGCAGGTAAGACTCCAGCTTCTGTAGACGCCGTAATCTGCGCTGCCTCTAACCTAGAACGCGCCTATCCAGCCGTTGCCATCGAAATCCAAGAGCTACTTGGCATCAAAGGCTTTGCTTTTGACATGAATGTTGCCTGCTCATCCGCAACTTTTGGCCTGCAATTGGCCGCCGATATGATCAAAAGTGGAAGCATTTCTAGTGCCTTAGTGGTAAATCCTGAAATCTGCTCAGCCCACCTAGAGTGGCGGGATCGCGATTGCCACTTCATCTTTGGAGATGTTGCAACTGCCACGCTTGTTCAACGATCAGAAGATGCCAGTGGCCCATATTTTGAGATAAAATCAACACGTTGCGCGACAGACTTTTCGAACAACATCCGAAACAACAACGGCTTTTTGCGCCGTTCCCGCCCAGACGGCACCGCCGATCGTCGCGACATGCAGTTCATGCAAAACGGGCGCAAAGTGTTCAAGGAAGTGTTGCCAATGGTCAGTGCCCACATCGGGTCACACATGAACGACGAAGGCATCCAAGCCGCTGATTTAAAACGTCTTTGGCTACACCAGGCCAACAAATCCATGAACGACTTTATCGGTAAAAAGGTGCTGGGACGCATCCCTGAAGACGGTGAACAACCCAACATCTTGCAAGACTATGCAAACACTTCCTCAGCCGGATCAATCATCGCATTCTCAAAGTACTCCAATGACTTAGATGATGGCGACTATGGTCTAATCTGTTCGTTCGGTGCAGGGTATTCCGTGGGATCAGTGATCGTTCAGCGCCGCGGCTAACGCATCTACTTTTGGGATACGCGTTTGTTGGTTTCTTCAGCCGTTTCAACACGTTCTGAATAGCGATCAACCAAATAGTCGGACCGTCCACGCACCATCCAAGTGAACTTGGTCAGCTCTTCCATCACATCAACGATGCGGGAATAAAATGGCCCCTCTGGCAAACGCCCTTTGCCATTAAACTCAAGCCAAGCCTTTGGAATACTTGATTGATTAGGGATCGTCACCATCCGCATCCAACGCCCTAAAATGCGCATCTGGTTGACGGCATTGAACGATTGCGACCCACCACAAACCTGCATGATTGCCAAGGTCTTGCCCTGTGTCGGACGAATACCGCCCTGCCCCGAAAGTGGAATCCAATCGATCTGGGTTTTCATCACACCCGTCATCGCACCGTGGCGTTCTGGGCTGGACCAAACCATTCCCTCCGACCAAATCGCAAGTTCACGTAATTCAAGAACTTTTGGGTGTTCTACGTTTTCATCATCAACCAACGGTAACCCGGTCGGATCATAGATCCGGGTTTCGCAGCCCAAGTGTTTCAAAACGCGGGCTGATTCTTCGACTGCCTTGCGCGAATAACTTACACTGCGCAGCGACCCATACAGCAATAAGATTCGTGGTGGATGCCCATTGTCGCCCGGAGCCCGCAGCGCATCACTGTCGATTTTGGACAGGAGCCCTTCGTCTAGTGCCGGCAGTTCTGAGTCAGCCATTTTCATCTTCCAGGTGCAGCTTCATAACTATAAGAACCTGCTATAGCTGAGTTGTCTCGTTCAGCAAACGCCCGGCCTCATTTACCGTAAGGATACCATCTTCTATCGGCTGCTTACACTCAGACAATAACATTGCAAGCCTCTGAATCAATGCATTGATATACGAATTCACTCCACCTTTTCGCGGAGAATTTGATCGACGGCTTTCGTGTGCAAAGGTGAGCACTTATGACGTGCGGATAGCCGGCAGCTTTTTCCAAATTGATGACAGCATCAATCTGCATAAAACGGTCGCTGGGCTCAGGATGATCAGAATAATAGCGACCCAAAGTCGCCTTGGATTTCCCAGTCAATTTGCATGCAGGTTCGATACCAACATCCCTAACCAGGCTCTCTGTGTGCTTCTTCGGGTAGCTGCCATGTCCGGCCATAAGTGTTTCCCGATCATCTTTTTGCCCCCAAGAAAAGAATACAGGGAACCTTTCCAACCTTTTCCCATTTTTTTCATGAAAATAAAATGGCAATTTGTTGCAATCCCAACTTTGAGGGAATTGATGAGTTATTGATGCTGCCGCATCTGTTAAATGGGTGGCGTTACCCGCATTCGATTGATGAACCACCTCGGTTCCCAAATCGTTCTATTGTATGTTTTTTGTCTTCGTTACGAGTTCTATTTGGCACCATCCCTCGGGCTTTGCCCCGCAAAATGTAAATGTTTGCCGACACTGGGCTACGATGACGATAGATTGCTTTTAATTCCATCCCGCTTGTCCTCAATTTCCGCTCAGCGTAATAGAGCTTATGGCTAAGTTATACTTTCACTATTCAACAATGAACGCCGGCAAGTCGACGGTATTACTTCAGGCGGCGCACAACTATCGTGAGCGCGGTATGGAGCCTTATTTGCTTACTGCACAGTTCGATAATCGTGCAGGTGAGGGAAAAATTGCATCAAGAATCGGAATCGATACGAGCGCTGATACCTTTGGCGAACACGATAACCTATTTCTGAAGATCGAAGCGCAAACCAAAGCTGTCGATCTGGCTTGCGTCTTTATTGATGAGGCACAATTCTTGTCAAAAGATCAGGTTTGGCAATTAGCGCGTGCTGTCGATGATTTGCATGTTCCCGTGATGTGTTACGGCCTTCGTGTTGATTTCAGAGGTGAGTTGTTCCCTGGATCCGCAACTTTACTCGCTTTAGCTGATGAAATGCGTGAAATTAGAACAATCTGCCACTGTGGAAAACGTGCAACAATGGTTGTGCGTCAAGACAAGAACAAGAATGTTCTAACGGGTGGTGAACAGGTGCAGATCGGTGGCAACGAAACATATGTTTCATTGTGCCGTCGTCATTGGCGTGTTGCTGTCGGTGACAAAACTTAGACTTTATTAGGCGCTAGAATTCCGTCGACAAGGTGTGCCTTAAGATTGGTAACCGCCATCAACCCCATTTCCGCACGCACCTCCAATGCTGCCGTCCCTAAATGCGGCAATAGCACTACGTTTTCGAGGTCGCGCAGCGCTTGTGGTATTGTCGGTTCAAATTCGTAAACGTCCAAACCTGCACCACCAATTTGATCGGCCTGAAGCGCTGCAATCAATGCCCCTTCATCGACGACATTGCCGCGCGAAATATTCACCAGATGAGAATGTGGCTGCATTACATTTAACACATCGGCATTGACCAGATGATGGGTCTCAGCCCCACCAGGAACAGCAAGAACCACAACATCCACAGCAGGAGCAAGTTCGATCAAGGAACCAAAAGCCGCAGCCTCAAATGGCAATGTTTTAGGCGAACGGCTGACATAACCAACCTTCATGCCAAAGCCATAGTGGCACCGTTGGGCGATGGCCTGACCGATACGCCCCATGCCGACGATACCTACTGACTTGCCGCTCAGGTGCAGGCCTAGCATCTGTGTTGGGTGCCATCCCTCCCAATCGCCTGAACGAATCAGCCTTTCACCTTCTCCTGCGCGGCGTGCGGACATCAGCATCAAGGTCATGGCGATATCAGCAGTCGCATCAGTCACAGCGCCGGGCGTGTTACTTACGGTTACGCCGCGCTGCAGGGCCGCATCAACGTCGATGTGATTATATCCCACTCCAAAGTTGGCAAGGATCGAACATTTGGACTCGCTCAGGCTGTCAAATACAGCAGGCTGAAACATATCACCTAGCGTAGGCATAATGCCATCAAACGCGCCCAGCGCGGTTTGCATCTCTGACATAGAGAGGGGCGATGTTTCACTGCGTACTGTGACGTCAAAATATTTACGCGCCTCGGCCACAACAACGTCTGGCAATGGTCGCGCGATAAGAACCTTTTTCAAACCATTCGCTCCCCAAGCGGAACATCCTGATCAGGAGACAACAAAACAATCCCTCCAGCTTCATCCGTCAAGCCTAAAACCAGAACCTCCGACATGAATTTGCCAATCTGGCGTGGTGGAAAATTGACCACACCCATCACCTGCTTACCGACGAGCGATTCTAGTGTGTAATGGGCCGTCACTTGAGCAGAGGTTTTGCGCTCCCCAATTTCAGGTCCAAAATCAATCCACATCTTGATCGCTGGCTTGCGCGCTTCTGGATAGTCCTCCGCTCGTAGAACCCTACCAACGCGGATATCGACCTTCATAAAATCATCAAATGTAATTGGATCAGCCATTTGCCAGTTCCTTTGAACGCCCTGTAGCGGCAGCTACAGTTTTGTTGATTAAAGTCGGCAGCCCTGTTCCCACATCCATTAGCACCTCAAGCCCCGCTTGGGTGGTGCCGTTTGGACTGGTCACATTTACACGCAGCTGGGATGGGCTCTCGGCGGCCTCCTCAGCGAGTACGCCAGCCCCCGCGACAGTCGCCTTGGCAAGTTGCATCGCCATCTCTGTTGGCAGGCCTTGGGCCTCCCCTGCGGCGGCCAATGTTTCGATCAAATGAAAGACATAAGCGGGGCCGGACCCGCTGACAGCTGTAACTGCATCGATCTGGCCTTCATTCTCTAGGCGCACCACCTGTCCCACGGACTGGAGCAGCTGGACGGCCTCATGTACACCCTCAGTTGATACAGCCTCATTCCCTATGACAGCCGTTATGCCTTTGCCGATCGCGGCCGGCGTATTTGGCATAGCCCGCACAATTGGGGTTTCACTACCCAACACAGTTTCAAAATATCCGATGGTGGTGCCAGCGGCAACGCTGACAAATATGGTCTGTCCGCCACCCATTTCCTGTAATCTTGGAAGCGCGTCAGCCATCATCTGTGGTTTCACTGCAACAAGGACAACGGCGGGCGCATCTGGCAATTCGCAATTGATCGCAACACCCGTGCTTTTTAGCCAATCAGAAGGAAACGGGTCCAAAACGTGGACGGAGGTGGCAGGCAATCCTTGATCCAACCAGCCAGCCAGCATCGCAGATCCCATCTTACCACAGCCCAACAACACCAACCCTTGTTGCGCGATACGACTATATTTCATGGACACCCCTTCCAACAATTGTTTCAGGGCAAAGTGTTACGCGCGGCCATAGGCCTCTGCAATGGCAACTTGAAGCGCGTCTTTGGGTGTACGCCCCCCCCAAGCCAACAATTGGAATGCCGGGTAATACCGCTCGGCGTTCGAGACCGCGGCGCGGATCATAGTATCCACCTGATCTGGGCCAACATCCTGTCCACCCGTTAGGACCAAGCCATAGCGATACACCGTCAGCTTTTCTTTTTCACAAAATGTGAAAGACCCCGACCAGCATTCGCCATTCACAAGATTGAGCAGTTCATAAAGCTTTGGCAGTTTTTCTGTTGGCGGTTCCATCTCAAAGGTACACACCATGCGCAGCGTTTCATCATATGC
>Ga0206126_10003465_pt1 | contig 15980 bp, 19 predicted proteins | sample Helgoland_Spring_5_FD_148621 | JGI IMG/M metagenome (GOLD analysis project Ga0206126, IMG submission 148621) | Pelagic subsurface seawater microbial communities from Kabeltonne, Helgoland, North Sea - Helgoland_Spring_Bloom_20160412_1 | ecosystem: Environmental > Aquatic > Marine > Epipelagic ...
TTTTTCTGTGATCATCGTCGCGGCAGGCTCTAGCCAGCGCATGGGTTTTGATAAGCTACTGGCAAATCTTGCCGGCAAGCCGGTGCTCCAACACAGCATTGAAACATTTGCAAACTGCCCGGGCATCAGTGAAATCGTCGTTGTTTGCCCTGAAGAGCGCTACAGCGCCCTTCATCTCGAATTAAACGATACACCCATCACTCGGGTTGATGGCGGCATAGACCGGCATGATTCTGTCGCTGCGGGCCTGAGTAAATTAACACAGGCATCAGATTACATCGCAGTTCATGATGGCGCGCGGCCACTAATATCATGCCAGCAAATCGGAAACGTCTTAAAATCTGCCATCAAACATAACGCGGCATCATCTGCACGCCAAGTCACTGAAACCATTAAACGAGCAAGCAGCGATGGCTTCGTTACCGAATCTCTCTGCCGCGACCATCTTTGGCTGATGGAAACCCCTCAAATTTTCAAGGCTGAACTACTCGTCGAAGCCTACAATCTAGTCCAAAAAAATGGCCAGCGCGTCACCGATGAAGTTTCCGCAATGGAGCTCATCCAATGTAGCACTCGGCTTGTAGCTAACGAGGAGCCCAACCTCAAGATCACCTACCCTGAGGATATTGCACTGGCAGAGAAACTGATTTCCTAAAGGATAACCCGATCATCGAAACCTGTGGGTTCAACTCCGGTTTAAACTTCCCTATTTATTAGTTCACACCCATATTCCTGACCCTATGCCTTACCGGATTTGCAAAATGATCGAGGTCGAAAACGGCCATCTACTCTCCAAGCACCCTGACAAGTGCAGATTTCCTCACGGACACACTCGCAAGGTTGAGTTAATATTTGAGGCTGACACTCTTGATGATCGCGAGATGGTCTTTGATTTCAAACTCATCTCCCGCATGATCGGAGATTTCCTAGAAACTTATGATCATGCTCTTTGCATGAATACCGAGGATCCCAAATTTGAATTTTTCAAAGAAGCCTATGGTGATCGTATTATTGGATTTGACGGCGAAGACCCAACAACTGAAGTAATGGCTCGAACCATCTATCTGCACACCAAGGCGTCACTAGATCAATTTGTAAGCCAGCCAGATCCGGAGTATCCTGTCAGACCTAATGTGAAAATTGCCAAAATACGCGTTTGGGAAACCACTTCATCTTGGGCTGAATATGATGAATAGCCGTCATCAAAGCCCAGAGGCTTTCCATTCCTGCCAGCCTCCTTTGTAGACGGAGACCGAATAACCTTCTTCTGCTATTTTTTTAGCGAATAGGTAACCGTCAGGGCAGTCAATGTTTTGGCAATAGAGCACAATAATTTTACGCTCGGTCAAAGCACGATCAAAATCTGCTCTAATCATGTTAATGGATTTTGTGTATTTTTTTAGCGGTAGATTAATCGCACCATCAATGTGACCCATACGGTAAAAAATCATCGGCCTACAATCAACCAGCAGCACTCTTTTCGTCTGAATCAGCTCAAAAAGCCGGCCTATATCAACACCCGTGATCTGCCCTTGCTGGACCCTTTTTCCAATCACAGAAGCATGGCTAGCCACATTATTTCTCTGTGCGAGCTCGGCATGACTGCCAGTTTCAGCAACCCGACCTTCTGAATGAATTCCCGCTATCTCTGAACAGGCTGTAAACAGCAGCAACATGGCGACACATAAAAATAAAAATTGCATAAAACTCTGATACCACAATGGCGTGATAAAAAAAGCCCAGAGGAAACCCTCTGGACTTTTAATAAAATGATATTAGCTCAGTTCCCTATTATGAACTGACACGCATTGGCATGATCACGTAGAGGAATGAACCGTCGATGCGAATAACTCCAGGACTCATCCCATCAATGAGGTCAAGGTAGACTGACTCTTCGCTCAGATTTTTGAGCGGTGCCATGAGAAACTCTGGATTGAAAGCGATTGCGAACTCTTCGCCATCATAATCAGCGACCACTGGCTCCTTGGCTTCACCAATATCCTTAGAATTAGCCTGAACATCAATACTGCCCTTACTGAAAGACAACTTCACTGAATTAGAGCTCTCCGAGGTAAGCAATGATACTCGACGCACTGTGTTGAGAAACTCTTCGCGATTGATCGTGACGCGCTCTTTGCGCTCACCAGGAATCACCTGCTTGTAGTTGGGGTAATTACCCTCAATCAGCTTGCTGACGATGATACTGTCACCAATCTCAAAGCTTATTTGGTTTCCACTTAATTTTACAATAGCCTCACCCTCGCCACCAAGCATGCGCTGAAGTTCATTCACAGCCTTGGATGGCACAATGATGTCTGTCTCGTGACTTGCTGGATATTCCAGATCGTTCTCCACCATCGCAAGCCTACGACCATCGGTAGCAACAAAAATCATTTTGCCGTCGCGGAAGGACACATAAATACCATTGAGCACATAGCGTGTCTCATCCGTTGATATCGCGTAAGAGGTTTTTTTAATGGCGTCATGTAGCACCCCTTGGCCAATTTTAAATTCTGTAGATTCTTCAAACTTAGGCAGAGGAGGAAACTCATCTTCACCAAGACCAATGATCTTAAAGAAGCTTGGGCCACATTTGATACTGGCATGATTTTTACTGTCTACTGATACCTCCACTTCGCTTGCTGGAAGCTCCCGGATGATGCTTACCAAGCGCTTAACGGGAAGCGTTGTAGAACCCTCCTTATCAATCGTAGCATCTACACTACCACTTACACCAACATCTAGATCTGTGGTTGTCAGCTTCAGTTTGCCGTCAGCAGCTTCGATGAGAACGTTAGAGAGAATAGGTAATGTTGCCCTATTGCTTACTACGTGTTGAACCTGCTGAAGAGCATCAAGAAAAGCTTCCTTACTAATAGAAAATTTCATTTTAAGATAAGTGATAATTAAGGGTTGCCGTAAAGTGGTGAAACAGATCACGCACGACGCGAAGACATTGAATTATTTTTATGCCAAAGCAAGCCCTCATTAAGGAATCTTGAACAATTTACCCCCTCTAATACAATATGCTGTGCTAGAAGTCGCTTCGAGCACAATATATAGACCGTCTAAATAGAGCCGAATATCTTAAAGCATACAGAAAATGTAAGAATACGCGCCAAAAAGAACCGGCAAAAGTATTTTTTAAGAGATGCTTACAGCGCTCCCATCAAACTGCTATCTGCGCTTGAGTATGGTCATCAGAATGTCCACCGCATCACGAATCTCTGCCTCATTTTCGATTCGATCTTTCACCTTTTGGCATGCATAAATCACAGTGCCATGATCTCTTCCGCCAAAGGCATCGCCGATTTCAACCAAAGAGCATGGTGTCATTTTACGACTCAGATACATCGCAATTTGCCGAGGGAAGGCAATGTTTGAAGGACGACGCCTACTGGTCATATCTGCGAGCCTAATATCAAAGTAGTCAGTGACCGCCTTTTGAATAGAATCAATATTAACTCTGCGCTGACCCTCTTCTCTTAAAATATCCTTCAACAAGAATTCCGAACGTTCAATGGTTACCTGTTCGGTACCAAGCGATGCATAAGTGGCGATGCGCACAAGCCCACCTTCCAGTCTGCGCACATTGCTTTGAATGCGCTCTGCAAGCATCTCCAATATTTCACTCTCAAGCTTAACGTCCCAGTCTTCCATTTTGGCCCTTAGGATAGCAAGGCGGGTCTCAATACCGGGAGGCTGAAGCTCCACAGTCAATCCACTTTCAAAACGAGAAATAAGACGAGGCTCAATATTTTTGATTTCTGAAGCTGGTCGGTCCGAAGTCAGCACGACCTGACTCTGAAGATCCAGTAATTCATTAAAGGTATGAAAAAATTCCTCCTGGGAGCGCTCTTTTCCTGCCAAGAACTGAATATCATCGATGAGCAAAATATCTGCACGGCGATATTTGCGCCTGAATCTCTCGAGTGATCCTTTGCGCACAGTATCAATAAATTCATTGATGAACTTTTCACATGTCAGATATACCACCTTAGCTGTTGGGTTGTCCTTCAGTAGCTGCTGGCCAATGGCTTGCATGAGGTGGGTTTTACCAAGGCCCGAACTGCCGTGGATAAAAAGCGGATTGTAGATGGGGTTCTTGGTCGAGGCCACCGCCATACAAGCCGCATGGGCAAACTCATTGTTCTGACCGACAACAAAACGATCAAAGCTAAATTGAGGGTTGAGTCCCGTTGATTTGAGCTTTTTTCGCATCTGCTCTGCTGGGTCACCGAGCGAGCTGCTGTGCGCCCCGGCTCCAAATCCATCACTGAAAGACGTTTGCGCGGCAGCATCGGTCTTAGAGGATAGGCCATTTAGGCCATTGTGATCACTACTCGCACCAGCTTGGTCAGCTGCGGCTGTCGCAGCATCAGCAAGCTGATCTTGTATCGCTTCGCAAACGACAACTCTCACTTTTCGTGGAAGCGATGAAACACTAGCAAGTGCAGATTGAACCTCAGGCAAGTAATTGGTCTCGATCCAAACCTGGTGCATATCGCTCACGACCCCCAGGACCGCCTCAGTCTCGTTGACCTCTTTGAGATAAGCTGAGCTAAACCACCTGCTGTATGCATCACCACTTACCAGATTTTTAAGGGCTCCTGAAACCTCAAGCCAAAGCTCTTCATTATCCCTAGAAACAGTTGCACCACCCGATTCTGTTGGGTCAGCGGTTGACTTTTCTAGGTTTTGGAAAAGAGCATGTGTTTGTTTCATTAAGCTTGTAGAATGTGTAAATGGTTTAGGTATTCGTGTTCGCAAGCCGCGAACGAGCATGAGGGTTACCTGCTGATAAAACTCGCTGTTTGCGTCAGGATCAAAACTTTTTAATATTACGAGGCTCCAAAAAAACAAAACCCCCTATTCCACAATAGTTCCACGGAAAAGTTTTAAAAATACTTGACCCCCAAACTAATCAAGCGTGGTTAATTATCTCTGCTTATCGACACTGAATGACTCCCCCGAGGAGCCTAACAGACCCCCCAACCAGCCACACAAAAGTGTCATGCTCGCATTCAATGGGAAAAACCATTCAGAGGTCAGCTCAGGACGCAAAACAATGACCTGTTGAGCCCAAGCCGCTAAGCCAATAGAATCAAGCAATAGGGGTAGCTCCGGCCTAAACCAAGACACCAGTAACACGGATATAATAGTGCCTAATATCAACCCCTTGGTGCTTACCCTCAGAGGTAAAATAGCAGCTGCTAAAACACCCAACAGAGGACCATAGGTGTATGCCACCATGCCAAAGGCCAAGCCAATCAGATCGCTGTCTGGATTCTTTTTATAAACAACCCACAAGCCCAGTCCAGCTGCAGTCAAAATGACCCCCCAAACACAAACCACAATTCTCGATAAACGCACCATCTCCCGTCCCTTGCCTGCCGCCTCGAGCTTGTCTCTGCCATAGAACACCGATAAGCTGGCCTGACTGAGGGCAGCTAAAATAGAATCCAGGCTTGAGATGGCCGCAGCAAATGCCCCCGCTAGGATCAAACCACTGAGTCCTGGAGGCACCTCCATGGTAATCCATGTGGGAAACACATTATTGCTTTTCTCAAAACTCGCAGCGATCAAACCACTTGGTTCATAGACCCTATACCAGGCAAAAAGCCCTGCTCCGACAGCCAGCATCAAGACGGTGACAATGATCGATACACTACTCCAGCACATGGCTTTCCTCGCATCCTTAATAGTTCCGCAGCAAAACATTCTCTGGGTGTTGAGTTGATCGATACCAAATGCCGTAAAATTCTGAAAGGGCATCGCGATTAGGGCCACCCACATGGTGTAGCGTAAACTCGGTTCTTGGAACGGGCTCGTGAAATCAAGCCATCTGAGCTTGTCTCTATTACTGCCGTCAATAGTGACTTGGTTGAGCTCTACAATTTGGCTCCAGCCCACTTCTCCAACCAGCAGGCTCAAAGCCAACACACCGCCAAAAATGAATAGGCAAAACTGAATAACATCGGTCCAAATGACCGTTTGCATCCCCCCCATGAATGTCCACAGAATTGCGACAGCACCTATGATCACAATACATAGAGGCGCATTCATACCCGTTACCACTTGGAGAATAATGGCGGTAACAAGAACGCGCACACTCTGCCCTAAGATTGAACCTACAGCAAAGAGTCCAGTGACCAGGCGCCTCGCCCCCTCGCCGAGCCGGTTACCCATAAAATCGTAAGGGCTGTATATCTCCTTTTCATAATACAAAGGTATCAGCCAGTAAGCGACAGCGAAGCGTGCAATAATTGAACCAAAGCCCCATTGCAGATAAGTCCAGTCCCCCTCTAAGGCAAAAACCATGCCCGGCACACCGATGAAGGTCAGGGCACTAATCTCAGTGGCGATCATCGATCCACTCACTGACCACCACGGCAAAGTCTTACCCCCGAGAAAGAAATCCTTAATATTGGATTGTTTGCCCGAAAGCCTGTGCCCCAGAACCGTGGTGAAAATCATATACCCGGCAACGACCGCCCAATCCCAATAGGTAAAGTATTCATGCACCGGCTTCATGGAAGCGCAGACTAGCATTACAATTCAGCTCTACAAACTTCAAACCCACGCACTCGAAAAAAAACTTTGCCCTACAGGCAAAAGAGGCTTGTCGTTTAGGCCGCACCATTCATAACTCAACCCCAGATTTAAGCAAGTGGCCTCATCTGGAAATCATCTCACTCTTGGCATTATCCCAGCACGCTGGGGTTCTACTCGCTTCCCCGGGAAACCGCTCCACCTCATTGCTGGAAAACCGCTTGTGCAACATGTCTGGGAGCGCACTCAGCACTGCAAGCTTCTCGACAGCGTGACTATCGCTACCGATGACCAGCGCATCCTTGATGCCGCACATGATTTTGGTGCCCAAGCAGTCATGACCTCTCCCAACCACCCTACGGGAACGGATCGCATCGCGGAAGCCGCATCGTCCTACCCTGATGCAACTTATATCATCAATATTCAAGGAGATGAACCGCTTATCGAGCCCAGCCTTATCGACCAGCTCGCTGCAGCGCTACATCAAGATTCAGGTATTTCAATGGCTACGGCCGCCAACCCCATTAACGATGATGAGGCCATGCACGACCCTAACGTCGTCAAATGCGTCATCGCCCAAAATGGTGAAGCTCTTTACTTCTCGCGTAGCCCAATTCCCTTCCAGCGAGCGGCTAGCCCAGGATTGAGTCTATACCGCCACAAAGGAATCTACGCATACCGCAGGGACTTCCTTGAAAAATTTGTCGTCTGGCCGCCATCCCCTCTCGAGCTGGCAGAATCATTAGAGCAGCTACGCGCTCTTGAAAATAATGCACGCATCAAGGTTCTCATCACAGATGACGACTCCACCGGTGTAGACACACTCGAACAGGCCCAACATATCGAAACTCTTCTCAAATAAACCAGCTACTCTCATACCCATGCCTCAACCTACCAAGTATATCTTTGTCACCGGCGGTGTCGTCTCCTCACTAGGCAAGGGGCTGGCAGCTGCCTCGCTTGGCACCCTTCTAGAGCATCGCGGCCTCTCCGTGATTCTTCAGAAGTTCGACCCCTACCTCAATGTTGACCCCGGCACCATGTCCCCATTTCAACACGGGGAAGTCTACGTCCTCAATGATGGCGCAGAGACCGATCTCGACCTGGGGCATTATGAACGTTTCACCAATTGCACACTGACCAAATTTAACAACCTCACCTCTGGTCAAGTTTTTGAAAACGTCATCCGCAAAGAGCGCAAGGGCGATTACCTCGGCAAAACCGTTCAGTTTATCCCCCACTGCACCGATGAGATCAAAGCACGTATTAACGACGTCGCCCTTCGTTCTGATGCCGATATCATCATCACCGAAATAGGCGGAACCGTGGGCGATATCGAGGGCCACTTGTTCCTTGAGGCGCTTCGGCAGTTTTCACTCGATGTCGGCCGTGAAAATGTCTGCTTCATCCATGTCACGCTACTGCCTCTGATCAAGGCTGCCGGCGAGATCAAAACCAAGCCAACTCAACAGTCCGTTGCTAAGCTGCGTGAGATCGGTATTCAGCCAGATATTATTGTCTGCCGAACTGAACACGAATTAGACGAAGACAACCGACGTAAAATTGCAATGTTCTGCAATGTTGAGCACAAGAATGTTGTCGCGTTTCGCGATGTTGACCACACCATTTATGAATGCCCGATTGACCTGCGTCGCGACAAACTTGACCGTCTGGTGACTGACCGACTAGGCATCGAGTCCAAGACACCTGACCTCACCGAATGGCAAGATTTCGTCGACCACATTATTAACCCTACCCACGAGGTTAAAATTGCAGTTGTCGGCAAATACATTGAGCTGCAAGACGCTTACAAGTCGATTTACGAATCCCTGACACACGCCGGTGCCGCACATGACACCAGGGTTGTAGTTGAGCGTATCGATGCAGAAATCATCGAACAAGAAGGGGCCGAAAAACATCTTGGCGGCATGGATGGTATCCTCATCCCTGGTGGGTTCGGTGATCGTGGCACCGAAGGTAAGATTCTCACCGCTAAATACGCACGAGAAAATCGCATCCCCTACTTTGGTATCTGCTTAGGCATGCAGATTGCCACCATTGAATTTGCCCGGAATGCCTGCCAGTTGACGGGAGCGAACTCTACCGAGTTTGACAAAGAAAGCCCGCATCCCGTTATCTCCTTACAAGAAGAACAACAGGGTGTCGAGGATATGGGAGCGACCATGCGCCTTGGAGCAAGTGATTCAAAAATCCTCCAAGACACCATTGCCCACCAGCTATACGGAAAAGACATGATCAGCGAGCGTCATCGCCATCGCTATGAATTCAACCCAGCTTACCGTGAGCAGATTGAAGCTGCCGGCCTGAAAATTAGTGCCGTTTCTGATCCTGAGGGACTTGTTGAAATCGTTGAGATTAGCGATCACCCATTTTTCATCGGTGCTCAATTCCACCCTGAATTCCAATCAAGGCCCAATCACCCCCACCCGATTTTCGCTGGGTTTATAGCAGCAGCTCTCAAGCATCACGGTTAAATCTTCTAGCTCTGATTAGTGGCTGCTCTCATCCATTATTAATACATACAGATTCATACTATGTCCTCGATCGAATCTAAAATCAAAGAACTAGGCTACACTTTACCTGAGGCTCCTGCGCCGGCCGGATCATATGTCAACTGCGTGCGCTCCGGCAACTTACTCTTTCTTGCCGGAGGCATTCCGCCACTGGATGACGACACCTTCCTGGGCAAAGTTCCAACAGACACATCAGTTGAAACCGCTCAACAGGCAGCCCGGCTCATCACCCTGAACCGCCTAGCTGTGGTCAAAGCAGAAATTGGAGAGCTCGATCAGGTCACTCGCATCGTCAATGTGGGCGGCTTTGTCAACTCAGAGCCTGATTTCCATCAACACCCGGCGGTCATCAATGGCTGCTCCGACCTTCTTGTTGAAATTTTCGGTGATAAGGGGGTTCATTCCCGCACCGCAATGGGTGCCGCGGCGCTACCGCTCAATGTATCCGTAGAAATCAACATGATTGTTGAGGTGAGCTAGCTACTTTATGTAAGTTCTGAGCCGCCAGCTACGTATGATCAACAAAATTGATTTCTCTGCTTGCTGACTACAAAAACCGATGTAATTTCACTTTTACTCGAGTAAATATTTCAATTATGCTCAGTAACAGCTCAACTATAAAAATCACATTATGAAAACCAGCATACGAACAACAACAACTGCACGCATCGCTGCCTTCGGGCTCGCTGCGCTTCCGATGTTGGCTACTGTGCATGCCAATGTTGCTGATGCAACAACCTCTGAGGAGGCGGCTGATGCCATTACCAACACAAAAACAGCATACCTTATCCAAGTGAGCGGCAAGGGATGAGGCGTCTCCAACCGAGCCAGTTTGGCTCTTAAAACACAAGACGGCGTCGACAAAATCCTTCTTTCTGGGCTTCGCGCTACAGTCATCATGAAGGAGGGCAAGGAACTCGATAAAGGTAAAACAGAACAGTCTCTTAACCAGAAGTCTCTTACTCTTGTCTCATTCAACAAAGATGAAATCATCGTCCCTGAAGCTGCCTACGTGCTCGCTGTAACAGGCACTGGATGAGCGGACACCAACGACAAAGCCCGTGCGGCTTTAGAAAAACTCGATAATGTGACTGCGGCATACGTCAACCGCGGCATCACCCTGCACCTCGCTAAAGCTGGAGAGCTTGATCAGGACAGTGTTGCCAAGGCGATTGCGCCATTCAGAATGAATATTCAAGCAGTCAAACCTCTCACAGGGAAACCTTTCTAGGACCCTGCTACCATCAAATATCTGCGGTCAACCCTCACTCTGGGGGTTGACCGTTTTTTTGGCTTACATCATGGATCGTCCATAGATAAGGCGTCGAAGCCCGGGCCTCTGCTCGGCTGTATCGAGTAACCCTCCAGTGGTCCTCATCAAGCTCGTTGACGAAGTCAGTCACCAGACCTGCCTCATTAGCGCCCCCATCATGACCCGGATAACACATCACTGTTAATATCCCGCCACTGGACAACAGGTCGATGGCTGCTGATAAAGCGGCCACCGTAGAATGAGCCTGAGTGATCATTTTCTTATCTCCCCCTGGAAGATAGCCTAGATTAAACATCACCGCCTTCACCTTAGTGCTAATATGTAGGGCCATGTCAGCATGACTCTCACAGAACAACACATAACAGCCGCTATCGACTCCAGCATCATCAAGGCGCTTGCGTGTATTTCCCACAGCAGCCTGCTGAACATCAAATCCAAAAACCTTTCCCGCGCTTCCAACACAACGCGCTAGGAACAAGGTGTCATGACCATTACCTAGCGTTGCATCCACCGCAGCATCGCCATGCTCTAGCACATCAAGAACCAAGTCGTGAGCTTGCAGCAACAAACTGCCCTCTATGCTTTTTTCTAGAATCATCTTTGCACAATGATATCGCTCAGACCCAAAAAGAATACACTTATTCTGGAAGCCCCAGCTCCTCATCCAGTTCCGATTCACCGCACAGATAAGCCGCAAAATGCTCTGCGACAGCCGGAGCCATCAATGAGCCTTTAGATCCCAACCCGTTGAAAAAACCGACCTGAGGCATCTCTGGATGAAAGCCGACAACCGGCCTACTGTTTCTTATGATGGGCCTAATGCCGGCTTCGTGATCGATCACTTCCATGGGCACGTCCTTACCCGGACCTAATTTCACCCATGTGTTCAGTTTTTCTAGCACATCAGATTTACCCGCATCTGTCGGCTTAGCATCCATATGTTTCCAATCATAATTCGACCCCGCCTTCCACATGCCTCCACCTCGAGGCGCCAACCAGCCTTGGCAGTGATAACGTCGTGCGTCATCGAGACCGTCAATCCAGACATTCAAAATCTCACCTTTGGCACTGCGATGATGCATATAGGAAAACCAACCTTTGTAGCCATCCACATTATCCAAGCCATAGGCACCTTGGCACAAAATGATTTTGTCTGCTACCACGTCCTGCCATTCTACCAGACCATCGACAAAAGAGACATCCTTCTCGGCAAAGGCAGCTTGCCGCCAAGAATCAGTATCAATTAACTTATCCTGGACCACATGCAAGAAAGCAAGGGTATCCAGCCATGCACCATCTGGCATTTCAATGCCTCCATATTGATACTGAAAAGGCCCATCAAGCTCATCGAGTTCATGCGCCCATTGATGCTGCTCATCTGTTTTGCCCCGCCATTTTTCACGTTCCTTCTCAGAAGCAAAAACACGAACAACAGGCATAGGATGATAGAATTTACGGCCGCTTTCCCTCTCTAAGCCATGATAAAATGCCACCGCCTTCGGCAGATAATACTGCTGTCGCCATGCTGGGTTCATCCCCCTCCCCGTCAGCGGCGTGATCAAGCCTGCCGCAATCCGCGTCGATCCCGTGCCATCCTGACGATCGACGACAAGAACAGAACGCCCGCGTCTCAGTAACTCGACGGCAAGCGTACTCCCAGCTAAGCCTTGACCAATGATAAGGTAGTCGACCTTCATCGCCGCCTTCAGCTTTTGAGCTCTTCTTGAATCGATTGATTGGGATCTACCCAATCAGCATCATAGCCTTTGGCATAACTAAACAGATCACGATGCATATACTCATAATAAGCTTCTTTTTGTTCATCGCTGAGCTCGCCCCAAATAGCCACATTGAATGCCCTAGTGACTTTCTGCATCATTTTCAGTGTTAAGCGCCGCCCCTTTCTTGCCTTCTGAACCTGCTTATGGGTTAGCTGTTCGGTAGAAACTTCTACCAACTGGTGATTATCCAGACCCCATTCATCCATCATCTTATCCAGTGGCTGTAGCCCGAGGTCACGTTCGTCAATATCCTGCATGCCGTATTCTTATATCAAAATATAAATTTGGAAACTGAATTTGGCATTTGGAATTTAGTAATTATCTATTAGCGTAGGTATATGCCCAGCAAACAAGATATCCTCGACCTTTACTTCATGGATGCACGCTGCAAATTAATTGATATCGCTGCGTTCTTGGACCGAATGGACCGTTTCGACGGTGATGCCGACTATCGCTTCGATGGCTTCCATGAAGCCCTTGATGCCATGCTCAAACCTGGTGATCAGTCACGCGCACAAGCCGTCCTCAATACATTGTCTGATCAAACGGTAGAACCGATTCCCAAAGCCATCATCCAAGGCGCCTTTGGCGCGCCCAACAAGCAGGCCGGCAACTAAACCAACTATACTACTCGATGCCCTATATTGAACCACACGCTCACATGGTGAGCCGCACTACGGATGACTACCAGGCGATGGCCATTGCCGGTTGCGAGGCTATTTGCGAGCCTGCCTTTTGGGCCGGCTTTGACCGCAGCTCAGCACAAGGATTCCATGACTACTACCGTCAGCTCACCGAGTATGAGCCGCAGCGCGCTGCAAAATTCGGCATCAAACATTTCTGCTGGTTATGCATTAACCCAAAGGAAGCTGAAGACTCTGGATTTGCTCGAGAGGTCATGGCCATCATCCCTGAATTTCTCGATGCCCCTACTGTCCTTGGCATTGGTGAAATAGGCTTAAACAAAAACACCATCAGTGAGCTCACTATTTTTGAAGAGCATGTCGCTATCGCTCAAAAACACGACTTACCCATTCTGATCCATACCCCTCACCTCGAAGACAAGCTCAAGGGCACCCGCCTCATTATCGACGCACTTAAAAACGCTCATGTAGATCCCAGCAAAGTCATCATCGACCACGTTGAAGAACACACTGCAGGCATAGTGCTTGATGCAGGCTTTTGGGCCGGCATGACGCTCTACCCTGAGTCTAAGTGCACCCTGCCCAGAGCCGTGGACATCCTTGAAAATTTCGGCATGGAAAACATCTGGATGAATTCAGCCTGTGACTGGGGTATCTCAGACCCCTTAGCCGTTGCTAAATGCATGCAGGAAATGAAAAAGCGGCAACACTCTCAAGAAACGATTCACAAAGTGGTCTACGACAATCCCGTAAAATTCCTCAGCCAATCCCCCAATTTCTCTCTCTAAAGACGCCATGAACTTCTCAGAACTTGAGCAAATCAAGGAAAGCCTTAGTCAGCTGTCCGCAGAAGACCAGGACCACGTCGCAGGCTTCCTACTGGTCGAGCGCCTGAAGCGCAATAGCCTTGTCATGCCCAGTCTTCACAAACGCGTCGAGGACTCTGACCCCGAAAACTGGCAAACCTTAAAAAGTATCAAAGCATCTCCTGACAATGACTAACACCTTAGTTTATCTGCACAATCACGTTGCTGATCACCTCAAAAAACTGGGCCAACAAGCGTCCATCGAAGTCTTTCTTGGGCGACTGCAATCTAACCCAGAAATCGTTGGCAACTACCGCTTTGCAGATCCACGTGGCAGAACTATTGAAGTCAAAATCCTTGGTCGTCACGCCCTATTCTTTTTCAGAGACTCTTACGCTAATGTCGTTAAGATCCTCGACCTCCGTAACGTAGAGTCTCTGTGAAATCCGCTAAGCTTCCAGGGGCTCATCTAGCCTACTGCACTAATATTCACCCCGCAGAGAGCTGGGCTGAGACATTACACGTTCTCAAAACTCACACACTCCAGGTCAGGGATCATGTCTCACCTGCCAATGCACCATACGCCATCGGACTCAGACTATCTGCTCGTGCAGCTACCGAACTGCTCGAAGGCGATCACCTAGCTCAGTTTAAATTGTGGCTAGAGGATGAGAACTGCTACGTATTCACCATCAATGGCTTCCCTTATGGCTCGTTTCACGGCACCAGGGTGAAGGAAAAAGTCTACCAGCCAGATTGGACAAGTAGCGAGAGGCTCCGATATACCAAAGACCTGTTCAACATCATTGCCCAACTTGTCCCCGAGGGAGTCGAAGGCTCAGTCTCTACTCTGCCCGGATCCTTTAAAGCATTCCAGGCGGATGAAGCCGCGATCTTCACGCACCTCGAAGCCTGCGCGCAGTATATTGAGAATTTATCCAGTCAATATGGGAGGGACCTTCACCTCGGATTAGAACCTGAGCCTCTTGGCCATTTTGAAAACACCGAGGAAACTATCGCATTTTTTGAGCGCCTGCTGTGTTTCTGCTCTGATACCAAGCTCATCAAAAAACGTATCGGCATCAATTACGACACCTGCCACTTTGCCCTCGAGTTTGATGATTGTCGCAGCTCGCTTGACACCTTTCGTGCTGCCGGCATGCGCATTTCAAAGCTGCACCTTTCATCCGCTCTGGAGTTCAACCCCTCAGACATTGATGCCATTGAGGCTATCCGCGCCTTTGATGAGCCCACCTACCTGCATCAGGTCATTGTCAAAAATCATGACGGCAGGCTGAAGCGCTTCACCGATCTCCCCGAATTCCTCAACGCGTCAGAGCAAATGAAGAATACAGAGCTCGCCCGCGTCCACTTTCACATACCACTGTATGCAGCACCCGCAGAGCCACTTCATTCCACTCAGCAGCATGCGAGTGACGCCATCAATTACCTAAAATCAAATCCAGATTTTTGCAGTCATGTAGAAATTGAAACCTACACATGGGGTGTTCTCCCAAGCGAACTGCAAATACCCATCGAAGAGCAAATCGCTCGTGAGTATGACTGGGTATTGAATCAGTAAGAGCAGATATACTGGCAAATGCCCTCGGTGACCTCGATGCTGAAGCCTGAGCTAGCAGGAACATCAAAGTGCTCACCGGCATTAAAATGATCGCTGCCATCAACACCATCTAATTTCACAAGGCAGGTGCCATCGGTAATTTCCATCCGCTCTGCAGAATCTGTATTAAAGTGATAAGAACCCGGATAAATAATACCAAAGGTCTTTGGAGAACCATCCTCTAGTTTGATGCTGTGAGAGACGACCTTACCGTCAAAATAGATATTGGCTTTTGCCTCTGCTGATACGTTGCTGAATTGCATGTGGATTACAGAAATCCAGGCAAGGCACACAATCAAGCCAATATTATGTCACCAGCTCTTATGCTCTGCGCTCTGGCTGCAGCCTATGAGCGAACAGCTCAAACCCCTTTAAATAGGTCAGATATCAAGCAACTTAAAAAATCTACAGAAAGATTCGAACAAATAGCGTCTTCGATAGTCTACATATATTGGAATAGCAGTTCTTCTGTATTAATTCCCTCCAATAAGAAAGATGGTTCAATTTTTAATTCATAGTTCATTTTCAGTTTATTCATAGTTCATTCATAGTCTATGCCCGAAAGCCGTTGAACGCCATGCGCACAATAGCCTAGAGGATCCATCTTGAGCCCTAGTAAGTTTTCTTACTAGGGTTCTTCTTTTTCCCGCTGCCTGGAAATTATCGTTTTCCAGCTAAAATCGAGGCTTTAGTATTGCTACTCTGGCAATCTCCCACTAAGTTGCCGGCCGCTCTGCAGAGGCAGATCACCAACACAATTCATATTTTC
>Ga0206126_10003467_pt1 | contig 15977 bp, 8 predicted proteins | sample Helgoland_Spring_5_FD_148621 | JGI IMG/M metagenome (GOLD analysis project Ga0206126, IMG submission 148621) | Pelagic subsurface seawater microbial communities from Kabeltonne, Helgoland, North Sea - Helgoland_Spring_Bloom_20160412_1 | ecosystem: Environmental > Aquatic > Marine > Epipelagic ...
GTGATGTTGACGCCGATGGCGACGGATTAGCCAATTCTATTGATTTAGATAACGATGCCGATGGCGTAAGCGATGAGCAAGAAGCGCTCGACGGTACAAACCCCTTGAGCCGTTTCTCCTGCAAATCAGGCTGCTTCAGCTTTGACGTAGACGAGAACCTAGAAGCCCAACCACTTACAGATGGACTGTTAGTAATACGTCATCTATTTGGATTCAGCGGAGACTCTTTAACCTCTGGTGCAGTATCCAGCGAGGCAAGCAGAGACTCCTCAGAGGCCATTGCTGGCTATCTAACAGGCGCCAACTCAGAGCTAGACATTGACGGGGATGGCGAGTCTAAGCCGCTTACAGACGGTCTGCTGCTCATACGTTACCTGTTCGGGTTCTCTGGCGATTCCCTGATCTCAGGTGCTATTGGAAGTGGTGCTGAGCGAGATACGGCCGATGAAGTTGAGGCTTACATTGAAGAGCGTGTGCCAGTTCAGTAGGGTTGCCCTGAGGTTCCTAGAGACGCGCAGCAATGCCTTAGACAGCTCTAAACCTGCTTTACTCGTCCACATTAGTAATACCTAATAATACTAGGAGTCCCATCTGGTGAAGCGGGGGGTGGCCCGGGGGTAGGGTGCTGGTGTGTCGAAAGTGGATGGTGGGTAGGGCGGAAATGGATTAGCTACTACCCATCTGGATTCGGCATTTACGTCTGGTCCTACTTCTAAGCTACAACCAGTACTAAACGCTAAGATACGTAATGTAACGTTCCAACAGGGCGGCTACTTGTGCCCAAGGTGCGATGGGTTTAATTTATGTTTTGAGGCTACTGAGATGATTGATTGACGTTTCGGAGGTGAATCAGAATCATAGAAAAGATAGTGTTGGAGCGTCAATTAATTAGTCAAACGCTGGATCAATACGAGCAGAGATTCGGTCACATTCTAAGCCCGGAAGCCTTGCAGTCGATGATGCAAATAAAATAGACGGCTATTACAGCGATGCTAATGCTTAAATTGCCGTCACGGTAAATTATTTTAAACACTAATAGGAATGGTTCTCGATTAGAGGAGCTACGGAAATGCCCCGCACGAAAGTATCAGTTTGTTATAATTTGGAGGAGCTCTACCCATCTTTAAAGATTGAATGGAACTACGAACTCAATCACGAAAACGGGCTAATAATGACGAAGGTGAGCCCGTACTCTGAGAAATATGCAGATTGGGTTTGCCGAGATTGTCAACATCCTTGGACCGCCAGAATAAAAAATCGAACAAGAAATGGATCAGGGTGTCCTGCTTGCTCTACAGTGGGGCGGGCGGCTAATTCTAAAAACAGCCTAGCCACAAGGTTCCCTGAGATTGCTAAAACCTGGCACCCAACATTAAACGGTGAACTCAAGCCTGAGAACGTTCGTTACGGCTCAAAAAAGGAAGTTTATTGGATATGCCTAGCCAATCCTAAGCATGTATTTCTGCAGGGTATAAGCAAGCGTACGAGTTACGGTAAGGCAACATGTAAAATATGCTCAGGTAGGAAACTAAGTATAGACACAGCATTGACCGCGACTAATCCAGAGTTAATTACAGAATGGGATTGGTCTAGGAATACCATACACCCCTCAACTTTAAGCGCAGGCAGCGCTCAGATGGTGCATTGGAGGTGTAAGCGCTTTCCTGAAGATCATCAATGGTCAGCGCAGGTAAAGAATAGGGCTAAGAAAAACTCTGGTTGTAGATACTGTAATAATCAAGGATCCATACCGGAGATTCGTCTTCTCAGTGAATTAGAAACTCTTTTTCCAGAAATAAATTACAGAAAACGTATCAAATCGACTGAGGTCGATCTTTATTTCCCGTCGATCCATCTGGCGCTTGAGTACGATGGTTCTTATTGGCATCGCAATAAACTCGAAAAAGATAGGAAAAAGAATCAGCTTCTTTTGACCTTGGGCATTGACACTCTGCGCGTACGTCACAAGCCTCTTAAACGTATCGGTAACCATGATGTGATCGTTAACGAATCAGAACTTACGAAACACGATTTGGATCGAGTTGTAAGAGCAATATATTTGAAGATTAGAAAGGAACTAGGGAACGATGTTAGGAATTATCTATCCGAGAGTGGGTTTAAGGCTGAGGAGGCATTTAAGAAGCGAACTAGCCAGTTGGCTGGGATACACAACAAAAATAACGCAGCTGTAAAAGCCCCCCACTTGATAAATGTCTACTCTGCTAGAAATCGGTTGCCACTAGAATCATACTCTTTCGGTTCACGCAGGCAGGCTATATGGGAGTGTGGGGTGCCCGGGCACCCAGATTATGAAAAAACAATTAAAGGCAAAGTTGCTGGAGAGGGTTGTCCATATTGCACGAGAAAACTGCTTGCCCCTGAAAATACATTAGCAGCGATGTTCCCGGTAATCTCGGAGGATTGGGATACAGGAAAAAATAAAATTGGCCCTGATCAAGTATCTTATGGCTCTTCGTCAAAAAAATATTGGTGGCGGTGCCTAAGGTTTGGGCATTCCTATATTGCGACGGTCAATAATAGAACTAATGCGTCAGGCTGCCCAATTTGCCCGAAGAAAGGTATGTCTCTCCGTGATCAAGCACCCGAGTTAGAATTTCAGTGGCTAGAAAAAGAAAATGGTGGGATGCGCTTCGAAGAGGTTCCCGCCAAAAGAAAGATTAAATATTGGTGGCGTTGTAAGGTTACGGCAAATCATCCAATGTTCCTTGCGTCTCCCGCTAACATGACAAGTTCTGCCCACACATCCTCGGGCGGTTGTGATAAGTGTCGACGTGGAAAATAGGCAGCGTTGGAGAATGCTACCCCTTATTATCCTCTATGAAGGCTTAACAGTTTTCCGTCCTTTGAATCTAATTTTGGAGTCCATTTCGACACGGTTTCCATCGATTAGTCTAGGATCCAAGTAGCCTGCATCCAGTAACCAGTAATCATGATTTGAGCGGAACTGGCCCATCACATCCGCTTCACTGATCTAAATTAGTAATACATACCAATAGTAGGAGTCCCATCTGGTGAAGCGGGGGGTGCCCCGGGGGTGGGGTGCTGGTATGGCCGAGAGTGGATGGTGGGTAGGCCTAAAAGGGACGCGCTGAACTTGGTGCAGATTGCTCTGGTAGTTACGTGCTGCAGTTGCAAGAACAATTCGACTATTTTGTTTGGCTAAATAGTTTCACGATAGAAATAAGCTCATGCTATTTTGAAATTACTCGACTTTCCGTAAGCCGGGCTGTAACTTAATTTATTTTCACTATTAATATTTTATGTTTCGTACAGGAATAGTAAGTCGTCCCTTACTGCTATGTCTTTTAGCACTACTCTTTAGTCCTCTCGAGGCCGACGATGATGGCGTTTTTCGATACGAACAAATTGAGGCCGGAATCAAGATAAGCGGTTGCGTCGGATTTTGTCCTGAAAGTCTAGCTATCCCAGGGAGTATCGATGGATCTCCAGTAATAGAGGTGGCGGATTATGCTTTCGAAATACAAAACATAGCTGAGGTTTCCCTCCCAAGCAGCATCATTAAAATTGGAAGAGCTGCCTTCAGTGGAAACCGAATCGAAAGACTTATCATTCCTGATACCGTCCTTGATATAGGTGAATTGGCCTTCAGGGGAAACCGGCTGACCGAGCTCGTTATTCCCGATGGTGTTACAGCAATTGGAGACTCTGCTTTTTACGGTAATCAATTGGAAAAGCTTGTTTTGTCGGCAAATCTGACAACTATCCCCAAGGCTGCTTTTGAAAATAATCAGCTCGTGGAGGTTGCCCTTCCCCCCAGTCTTGTTTCGGTGGGTGATAGCGCTTTTAAAAATAATCTGTTGGAAAGCGTGACGTTTCCAGATGCAGTGGAGGAAGTAGGAGCTTCTTCGTTTGAAGCTAATCAAATAAAAACAGCAACTTTTGGAGTGGCGATTGCTTCCATAGGTGACCGGGCGTTTTTCTTGAATTTCTTAGAAAATGTTGATTTTGCGGACGGCACGCGAACGATCGGTGAGCAGGCTTTTCAATGTAATCAGATTCGAGAGGTAAAATTAGGAAAAGACCTGGTTTCCATAGCAGACCGGGCCTTTTTATCGGATGATCCCCTTAAACCTACCGAGTGTGGGGTTGGTCATCCCCAAAACGAAATTAGCAGTCTCGAGGTTGGTGAAAAGTTAGAGGTCATTGGGGGGCTGGCTTTCAGAGGTAATCTTTTAAATAAATTAAAGCTTCCTGTAAGTGTGAAAGAAATGGGTGGCGGAGCCTTTTCATCCAATTCACTAACCGAATTAACGCTCCCTGCCAGCTTAAAGGAAATCCCAAGTAGTGCTTTTTCTAATAACAATCTTAGTGACATTACCCTACCTGAATCGATCACCTACATCGGGAATGAGGCATTTCTTGGAGCCTTCAGGTCGGATAAAAGTAGAGATTTGGTTATACCAGATTCAGTAATAGAAATAGGCAGAGGTGCTTTTGCTGAAGCCAAAATTAGAACACTACGATTGGGTCGGGGGCTAAAAAGAATTGGGTTGGACGCTTTTCGTGACAATTACATTAATGGGCTAACTGTCCCTGATGGCGTCGAGACGCTTGGTGGTTTTAAGGGAAACAACTTTAAAAACCTTGTAGTTCCTGCGAGTGTGAACACGATCACTGAGGCAGCATTTGCAGGGAATAACCTTTCATCTTTGACCTTGGGAAGTGCCGTTACAGAGATCGGGGCTTCAGCCTTTCGGTCTAACCAGCTCGCGCAGGTAACATTTCCAAAGAGCGTGGTTAAGCTTAACGATAGTGCGTTTGTCGACAATGAAATTACAGGCGCGCATTTTTTTGGGCCTAGGCCCCAGTGCGACCCAATACAACCCACAAACCGTTGCTACCAAAGAGGAAGCGATCAACTCAACAATCTTTTTGATTTTAACGATAGTTTTTTAGTAACTTTTTGCGCTATTAATGAACAACAAGGCTGGCGTCCTGTAAACGGACCAGATTACCCTTACCCCGACTCACCAGGTTTTTGGTATTTCTTGGAGAGTAGTGAAGTAAGCGTAGACTGTGATTCTGACTTTGATGGGATTCAAGACAGCCGTGATAAATTTCCGTTTAATCCCCTAGAACAATTTGACGGAGATGGCGATGGAATAGGTCAAAACGAAGACGACGATGACAATGGTAATGGTATCTTAGACATTATTGATGGGTTCCCTTGGGCTCAAATAAAGGGAGCTGATGGCACGATAACGATAAATGGTTTCGAGACGGGTTGCCCAGTACTCCAAAACAGATTAAAGGTACCTAACAATATCAACGGGCATCAAGTCGTAGGGATAGGCAGTGAGGCCTTTAAAGACTGCGAGTTAAGTGAAATTGATCTGCCCGAGGGTCTTCTCTTTATTGGTGATGATGCCTTTGCGGCTAATAATCTTGTTGAATTGCAGTTGCCTAACAGCCTTCAAGAGATAGGGGCAAGATCCTTTTCTTTTAATTCTTTGGTAGAAATTGTAATCCCATCTGAGGTTATAACCATCGGGGCCGAAGCTTTTTTAGAGAATCAATTAGTATCGCTGCTATTAGGATCGCAGATCAGTGTCATTGGAGAGGAAGCGTTTGCTTCTAATCGAATAAGTTCTTTAGTTATACCAGAGAATGTACAAACCATTGAAGCGGGTGCGTTCAGGGCCAACGGCTTGGTCTCGTTAGCGCTCAGGGAAGGTATCCAATCCGTTGGAAGGGCAGCTTTCATTAACAATAATCTTACTGAGTTAGTGATTCCAGAGAGTTTGAAATCTGTTGGTATCGCGGCGTTTTCAGGAAACGGGCTAGAAATAGTAAAAGGATTGCAGAACCTTGAAGAGATCGGAGAACGAGCTTTTGCGTTCAACATGCTGAAAGACGGTGTCGCTTTCAAAGAAGGGGTTACTCTTGGGGATGGCGCTTTTTGGGTAAACCAAATATCCGGTGTTTCGCTTCCCGTGGGTATGGTCACTTTAGCAAGCGAAGTATTCGCGCAAAACAATTTGGTCGAAGTAAATCTACCGGATTCCTTAAAGGTTATTGGTTATAGAGCTTTTGCTCAGAACAATTTACCTAAAATATCTCTTCCCGCGTCGGTAACCGAAATTGGTCGAAGCGCTTTTCAAACTAACGAATTAACTCAAGTCGTAATTCCTCGAAATGTAGAGGATGTCGAGCGCGAAGCATTTGCTGATAATCAACTCAGTCGTGTCGACTTTTTAGGTAGGCTTCCGAAAATTGGAGATGATGTCTTCAAAGGTAGCTATATGCCAATAGCAGCAGGAGTGAGTTATTGCTTTATTTTTGAGAATACAGGGTGGTCTCAGGCCGAAATAACTTGGGGTGGAATAACTTGGATTCCGTTCGGTCGGGATTGTGACACAGATGGTGACGGTGTCCTCGATTCGGTAGACCAGTTCCCGGAAGATCAAACGCGAACTTTAGATAATGATCTAGATGGTGTCGATGATTCTGTAGACGCGTTTCCTCTAGATGCGGGCGAGTCAAGTGATTCAGACGGTGATGGTGTTGGGGATAATGCTGATGTTTTCCCCTTCGACAGTACAGAGATAAAAGACTCCGATGGTGATGGCGTTGGTGATAACTCGGACATCTTTCCATTAGAGCCTCAAGAAACTGCGGATACTGATGGTGATGGGGTTGGCGACAATGCCGATGTTTTTCCTAAAGATGCCTCAGAGATATTGGACTTTGATGATGATGGGATTGGAGATAACTCAGATTTGGACGATGATGGTGACGGTGTATTAGACGATGATGACGCGTTTCCAATGGATCCGAACGAAGTTTTAGATACTGACAATGACGGTGTTGGCAATAACGCTGATACAGATGACGATGGTGACGACACAGGGGACGACTTTGACGCATTCCCGCTGGACAAAGGTGAAAATCTTGATACAGATAATGATGGTATTGGGAATAACGCCGACGCCGACGATGACGATGATGGTGAACCGGATACTAGCGACGCCTTTCCCTTAGATTCGACAGAAATCAGAGATACGGATGGCAATGGAATTGGGGACAATGCGGATAATGATGACGATAACGACGGCGTACTGGATAAAGATGACGCGTTTCCTATAGATCGAAATGAGAGTATTGACACTGATAATGATGGCCTAGGGAATAATGCCGACAAAGATGACGATTCTGATGGAGTAAAAGATAGTGATGATGCCTTCCCATTAGATGCGACAGAAACTGTTGACAGTGATGGCGACGGCGTTGGAGATAACTCAGATGTCTTTCCTAATAATGCCGCTGAGGCTGTAGATTCCGACAGCGACAGCGTTGGTGATAATGCAGATAACTGTCCTAGTCTCAATAATACAAATCAGCTGAACACGGATGGGGACACTGAAGGTGACGCTTGTGATTCAGACGATGACAACGACGGCTTTAGCGACGACCAAGAAGAGCTAGATGGCACTAACCCCAAAAGTCGCTTCTCCTGCAGGTCAGGCTGCTTCAGCTTTGACGTAGATGAGAACCTAGAAGCCCAACCACTTACTGACGGCCTATTAGTAATCCGTCATTTGTTCGGTTTCAGCGGCGAGTCTTTAATCTCTGGAGCAGTATCTGGCGAGGCGAACAGAGACGCCTCAGAAGCCATTTCAGGCTATCTAACGGATGCTGATTCTCAACTAGACATTGACGGAGATGGCGAGTCTAAGCCGCTTACAGACGGCTTGTTGTTGATACGATACTTGTTTGGGTTCTCTGGTGATTCATTGATCTCGGGTGCTATTGGTGATGGTGCTGAAAGGGATACGGCTGAAGAAGTTGAGGCTTACATTGAAGAGCGTGTGCCTGTTCAGTAGGTTTGCCCGCAGGTGCCTGAGACACGCAGAGGTCCTTTAGATAGCTCTATACCTGCATCACCCGCCCACATTCGTCCTACATACCAATACTAGGAGTCCCTTTATGTAAAGTGGGGGGGCGGGGGTGGGCTACTGGTCTGGCCGAAAGTGGATGGTGGGTAGGGTAGAAGTAAAGCTACGACTGAAAATAATTATGGGTACCAGTGCGGGTACCAGAAAAGCGGTTTGCTCTATTTTTAGTATAAATTATTGATTTATATTGATATTTTTATATTAAGTGGCGGAGAGAGAGTCCGCCCTTATAGGTTTGCAATGGTTGTCATTGATACTCTTGTATACCTATATCTTACTGTTTTTAAACAAATAAAACATATACCTTGTGCCAATCGATGTCAGCCAATATCATAGAATTTCATTTTTATGGTATGTATTAAGGTATGCCGAAGATAGCTCGACCTCTTACCCTCCAAGAAATTAAAGCATTGAAAACTCCCGGTCAGCATGCAGTTGGAGGCGTTACTGGGCTTTATATTCAGAATACGGAATCCAAACAGGAGCATGTTGCGATTTCGCGATCTTGGCTTCTCAGGTATTCAATTGCAGGTAATCGCAAAAATATGGGGCTTGGACCGTTCGATCGTATTTCACTAGCCGCGGCACGTGAGGCGGCAAGAGCTGCTCTCGAACTTGTAGACCAAGGGATTGACCCCGTGGCCCACAAAAAATCGGCGCGCCTCTCTCTTGCAACTGAGGATGCAAAGCGTAAAACCTTTGAAGAATGTGCGGATTCTTATATGGCAGCGCACTTAAAGCAGCATCGTAATGTTAAGCACCAAAAGCAGTGGGGATCGACGTTACGTCAATACGCGTATCCGATTATCGGGAAAATGCAGATATCCCAAATCACGACGACTGAGATTCTCGCAGTTCTGTTGCAGCAGACGACAAAAAATGACCAGAAGGGTCAGTTGTGGACGCTTAAAACTGAAACGGCTGCACGATTACGCGGTCGTATGGAGAATATCTTGGCTTATGCTGATGTGGCAGGGTACCGGTCTGGCAAAAATCCCGCTGAGTGGAAGAACCATCTTGAAACGCAACTAGCCGCGCCGGGTAAGCTTTTGTCAGTTAAGCACCAACCCGCGATGCCCTACAGTGAATGCGGGAGATTCATTAATAAACTGAAGCAAAAAGATTCTGTGAGCGCCAGAGCCTTAGAATTTCTAATTCTGACTGGCGTAAGGTCGGGGTCAGTGAGAGAGGCAGATTGGTCGGAAATTGATTTCCAGAAAAACATATGGGTAATTCCGGGATCACATACAAAAAATGGAAAAGAGCACCGTGTCCCACTGGTGCCAAAGATGATCCGGTTGTTGGAATCATTGCCTCGGCTAGTCTCGAACCCAAAGATATTCCCAAGCCCAAAGGGTGGCGCTTTGTCGGATAACACCTTATCGAAACTAATGCGCGATATGCGTGAAAACGGTGAGTTTGATGCGGTTGGCGTACCGCATGGATTTAGAAGTTCTTTTCGAGATTGGGCTGCGGAGCAAACGAATTATCCTGAGGATCTTCGTAAAGTCGCCACAATGCACACTGTTGGTGACTCAGTGCAACAGGCTTACCAGCGAACTGACTTGCTTGAAAGGCGACGTAATCTTATGAGCGACTGGGCTGACTTCCTTGAGGGGGTATAGGTATTTGGTGCCGTAACTAAATTTTCAAGGAGAGCGCGATGATACCTTCAAATCAAAACGAATTTGAGGAAGCGTTAAAGGAATTAGTTTTAAACTTTGAAAAAGCTGCCGATGGCTCCGACGGGGATATTGCGAGCGATCTGGTTGATCTGTGTCTGAAATGGGAACGCCTTCGGAAAGGTGTGGATGATGTCAGCCGTGCTGCCAGAATCGTCGATGTAGAAACCTTAAAGAAAATGGCTGAATGGGATAGTGATGATCCGGTGCTTCAAGTCGCAGAAAAGGTTCTGAGGCGGCTGGCAACCGCGCGGGGTGTAGATGGAATCGTTCTACTAAGAAAAGCCGTTGAGCAGAAAAGGGCCGCTTTATCACGAGAGCAAGCCCGGAGAGCTAAGACGCCTAGGCCCGCCCATCCAATTGACCAATTGATAAGGGCCCAAATCAAAGCAAGGCCAGGGATTAGTGCTTCAGAATTGATCGACCACCTTGAAAGAACGTGTCCAAATGCGCTGATAGTATCGATAGAAGACGATGAGGTCATTTTTCAAGACATTAAGTTGAAGCCACTGAAGCTGAGCGGACTGCCAATGAGGCTATCACGAATAAAAAATAGCTAACAAAAGCCGGCCTTTGATATTTTACATGACATAAGTCTCTTGGAATCAACAAATACAAGGGAGTCGCATGGTGTCGCAGGGAACGTCAGCTAGTGAGAAGCAAGTAATCAAAGAATTTGACCGTCTTCCGGATGGTTCTTTTATTAGATTAAAAGATCTGCGGGAACTACACATATTGCCTTTCTCTACCTCCACGTTGTGGCGGAAAGTTAAGGTTGGTAGTTTTCCTGCGCCAACGCGAATTTCCGATCAAATTGTTGCTTGGCGATTAGGTGATATTCGGGAGTGGTTGAAGGACCCGGTTAGCTGGGTGCAATCATGAATGCCGAGGTTGAAAAGGATGAAATTTCGCTCAACAGCCTACCTAAACCGATCCGGGACGCAGATCGTTTTGTTCGTTGGAAAATTGTTAGTAATAAGAATGGTGCGCCAAAAAAGACGCCTGTAAGTGCGCATGGGTGGCCTGTCGGCTACAACGATTCTGCTGCGTTGGTTGATCTTGGCGAAGCCAGCAGGCTCATTCGTACTGATTCGGATGAAAATCTTGGGATAAGTCTTCTTGACGGGCTGCCGCTTCAAATTAATGGTCAGAAAGGCTGGTTGTGGGTTTTAGACTTTGATGGATTCGTTGAGGTCGGCACTGAGAATGCCGATGCTGGTGTTGCTGAGTTCTTAAAACGATTTCCGGCTTATGCCGAGTACTCCCCCAGCGGAACTGGTTTCAAATATTATTTCGTTGGCACGAAGTTACCTCGGAAAAAGTCGAAAGTGAAATTTAGCCCTTCGGCTTTCTTTGAAAAGTATCCCAAGATCGAAAAATACGAGCGGCGTGAGATAGAGGTATTCAGCCAAAAAACATTCATTGCGTTAACGGGCCAGCCACTGCCCCAATCGGTTGCCGATCTTCCCGTGCTGTCGTCAGCTTGTTGTGATGAGCTTGATCAATTTCTTGCTGAATGGGCTGCAAAGAGTTGGAAGGGGGACCCGGCGGAAGTAAAGCTCGTGCCTGATATGTTTGACGTATTCAGAGACCATAAACTTGAGGTCGCGTCTTTAGAAGTGGTTCTTGGTTTCATCGATCACGTTGAAGAAGAAAGTTGGTCTGATGTGTCAAATGCGCTAGCTCGTGGCTATGGTGAAGCTGGACGGTCGCACTTTCAGAAGTTTAGCAAAGGGGAATTTCATCCAAATGAATACCCAGCGTATGACGAGAACGAGTGCGATCGTAGATTCAGCCGATCACTGAAGGAGCTAATTAAGCGACCAGATGGTGTAAACATTGGTTGGTTAGTGCAAAAAGCAAAGGGCCATGCTGACTGGCAAGAAGGTGAGCTGTGCTATGAACCTTCTAAGCGGATAAAGGCTGAACCGATAAGCCAAGAAAAGTGGGCAGCTGTGGTTGCCAATTGGCCGGGCGGCTTTAACCATCAGACGCCAGCATCGGGTCAACTAAATCAGGTCGAGAGTGGTTATCAGTTCCTAGCACCTCAGGACTTATTGAAACTTCCTCCGCCCAAGTGGTTAATCAAGAATCTAGTTCCGGCTACTGGAATTGCCACGCTCTATGGCCCTTCTAAGTCGGGTAAGACGTTTCTTGTTCTTGATTTATTGGCATCTATTGCGCTTGGGAGACCATTCTTTGGTCGTAGGGTTGCTACATCATCGGTCACCTATGTATGCCTTGAAGGTAGCGCGGGGTTGGCGAACCGAATTCGGGCCTATGAGACATACCATGGGATTAAGTTACCCAGTGATACTTTCAAAGTGGTGTTGGATGAGGTCAGCTTATTCAAATCAGATATCACCCAATTTGCTCGTGCGGTCAATGAATTCGGTCAGGGCAGCGGAATTATAGTGATCGACACCTTGGCCCAAGCGTCTAAGGGCGCCGACGAGAATTCCTCGGTGGATATGGGATTAATTATTGGTTCCGCGCAAAAGTTACAGAAGATTACTGGTGGTCTAGTGCTTCTCATCCATCACGTTGGTAAGGACGCGTCACGCGGGCAACGGGGGCATTCAAGCTTAGAAGGCGCGATCGACGCTGCGATAGAGGTTCGTAGTCCAAACACTGGACGAGTATGGATAGCCGATAAAGTTAAAGATGGCGTTAGAGGCATGACAGAGGGCTTCAGGCTGGAAGTCATTGAACTTGGGTATGACGACGATGGCGACGTTATAACCTCCTGTGTCGCCCTAGATGACACCAGTAGAGCGCCTGTGTTGCCGCCTGTTCAAGGTAAACACCAACAAAAGGTCTATCAGGTGCTTCAGTCGAAGTACGCTAAGGGGTCAGTTGTCAGTTGGTCTGTTCTTTTAGATTTAGCGTCGTCAGTTCTTACTGATGCTGATCGCCCCACCACCCGAGCGGCCGAGGCTTTAAAGGCACTAGAGCGCAAGGGTTATCTTCAGGAGCAGGGGGGTGAGTATCAAATAATGTAACCAGAAATTTGGTAACCGTTTATTCCCCCTTATATAGGGGGAATTACAAAAACGGTAATGGGTTGTTAAGTAGGAAATGTAAAAACGGTCGAAAACGGAAAAACGGTTAGTACGACCATTAAAAAAGGAGAAAGTCTAATGCCAAGTACAAAACGCTACAGGTACAAAATTCGAGAGTATGGTTCTGGTTGGTTGCCAGATTCGATAAGTGAGGACCTGAATTCTTATGCCGCAAAGGATTGGGAAGTTCAGCAAGCCCTTATGGTACCTACCAATATGGAGGTATCTCGGCTAACTGACCCAATGCCGGGTCTTAACGATGGAGATAGGATAGCATTAGAACCCATGATGCGATTCATTCTGCGTAAAGTCTGGTGATGGTCAACGAATTGCATGAAATGCCACCGTGTAACCAGATTCGGCAAACCATTCAATCAGACGCTACAGGACTACGACAAAATGCAGTCCCAATAGAAGGTGATGCACTCATGGGGTGCTGTGAAAAAGAAGCCTACATCCTCACATTAGGTGGACGGATTCGGTGCCCACGATGCCAAGCCCAATCTAAACGTACGAAACAACAGTGCCGATCTCCTGCGATACGCGGTAAGCGCGTCTGCCGTATCCATGGTGGCCGATCAACCGGGCCGCGTACCCAACAAGGCCGAAACCGTTGCGGTGCTGCACGAACAATTCACGGGAGAGAGACACGTGGTATCCGCGCAAAACGCCAACAGGCACTAGCTGAGTTGAAGCTGCTCGAGCGTGTGGGCAAGGGGGTTGGGATTATGTGAGGGTGAATAGGCGGTGCTGGTATATGGTAATCGTTGTCAAAGTGGAATAAAGTCGTTCTCAAGAGCGTCGCAAGAACTAGATATGATCGAAGACATAGCGCAATCCATTGGTATGGTGGCTAGTCGCAGAAGAGGACGAAGATCGAGATGAAATTGTTTTGCCAATCGGTGGTACTTATTACATTAACACTTTTCTCAATGAGTTCATTTTCGGGTTCGGATAGTGACGGTGTGCCTGATGACACGGATAACTGCCCCAGCGTTGCTAACTCGGATCAATTGGATACTGATTCTGATGGTTCTGGGGATGTCTGTGACGATGACGACGATGGTGATGGCTTTACTGATGAGCAAGAGTTAGCTGATGGTACTAACCCGTTGGACCCCACGTCGTGTAAAGATGGCTGTTTTAGTTGGGACGTTGATGTTAACGGTCGAGTCACCGCCCTCTCTGACGGTCTACTATTAATGCGTTACCTGTTTGGCTTTAGCGGTCTTTCACTTGCTGAAGAGGCCATTGGCGCTGATGTGGACATCCAAATACAAGAAATCGAAAATAACGTGAACTTACTTTTGCCCCACCTTGATATTGATCAGGATGGACAGGTTGCACCTTTAACGGACGGCATACTCGTTACTAGACACCTCTTTGGTTTTTCCGGTGATTCCCTAATTTCCGGAGCAATTGGCAGCGGTGCAAGTAGAAGTAATGCCTTAGAGATTTTGGAGTATTTAAAAAAAGGAATGCCCGTCGTTGAATCAGTTAGTTCTTTACCGGCAAATCCAAGTAGTAATACTCAGCTTTTAAGTTTGGTTGGGTCTACTGTCGGTAACTACGATGATTCCGGTCGGGCTTCGAACGTTCTCTTGTCTCTTGTATATAGTACTAACCCCGAAGCAACGCAAGCTACTGGTCTAGGCGTAAAGTTGTTTTTTGATAGCCGCAAAGCATCGTTTAAAGAGCTTGATTTAAATGATGGCGTGAATGACTTGCTCGGATTTCAAGTTCTCGAGGATGAGGATGACCAAGATAGTGATGCGGAGACCGATAAATTTCTTCTTGTTGGGTATCTTAGTTTGACAGGGTCATTCCCTAGTACTGAAGAAGATCCAGTTGTCTTGTTTTCTGTGCTTTTTGAGCGATTTGGCGCAGATGCAACAGCAATTAATTTAGTGGCCGAAACAAGTCCAGTAAATAAATTAGTTATGGACTCGCAGTTAGTGGTTTTTAGTACTGACGACGACAACGATGGTGTGATCAATAGTGAGGATGCATTTCCTTGGGATGCCACGGAGACAGTTGATACAGATTCTGATGGTATAGGAAATATGGCGGATGAAGATGACGATAATGATGGTTTGACAGATAGTGACGAAGAGCTTCTCGGTACGAACTCTCTTTCAGAGGACAGCGATAGTGATGGAGTTAATGATGGACAAGACCTCTTTCCTACCGATGCCTCAGAGAGCAAGGATACCGACGGGGATGGAGTGGGCAATAATGCAGATGCCGACGATGATAATGACGGAGTTTCTGATAATTCAGATGACTTTCCTCTGGATGGCACCGAGGCTCTGGATACCGACGGGGATGGGGTGGGCAATAATGCAGATGCCGACGATGATAATGATGGGGTTTTAGATGTTAACGATGCGTTTCCACTCATAGATTTGGGTGGCTTAACGGATTCGGATAACGACGGTTATCCTGACGATTGTGATGAAGATTGTGTCGCTACAGGTTTGTTGGCAGATACGGATGATGATAACGATGGCGTCGATGATCAAAATGATGCGTTTCCTATAGATCCCAATGAATCGCGCGATCTCGATGGCAATGGTATCGGCGACAATGAAGATGCAGTTGGTGCTCTGAGAGACAGGCTCGAGCTCAATATTTTGGATCAAAGGATGGTTAGTTATCTTGGGCGAGTTGCCGTCAATTTGATGTCGGATTTGGAGGATAACCTTTTATTTGGTGAGTCCGAAGACTGGACGGCTGGGAGAGGGTCGACGCAAACGGGTTCGCTCTTGTGTGAAGATGGCGGAGGCTACGACATTTCAGTGACCCGATCAGACTTTACAACGTTGTCGGGCACGTTGACGGCAGAAAACTGTAAATTCCTAGGGCTTACAGTGTCTGGCACAGTAGCCTTTGAATACGAGGATGAATATTGGTTCCAAGACACCCCCATGCAGCATTATCCGCTGACGATGACGTTTACGAGCGCACAGATCAAGGATGAGCTAAATCGATTATTCACGTACTCCGGTGCGGCTTCGTGCGACTGGCGTTTTAATAATTCAGCGCGTACATATTCCAGATATGTTCATGGTCCGGACAGCCCTTACAACTTTGGGGACAAATATGATGGGGCGTTAATAGCCGTATATGAAGATGGATCTAGATTTGATGCGGGTGGGGAAGGCTGGCAGCAGCAATTAAATGGTTTAGAAGTGAATTCAGGCGGCACAACAGATATTTATCCGTTTGAATATCCAAATTGTGATTTTAAAAACACCGAGATTGTTCATGTCGGAAAAACGTACGGGGTAGACGGA
>Ga0206126_10003470_pt1 | contig 15974 bp, 23 predicted proteins | sample Helgoland_Spring_5_FD_148621 | JGI IMG/M metagenome (GOLD analysis project Ga0206126, IMG submission 148621) | Pelagic subsurface seawater microbial communities from Kabeltonne, Helgoland, North Sea - Helgoland_Spring_Bloom_20160412_1 | ecosystem: Environmental > Aquatic > Marine > Epipelagic ...
GGGTAAGAAGGTAGAAGAAGAGCCAACTGAGGCCTTTGAAACAATGGTCTTTCCTGAGTTAAAGTACCGACGATGAATACCCTCAGCACCAGCGGGGATAATCTCCCCAGGGACTGATGCACTGTTCTTGTGGTCTTCGAGCTCGAGAACGCTGGACACCTTTTGTACGATTTCATAGTTCTGCGTGTACCTTAGCTCTCCGCTACCCTGGCCTCCTTGCTGGCCGCCCTGGCCTCCTTGCTGGCCGCCGTTCTTTGGGGCAATATAAGGTGCGGACTCAAGCTTTGCTTGAATGCTTTCTGCAAAGTACATCTCGGGAGGAGCCATAAGTGATTCTTCATTGAGGTAGTTAAACACAGTGTTCATCACAACATTTGCATCTCGCTTATCGTTAACATATACCTCAAACAATTTGCTTGGTTGACTTGTTGGCCAGCCAGTTCGTTCGAGAATGTCTTTAGCATCAATTGCAGGCTGGTCCGTGGCAGGTGTGAATTCCGTGGCCTTATATGACCCAAGTCTTTTCACCATGTCATAAATTCCTAACATGGGCGTTGCTGGATGAGTTAATGCGTTATGTAGGGTATCTATTGCCATATTCATTCTAGCTTCATAGATTCCCCACTCTGTAACAGTTAATACAGATGTCAGCATTTTCTTTGGTAAGTCAGTTGCTTCCTCGGTCTTAGTTCCAAGCATGTTGTCAAACCAACTTTGAAAGTCCTTACCCTTAACTAGTCTACTCATTGCATTTTCAATCCCTGTTGGCTGAATATAAATTGCTAACTTAGACGTCCTTCCATTTTGGGTCGCAACTGTAACAAGCGGTGTCTTTGCCTTATCCATGACTCCGTCCCAGAGTGTTAGGGCTGCTTTAAGTTCGTTTGCGTATCTAACTTTGGCATCTCCAACGTTGTAGTTTACACCTGCTTCAAGGGTATACATTTCAGGAAACAGGGCGGCTCTTACTTGAGATAATAGTGTTCCGTCTGCATCAGTTCCAGCACCTGTAGCGATTATATCTTCCCGCGAAATAGTCTTGTTAGGGGCACCAGTGAACGGGTCGACTCGGTAAAGAGCAACACCCTTTCGTCCGTTTAGCTCTGGCGGGGTGAATATCCCAATTCGATACTGGCTAAACAGTTGCCAGTAAGACTGGGGCTTCCCTGTCTTAAACGCCCTCTCGTAAAACTCTGCTATTTCTATCAAGTGGGCTTTGAATCCACTCGGGTGGTTCCTCACACTCTTGTATTCCCAAGTTCCTTTGTAGGTACTTTTATCTGTATTGCTTGGTTTCAAGCCGGGCATAACCGAAAGCCAGCCCTTGTCTGGGTCGAGTAGTACTGGGATTGTGAGGGTGCTGAGCTTTGAGCCCTGGCTTTGTATCAGTTTAGTAGTGGTAGTGTATTGACTGTAAGTTGGACGCTTATCGAATCCTAAAAAGACTGGAAAATCTTCTCTAGTCATTGTGGCTTCTGACTTGGATACCTGAACGGATAGTTCGTATCGCTTAATCATGTTGATAATCAACCCTACACACTCAACTTGAGTTAGTTTAGTTTCACTTGGTGCCGGTGACTTGTAAGTCATGATTTCATTAGCGATGCTATTTGCTTGTGCACCGCCGGTCACCCCCTTCCAGTTGAGTGACTCATCACGAAGGTAAAGTTTTGCGATGCCTTGTTGCGCCTTTAACCCAAAATGGGGCACAAAGAAGTTGTTGTGCTTCTTGATGACTAAAGCAGCTTGAGTTTCAAGTGCTATAATTTCATCTTCTAAGACCTTTTTACTTGATTCAACTTCGCGAGCGTGAATTTCAGCTGCTGAGTTAGACTCCGTAGGGAATCTATCATAGAAGAATCCCTTAGGTATCAGTGGACGCAACTAACTCCCCTCATCACTGCGGAGGTTGTTGTTGCCTATATCCTTGTTGCTGTGCGGGAGGCAGTCCAAGTGTACCTCTAATGAGGCTGGAACCGAAACCACCGAGCGCAGAACTAATACCTGGGCGTTGTGGTTGTCCGTACATCCCTGGTTGCTGCATCATTGGTTGACCCATCATTGGTTGCTGCATTCCTGGCTGACCCATCATTGGTTGACCCATCATTGGCTGCTGCATCATTTGCTGCTGCTGCATCATCTGTTGCTGGTGTCCACTCATCATGTTCATGGCTTGCATATCAGACGTGTGGACCTTCTGTTGCATCTCTTGGGCTGGGACGACTTTGGCGACCTGTGCGTCGATGTTCTCTTTTGTGATAGTAGAGTAGCCAGCAGCTGCGGCCTTCTCGGCGTTCAAACTAGCCGCCATAACTCCTGAGTTAAACCACTCATAGAGTTCTTTACGCATCAGTAGAGAAATCAATGATGCCAACTCATTCATGAAGTTAGGATACTCCAAGAAAAATAGCGCAACTTCATTTGGATGCAGTGCCATGAGTTGGTAAAGCATCTGCACCTGGTCTTCATTTTTCATACCATTTGTCATTTGGTCTACTTGATTCACAGCGATTCCGCTGAGACCCGAGTCTTGCGCTGCCTGGCCGAACATAGCCACTTGTTCTTGTGAGGGTCCGTTATTACTTCCAAAGCTCCATGCCATACTTACCCCACCTTCTACTCAGTTATATTCTTTCCTTTATTGAGTCTTACCCATTTGCTCGACAACTTGGTGATATTGGGCCATGTCCATAGAACTCAAAGTGGTCCCTGTTGGTGCGGTTGATTGTAGCACTCTGTTGTCGAATACCAACATGGTGATATCGTTTTGACCTGTGATTGGATTCCTGAAGTGCATAACAGGAATGCCGTCCTTTTGTGCTTCCAAGAATACAGGAGTGTACTTGACAATCATTGGGTGTTCCTCTTTCTTCTCACCTTTCTTAACTGGAACAAAGGCTACACCCTTCTTTGCCATCTTCGAAAAGAATCCTGGGTCTGCTTCCGCATCTTCTTGCTCTAGCCACTCAAGTAAATTGTGATACAGCGCTAAATGTTGTGGGCAATAAGTACCCTCCATCTGTCGTCCCTTTCCAGGGATTACACCTGTCCACGGACGAAACGGTCTCACCTGCATAGTGTATGGGTCTCGGAAGTACTGGTCAAATAGCTCACCATAGTCGGCATCGACACAGTTGGTTCCATCTACCACACACTGATGGCCTTTTGTCCTGCGATATCCGAAGAAGAACAAGGGTCGCTTCAAGGGCTTTAGTGCCTTTACTGCTCGCTTGATGTTCTGCCGCCTTGCTTTCTTGGGATTGGAATGCTCTGAAAGTTTGAAGTCAACAGTGGCCACCACTCCGTCATATGCTCCGCCTTGATACTGAGGCTGTTGAGCCATCAGTTGTGCTAGTCTTTGTTGCTGAAAATCTTGATTCATATGCTTATCCCCTTCAATACTGCGTTTTCGACGTTCCAAGAGTACCTTGCACTGATTGCGTCTAGATGTACCGGTATGTGCATCTTTTGCAGTTGATACATGTCGTCTCTAAAAACGTCGAAAATCTTGTGACGGGCGATAAAGCCCCGCTCCCATAGGTGGAAGTCTTCATCGCTCATCCATTCATCGGCTTTGTTCGCCAACAAAAGTACTCTGTCGGGAGCGTACTTCTTTGCACGGCGTCTCGCTCTGAGTCCGAGTCCCTTGGGGACTTTATTCTGTGATAGTGATTTTACTAGATATCCTAAGGCTACTTGGTTAGATGTATCTCTTTGACTGTTTAGATGCCTATGGTCTATTACTACGACTACTGTTCTAACCTTTCGTTGAATCATGTCTCTCAACCACATAGAGTGATACTCGTCGTGTCCTCCAATGTCTCGAGAAACCACTGTGCGGCTGGTGAAGCCGTCGCTCTTTACGCGCTTGCTGGTTTGGTGGGGCATCTTTTCATTGCCTAACCAGTTCTTTGAGTGATGGGTGCGGTCGTCTTCACCGAGCTCTCGTATCTCTCCTCGAGTTGTCATTTGCATATCGAGAGTAGTTTTACCTGACTCACTTGCTCCATACACACCAACTTGGTGTGGGATATACCCCTTGGTGTCTTTCAACACCTGCCAAATGGCGTGGCCGACGATAATTTCGTAGCTCACGATAAGAACCACCCAATTATGCCTGAGTAGTCTGTAAACTTGTACATGGAGTAATCTACTGCTGCTGTTACTCCCACCGAAGTAAGTGAGGCCAGCACAATATAAGTCCAGTATTTGACTCGCATGTACCTCATTTGCCAAGTTAGACCAATGTATGTGGTCTCTAGCATGGCCTCTTGCTGGTCGTCGGTAATGTCTTTGAATATAACTCCCATGTCATCACCTAGATGGGTGTCCCCTCATCATACCCACAGCCCTTACACGGTAAGTACCTTATCCATATCACCCGAGCGCACTTTGGACACTTTTCTAGGTTGTTTTGGTCGGTGTTGCCAGCAGAATTGTTCATCGGAGTACCTCTTACATTGAGCCTTGTCTGCTGTCAGTGCCTGACATCTCATACCAGAGTCTCTTGGACTTGCGAGTCTATATTCGACTCGTGGCTGGGGCTCAGGTTCAGCGAGTTTCCCGCTATGGGCATGTTGGTTGTAGGTGCGGGGGATAAAGTTAACCTTGGACCTAGAGGAATGGGCCCCACCTTGAATTGGTCTATTCCCAATTGCCTCGCCATTTTCTCTAGGTCTTGGGCGTTTCCCACACCACCCGCCGTTTGTTGAATAGACGCTAGTTGCTGCCTAAGCATTGCTTCTTCATTTTGGTCAATGTACCCATCTGAGTTAGCAAGCGCCATCTGCTGCTGATACTGCTGCATCTGCTGAGTTAGTAGTGTCTCGGTTTGCATCTTGCGCATCTCAAAGGACATCTGGGCCATCCGCTTACGCTGCTTATTCTTCATGCGCTTGAGCTCTTTGCGGTAGTTGCTTGAATCCTCAAACATGGTTCGGTAAGTAAAGTACAAAGCCGCTTGTAGTGAAAAGGCCATAAGCCCGTAAAAGAGAGCCGACTCCCAGGGTTCGCTAAATTGGCTCCACTCCCATGCTGAGTATAGCATGATTGCTAGTGATAGGAAGATGGCTTGGACAAAGAAGGTACCAAGAAGTCGTGCTTCCTGTTCCCTTTGTAGTTCCATCATATCTTCGCGGGTTATCGTGTCTCCCACTTCTTGCTTTTGATTATACATCAAATCCAAAAGTGGACTGTTTGGTGGTGCTATTGGCATATTTATTCCTCCTTATCTTCTTGGTTTACTATGAAGAGCTTGTCTCCTGGACTGTTTGTGTAGTAGGTGAGATTACCTGAATCACTTTGGACCATCAATATGAATGTTCTTCCCGAGTTTAGCAGCAAGTCAAGCGCAGTTTCAACGTGTTCAGTACTGGAAGTCATCATCACCAATCTCCGCTCTGCGTCTTGCTGTGATGATTTTCTCAATACGGATGAGTTGAGAAGCGATGTCTGCGGCGTTGCGAATGGCTTGAGCAGACACTCGCTTTGGCTCGATAACATCTGCTTCCAACATATCACAGGCTGTTCCGTCATTTACATTTATTCCGTACTTCCAGCCATCTTCTTGAGTGTGGGCCTTTCGCAGGGCGATGAGTGAGTCAATTGGGTCAAGTCCGCAGTTTTCTGCAAGTGTCTTGGGGATAACTTCTAGGGCGTTAGCAAAGGACTCTACCGCCATTTGCTCTCGGCCTCCAACTGTTGCAGCGTACTCCTTTAGCTTAGATGATAGCGTAAGATAGGGAGCACCTCCACCAGGTAGCACAGACTGGTCTTCGTATGCGATTGAGACCACGCCGATTGCATCGTCAAATGCTCGCTTGATTTCGTCAACCACATGTTGTGTAGGAGCTCTAACTAGGACTGATACAGTGGACTCATTGGGTGTACCCGTCAGTTTCACCATGGGTCTTTCACCGATGTTTACCTCTTCAAGTAGCTTGGAGGTTCCAAGGTCTTTCTCGGAGATGGTTTCAACATTGACGATAATACGAGCGCCTGTTGAGTTGGCCAAAGCCTCCATGTCGCTTCGGCGCACTCTGCGGACAAGGTAGAGTCCTTCGTTTGCGAAGGTTTCAATGATAGCAGGGTGAATGTCGCGTGAGCAGAAGAGTACATTCATGCCTGTAGCCAGAATTTTCTGTGCCATCTCAATGAGTTGGGCGTTTCGGCCAGCGATGAAGTCTTGAACCTCAGAGTTGTTTGTGACTTGCACATTGAGTGCCTGTGCGTAGTCAGGGATGTCAATGTCAGCAGCGATGAGACCAATTTTAGGGTCTTCTACCGCATCGGGCATTTCGTGAGATGCCTTTTGTCCGTCGATGAGTAGACCAGAGATAGCAGTTGAGTCACGAATCTTCCCATTAGGTCTACGAACAATGTTGATATCGTCAAGTGGAGCAGCCATAGCAACTTCAACACAGATACCTGCAAGGTGTTCTTTGTCTGGTTCTGCGGACTTACCCGTCATAGCAGTTTGAGCGACCTTATCTAGAATCTCCTCATTTACTTCTACTCCCATATCCATTAGGAGTTCTTCTGCTTTGATAGCAGCTATTTGATAGCCTATAGCAATCTTTGTTGGGTGGATTTTACTCTTTAGTAGTGTTGATGCCTCTTCCATCAAAGCTCCTGTGAGAATGATAGAGGAAGTTGTACCGTCAAAACACTGCTCTTCTTGGGTCCGAGCAACATCCATGATAACTTTGGCTACGGGGTGGTCGATATCAGACTCTTTCATGATAGTTGCACCATCATTGGTGATGACGACATCTTTTGCTGCATCCACTAGCATGTTGTCGAGCCCGGAGGGACCAAGAGTGTGCTTCACAATATCACTGAGTTGCCTTGCGATGTCGATGCACACGGTTCTAGCCGAGGCTCCTGCTTGCTGCTTTGATTCGTTTACTTTATCTGTCATTCCGATATCTCCTAGGGATGTCCCTAGAATTAAAACACTTTCATCCGGTACTTAACAGTTCATCAGACTGCTACGGTAACTATGTAGTCGGCTGTGGCGGTGTCGCTATTTCCATCTGTAACTGTGCATCGTAGTCGGTAAGTTGCTTGAGTGAACTGAGGCGGAGGGTCGACGGGAGCAGGTGGAGCCCCAGCTAACTGAGCGCCAACAGTCAAACGAAATGTAGCAGTGTTATATCGAGCGGCATTTTTGGTTCCTTGAGCAAGAATAGCGCAACTGCTGCCGTTTTGTCCGTCATCACCCGTTTCAGCGATTGTCCAAGCAAAGGAGTAACTACCGTCTCCTCCACTGGCCGATGCCGTAGAGTCAGCCTGTCCTGCATTGGAGTCAACCGTTCCTGATTGGTCTGGTGGTACGCCCCCAGCGTCTAAGGTGATGGTTGTTGCCGTCACACTAAGTGAGATACTCAGTTCTGCAGGACCTCTGCTTGGGTGAGAACCAAAGCCAAGAACAGTGTAACCGAATCCTGACACTTACTCACCTCAAACATCGTTTCCTGCATCCACCGTGTAGAAGATTTTGACGCCGATGAGTCTTGCATCGCTGGCATGGTTATCGGCAGATGTGTCTCTGTTTATTTGAAAGTAGGTCACAGTGTCAACTGCTGCGTTTTTGATAGTTACTGCTCCACTTTCTGCTGAAACCATTAGGTCTCCGCTAGTTCCGCTGTGGGCCTTTGCGACTGTCGCAACTGCTGTTCCAAAGGTTGTGTTTTGGTCTGCGTTATCAGCGAATGCAACTGCTTGTAGTTGCCAAGCAACAGTGTTTGTTCCTGTTGCTGAAATAGTCCAGAATGGTTGAAAGGTGATGGTGCCCTCGTTCCACGATTTAGGGAATGCAACTGTGAATTGAGCAAACTCGTCAGAGCCGTCGTCGAAGTCAAGAACTTTCAATTCTGGCCCGTTTGCTAACTCGACTTGTGCTAAGGCTGCGCAGCCATTGGTGGTGTTAGGATACATTGCAGCAGCAGGAACCCAAATTGTATGCTTTCCTCCTTTCAAGACGACTTGCTCTGTTCCTGCTCCATCTTGGAAGAATAAGTCATTGGTGTTTTTGGTATAGACTTGTCCGCTATCTGCCTTTGCAGTTGGAGTGGTGACCTCTTTGATGGTGATTACCCCATCAGAGTCTGCCCTTGAAGGTGTCATGAAGCCCATTTAATCACCTCAGTATGCAATCCAATGAAGAACCTGGCTCGAAGCTGATGCGTCGGCAAATATTGCTGAAAGTCTAGTGACCTCTAGGAAGATTGTGTCGCCTGCGGCGAGTGGCATGCCGTTAATGTTTGCGGCTGTTCCATTGTAGGCAACTGAGCTTCCGCCAATGACGATGGTTCCCGAGTTGCCGGATGCAGCTTTGAACTGAATGCCCCGGCTGCATCTAACGTCTACCTTGTTGGTGGTTAGGGCAGCTAAGTTTGTGGCTGTTGTTCCTACAGTGAGGGAGTTAAACGACTGAGTTGGAAGTTCTTCTAGCCCACAGTCGATTACTTTCATTGCCACTTCAACCCCGTCTAGGGTTGTGCCGCTAACGGGTTTTTCTTGATTGGACGCCCCTGCTACGCGAACATAAGTGCTTGCGGAATCGGGCTTGGTTCTGCCTGTCATAGCAACACCCATGGGTTACCCTATTTTTACACTTGCGATTGAAAGTTGTTCCGTGAAGGTTAAAGGGCCGATGAAATTAACACTCTTTATGAGCAACACTATGGTCCGGGAGGACGTAAGTACACCTTGGGGAGAATGCAAAAACTGTGGGGTTGGCACTCGTAGTCATGAGTTAGAACCCGCAGAGTATGAAGTGTTCCTCGAAGAGGTTATCGTCGGTGCTTCTGATACATACTCGGCTAAGCAGTGGGAAGATGTTGATGAAGTCGAAAAGTACGACATGGTTCTTGAGGCGGTGGTTATGTGTCATCGCTGCTGGAGCAACGTTCAATCATCATTCGTCAACATGGTCAAAAAGAACTTTGAGCAGTGGTCAGCGGAAGTCAAGCCTCATGCAACTGCTATCAAACGGGCCATCAATACTCAGGTTTACTACGACTTCACCGATAAGCAAACGATTGATGCACTCAAAATTCTGGCCAAGAAACTCAAGGAGGCTTCTCTCGATGAGTGACCAAGTCGTTATGTCTAAGGTGGATGCTCTATTCATGGACTTGAGTAGCGAGGGCGTGACTGAGGCTGTATTTGCTTGCACTAACTCAGATGGTATGCTGGGTGTAAAGTATATTGGTGACCCAAAACTACTAGTCTATCTTACGAGTGTTGTAGAGCTAAATATCCTAGATGCTAGTATGGGAGTACTAGCTGTAGAACAGGAGGAAGAGTGATGGATGAAAGAATCACCGCCAACGAGTGGAACAAACGAAGAGCCTGCCCCATCTGCGCCGACATCGCTGATAAGAAAGTCAACCTTGAAGGGGACATCGTCATGGACGACAAAACTGGCGAGCCCCTTCCTTGCCCAGTGTGTGCTCATCGAGACACAAGGATTTTCCACACGATTGGTGGAGTCGAATCACAGAAGTCTTCCACCCGTGGAGATACGCAGGTGTGGAACCACCTTATCTCAGTTAAGTGTATGAGTTGCGACTTTAAGCATGTAGTCAACAACCACGTTTGCCTAGGTGAACCTTGGGACGAAGTGTTTGGCTTTAGTCGTAAGCTCGACCAACATGAGCAACAAGAGCATGCTATCAACTGGAGTAACGAGGAAGCTGTTGGGCTTCGAGGCACTGGAGCAAAGTACGATAAGGATGCCGAGCTGTTTGGTCGAGGACATCGAGCTAAGCGCAAGATTGAAACTCAAAAAAGCGCTGACGGGAGCAACACAGTGGAGTGGAAGCCAAACAAAGAAGAGCAAAAACTTCCAAAGTTCCATAGAGATAAGTGACCAACTTCTATAAATAGGGGATGCAACTTCCTATAGATTGTCCGAGAGGGCAAGTGATTAAGTATGGCAAAGAAAATTAACCAAACTACTGTAAGCGTGCAAGTTGAAATCCAAGGAAAGGTCGTCACCTTCACTAAAGAAGTGGCCAACCACGAGCTAGAAGAAGCCACTGCGGCTATTCTAAACTCGGTCCTCTTGTTGGAATCCAACTTGAACGAGTGATGCAATATGCGCTGTCGTGAATGCGACAGTTGTGAAGTTCTCTTAACTGAAACTAGCGCAAGCGTTACTATTATAATGTGCTTGGATTGCGGGATAACCTACACTGAGATTACTCAGTAGGTAAGACCACAAAGGTTCCTACGGTGATGAGGGCTAATGTCAATGGTGACCGTGCGAGTCTTCGCTTCCACCCTGTAAGACCTTCTCCTTGATTAAGGTAAAAGTCTGCTAGAACATATGCTCCGGTCCCCATGACAAGACCAGTAAGAAATCCTCTTCTTGGACTTCCTTTGTAGAAGTTGTCATCAATGAATCCAAACAAGCCAGGTGTGCTACCATCGGTAGGGCCTGGGCCATTTCTTCTTTTGTAAAGTGAAGCACCGACTTTACCATAACGGTCGTCGAGAGCTATTCTGTTTATGTCAACGAAGTCGTTGGTTAGGTTGTTTGCTTCCCAAGCGATGACAGGGTGATACCTTGGTCGCTTAGAATCCAGGTTTCCTTTGCCGTGGCGCAATCAGAACCACCCACCTATACCTTGAACGGAATCATCGGCGGTGACGAATTCACTGGAAAAGCGTGTCTGATTCAAGTAAGAAGGCGCTTCTCTAGTGTATAGATATTTGTGAGGTTGCGCTGCGTTTGTCATGGCCATGTCGGTGCGCCTATAGTTGTCTGGAGAACCTTGCCAGAGCATACTACCATCTTCTCTATGCGTGTGTGTACTTACCAAATGTTTGTGGGTAAGAATCTCCTGCATTTGGAGTCGTTTAGCATAGAGATAGGCGGCTGCCCCTACGAAGATTGCTACGAATGGTGCTACCATCAAAGCCACCCGCCAGCACCAGCAAGTAGCTCGGCCTCTTCGGCAGACATTTGCTGAGGCTGAGCGTGGGAGAAGATGTCGCCCGACCTTGGGTCGTTGTATCCATCACTACCTTCGTTCATATCGTTCATCATAACTCGGCGTTTGATTTTGTTAGGAACCCCAAAGAGTTGAGAAGATGACTCGTGTGCATCTTCACCGTAGTTAGAAGTTCTCTTATGGGCGTGAACCGAGGAAGTTGAAGTGCTGGTGCTCATTGAACCCAGTCCACTGATACCTCCACAGTGGCAGTGGGGGTTACTGCGAGTGTTACAATGGGGATTAGAGCAGGCAGAGCCCACACCTTGATAACCGTATAGAGCAGTTGGGTGCTGCATCATGTCTCCACTTGTAGTTCTGTTCATCATAGCGTGGGAAGCCGATGAGGAAGTCGTCGTCGAAGTGCTTGCCCCGATACCACTAAAGCCGTAGGAACTAATCACGGTGTAGCCAGCGTAGACTGCAGAAAGCCCAATAATTCCGGCCACTAGTGGTCTCTTTTTCAATAGTTTTTTGTAATCCTTTAGCATATTATCACCTCATTGTTGTGCGGCCCTAAAGAGTGCATAAGTGGGAATGCCTACAAGAGTCCCTACAATTGCTGACCGTCTAGCTATTGCTCTCTTGGAGTCATTGGTTCCGACCATGTATCCTATGAGTAAATCGTCGACGACGTACATGCCTACGACAAGTGCCCCAAGTAAACCAAGTGTAGTTGTTTCGGAGACCACTCCACCGAGTGACTTTCTTCCGTAGAACTGATTCATGTTAGAGTCAACACCCTGTCCTCTAGGTACGCGTCCGTACATGTGCATGTTAGTAGTATATGGGTCCATTACTTCACTTCCTTCCAGACATGTCTGTTCCTCTTCTTGTGGGTGCGATGTCAGCAATTGCCCGGCGACTCATTGACCCTAAGCTCATATATTGGTCGGTTAAGAACCCGAGTCCTCCTCCAACTATGCTACCGAGTGCAGCGTTGCGTATAACGTTGTCCCATTGTCCTCTAACTCCTGAGTATATGATTAAGCCAAGAAAGCCTGCCGTACCAAAGTTAAATGTCATGGACTTAACCTTGGGACCATTCTGGCCAGAGGTATTGTATGCCCATGCGTTAGCAGCAAGAGCCCCGGTTGCTCCACCAAAGGCAGCTGATGCTGCTATGTCTTTGACTGCACCTTTAGCCACGATACCTCTATGGTCTAGATAGAACTCTGCGGCGGCAGCAACACCCGCACCGCCAACTGCAGCGATGACAGTAGTTTGAGTGCCAGCAGGTAGAGGTCCTTGTCTAAACATTACTTTACCTCAGATAATTTTCTCCTTTGCTAGCATGCTGGTGGCGGCGAGGCCCCATGTAGCGGACAAAAGTGCGTTATATTTGAAGTCACTTTGGGTTGCTCGGTAGCCAAAGTAGGCAGACATTGCTAACTCAAGAGTATAAAGTGCGCCCATTGGCGAAGTTATTGGGTACTTGTTTAGATACTGTGATATTGGATTCATAACCTCACCTCATGTTGATTTTACTAATTCCGTTGATACCTGCGAAGACATAGGTATCGGTCACTTTAGCAGGATAACTCTGAGATAGAACTTGCTTGTTATCCTTATAGTCTAGGTTGGGGAAGAAAATTGAATCGTGGTATTCACGGTCGTATCTAACGGGGCCCCCTTCGCTACGTGATTGGATTTCGTCGCCCACGGCAGTTCCTCTTCTTGTGGGTGCAGTGTTAGCAGTTGCGCGGAAGGTGAAGTCGTCAGCAGACCCACCTTCTGTGCGAACTTGGTAGGAACCGATAGGTGACCCATTACGTTGCTCTTCGTTATCAAAGAGGCCAGTGCCAAAGAATCCTGGGAGGAGGTCGGTGAATAACTTAGCTCCCGCCATAAACGTGATAGGGAGAATAATCACTGAGGCCACCGGGTTTCTGTCGATGTATTTCATTAGCGCATTCTTCATCTTGTCACCTCAGTTGAGTACCTTCTTTTTCTTACGCTTAACGCTGACTTCTTGGATTAGTGCTTCAAATGCCATAGCAGTAACACCAAGGTGTCCAAAGGCATCGAAACCGCCTGCACTCAAATCTGCCTTTGGCGGAACGAAGTCAAATCCTGGCTTAAATGTAAGAAGCAGGGCACCATCGGCGGTGGCGTCGTACTCGTCGGCACTAGCCAATACGTCAAAGCCTGAGTTGCCATCACTATAGAATTGCAAGTTCTTCACCTCACCAGGATAGTAAATTGTGTCGCCAACTGTGTAATAGAATGGGTGGTTGCTTGCGATTCCGTCAAGTATTCCTGTTGCCAGAAGAAGCAAATCGGCTCCACCGACTGCTGTGGCATCCTCTGCATTACTGTCGTAAATGATAAGTTGTTGTGTAGAGTCCTTTTTACCCCCAGGTGCTGGAATCCCGGTTAGGTCGCCAAAGGGTTGTCCAGGGAAAGTCGTTGTTTCTAGTTCATCAGATGCACGAGCTTCCGAAGTTACTGCAACTCCTGGTTCGCCCCATTTTGCTCTAAAGGTTGACGAACCAGTAAGTGCATTGAGTCCATGATGCACGACTTTGCCAGCAGTTCCAACGAATGGATGAGAGGCTCCAGCCAAGGTATTGGGTGTGATTCTAAATCGGTCATTCGTGTTGGCCCCTTCTGAGAACTCTACGTTAATTCCCTTAGCGATTATGCTGCCCAACACGAAGTCGTGAGTGTGCGCCAGCATTGAGGACAGCCCAGGAACCCTGGCACTGCTTCCTCCATTAAATCCGATAGTTAAGGGAGCAGGAACCGAAGCTCGGGCATTGTAGTCATACTGCAATCCCCTAAAGTTAGTTGGTTTAGTTATATCGTTCCTAACAAGGATTTTAAGTCGGTCGGTGTACTTGTAGTCGGTCCTTGGATGGAACTTAATCACATACATGCCATCAGGTCTGCGGTCTTCTACGTAGAAGTGTCTTTCAGAGTACTCATCTCTGCCACGAAGTAAAAGCTCTGCAGCGGTCATTCCGTTTGGAGTCTTGTACTTGTAGTCGTCCATCTCAACGTACAAGCTGATGTATGGATTATCCGTTACTAACTCAATAGATACAATCTCACCAGCTTCTAGTAAGTTGAGAACTTCTAGCTGCTGGTCTCTGGCCAACAAAACAGGACCGAGCCTCTCTTCGACAAAGATGCTGGTCTCTTCCACAGAGTATCTTGGTGTTTTGTCAACGATGGCTAGAGTTTTGTCTACATTGGGGTTGTTAATGTCTGCACTGGTGCTAGGCTGGGTGTAATCAACTACTGTGTAGTCTCCTTCCATGCCCATCATATGTGGGTCATCATAGTATGGGTTATTTCTTCCTGTCACTTATTCCACCTCCCGAATCACTTGGGGAAGTAGTCTGCAAGCATTGAGCCCTCAACAGGGAGTCCCGTAGTGTTGATGATTTTGAATCGCAGGCGACCACCAGAGCGCTGCTTGAACATGTTGACTTGTTCTGGGGTTAGTTCAAGAACTCTGTACTTCCAGCCAATCATTCTAACTCTTCCATCGAGGATGTACTCGTCAGAGTCGTTGATGTATCGAATGGTCGGCAAGTTGTTTTCTCCGTGCTCAATAAACAGGGAGTAGTCCCAGTTAGGTGCTTCGGGAGAAGATACGCTTCCGTCAATCGAACCGGACAGACCTTCGATTTTTCCTTCGGTTCTGGCAGTACCAGACTCACCTTCAGGAGCTTCGTCAAGGACATACTTGGGGACACCAGCAGGGTGTTTTACCATGATTTTACCAGACACAGTACCTGCTTGAAGCAGGTGTTCTGCGGTTCCGTCGCCTTTGAACCCAATTGGGGTACCACCGGCGTTTGGGGAGGTGTTTGAAGTAGCGTGCCAATTACCTAGCTCAGCGTTCATGAACTTAGGCTGAAGTGGAAGGGTTGGGCACAACTGGTACAAGTTGCCTTTGAATGGTTCAAGGTCGTCAAAGGAGATGTAGCCAGAGTCAAAGTCGGGCTTTAGGATGTTTCCTTTGAGGTCTGCGGCAGATGCAGAATCGCTGATGTCGTAGTATGCTTGGATGGAGTGGATACCGTACTGAGCCAAAGCTGTACCGTCAGTTCCGTTAAGTGCTTCAGGTGAAGCGGTGTGTCCGACGTTCACGGTATCTGCAAAGAACAGGTCAACGACCATTGGTTCAACTGCGGTCACCAGATGCATTCTGCTTCTGATGCGGACTAGATATCCGGGTTCAAGTTTAACACCTTGCGAATAAATCGGGGTGTCTCCTACATTTGCTACTCTTCCGAACGCGTTTCCGCTTCGGTTTCCTTGGTTTGCGTTTGCCATATTATCACTTCTCTATCTGTGTGCGGGCTGGGCCCTTAGCTTATCCGATAGGAAGGTTGCATATAATGCCTTTCACTGAAGCGGCTTATTTCCTCTTAGCCATCCTACTAGCATATACCTCTCTCCTTTGGTTACTGGAGTTACTTTGTGTAGGATAAAGGAAGGGAATAGAATCATCTTCCCTTGGACCAGAGGAACTGAAATGTCTTTTGGGCTAGTCTTCACAATGAGTTCTCCGCCTTCGTAATTTTTTGGTGGACTCAGTGGTATCACAAACGACAGCTTTCGATACATGTGCTCACCACCACCGATATCAAGGTGCCACCCGTAGTGTCCACCAACATTGTACTTTAGCAGTTGAAGTTTGTCCATACCCTCAAGAGAATACTGCCAAATTGTTGAGTTGACTTGTCTTGCTGCATTTACTACAAGGTCGTATAACTCTGGATTGTCACTTGAGTTAATGGCTTTAGCTAGAGTTTTCCTAATGCCTTTGTTTACTGCGGGCCTTGCCCCTATACCTGGTACATCGAGGTCCTTGCCGTATTGATGAATCAACTGACCGCAGTGCTCTGGTGATAGCACTGGCTCAGTTGTAATAGAAGTCGCAGAAAATCTCATGATTATGCTGAGATTCTTTGCGTACATAAGGGTGCTTGAATGACCCTTTGAGCAAGTGTAGGT
>Ga0206126_10003476_pt1 | contig 15959 bp, 14 predicted proteins | sample Helgoland_Spring_5_FD_148621 | JGI IMG/M metagenome (GOLD analysis project Ga0206126, IMG submission 148621) | Pelagic subsurface seawater microbial communities from Kabeltonne, Helgoland, North Sea - Helgoland_Spring_Bloom_20160412_1 | ecosystem: Environmental > Aquatic > Marine > Epipelagic ...
GAACAGCGCAGATATCTGAGTCTGCAAGCCTTTTGATCTTTGCGGTTTGGCTATCATCGGGCAAAAGGCCAACGCCTTTGAAACCGTCGCCCATCTCTCTGACCGCGTCGAGAGTGACCGTGTTGTCGTTGCCATAAAGGATCGAATGAACAATCAATCCACGGGTACAGCCCAAGCTTTCCAAATGCCCCCGGTAGAGTGCAAGCCAGTCGTCGAAATTAAATCCGGGTGCAGGGTTTTCGACCCGTGTCGGAGACAGCGGGTGCTCCGGCCCTCCGAGTAAGTGCACATGGGCATCCCATGATCCGGGCGGCAGGTGTGTGACGGGCGTGGTCGGGGCATGTGGTGGGTCGGCGTTATCCATAAGTTTCCAACATCTGGTTGAGGTCATTAAGGCTGTTGGCCTGTTTTACAGGTTTGTCCTGTCTCCAGCGGGCCATGCGGGGAAAGCGCAGGGCAACGCCGGATTTGTGCCGGGATGAGGCTTGTATGCCCTCAAAGGCGATCTCGAATACGTGGTGCGGCGTAACACTGCGCACCGGCCCAAATCGCTGCAAGGTGTTTTTCTTGACCCACGCCGTGATCTTGCGAAATTCATCATCTGTCAGGCCGGAATAAGCCTTGGTGAAAGGTACCAGATCATCGCCGTTCCATACGGCGAACGTAAAGTCAGTGAACAAATTTGCGCGTCGACCGTGACCAGATTGCGCATAGATCATCACAGCGTCGATGGTCAGGGGGGCAAGCTTCCATTTCCACCAATCGCCTTTTTTGCGGCCTGCAAGATATGGACTGTCCTTGCGCTTGAGCATCAATCCTTCGGCGTGCGCATCGCGCGCGCGCAGGCGAGTTTCGGCAAGCGTGCTCCAATCGGTAAACGGAATGGTGTTGGAAAGCTTGACCGGCGCCTCAGCGGGCAAGTTTTCGCATAGCATTTCCAAAGTTTTGCGCCGATCCTGAAGTGACAACTGTCGAATATCTTTGCCCTGCCACTCCAAAAGGTCATAGGCGTAAAGGATAACCGGCGCTTCTTTCAGAAGTTTCTTGGGAACCGTTTTACGCCCGATCCTCTTTTGCAGGGCATTGAAGTTTTCTGGTGCGCCATCGCCCCAGACCAGCAATTCACCATCAATGACCGTGCCATTCGGAACGAAATCGCCTGCTCTGCTAAATTCGGGAAACCGATCTGTCATCAATTCCTCGCCGCGCGACCAGACATAGTGAACACTATCGCGAATGATCAGCTGGCCACGGATGCCATCCCATTTCCATTCTGCTTGCCAGTCCTTTGGGTTCCCGAGGGCCTCTTCGGGGTCTTCGACCGCATAAGCGAGGTAAAAGGGATAGGGCCGCGATGCGCTGGCGGCATGATCCTCTGCTTCGATCAACGCGTGCCACGTAATCGTTGCGGGATCCCAATCGCCCATAAGTCGATGTGCCAGTTCTGCTTCGTTCCGGCCGGTGGCGTGGGCAAGCGCGCGCGTCATCAGCTTTTGGCTTATGCCGACGCGAAACCCGCCAGTGATCAGCTTGTTGAACAGAAACCGCTGCGTTGGATCGAGCCTGCTCCATGCGTCCAATATTGCCACTTTGCGCGCGTCTTCATCGACATTGGATAGATTGCGCAGTATTCGTATCCAGTGCGATAAACTGTTGTCGGTTTCCATCACTGGCGAGGGCAGGACCAACGCGATGGTCTCAGCAAGATCGCCCACAATCGGATAGGTCTCTTCGAAAAGCCATAGGGGTATTCCAGCGGCCTGCGCGGCCCATTCCCGCAGACGGGTTGTTGTCACCGCGCGTTTGGGGCGCCGGCCAGAGAATAGGGCGATTGTCCAAATTCTGTCTGGCTCTGGTGCGTCGCGAAAATAGTCAGAAAGTGCAGCAACCTTGACCGTAGTTTTGGTGGACTGATCAATAGCGTTGAAGAGATCTGCAAAGCGCTTCATGCGGCGGGCTCTTCCTCGGCCTCGTCCGCGCCAAATTCGGTTTTCAAAACCTGAGCATTCCAGCCCTTTTCATTTAAATACCTCGTGAAAATTTCAGTATAACCATGTGTAACATATACATTTTCGGCGCCAGTTTCTGAAATTGCAGAAAGCAGTCCAGACCAGTCAGCATGATCCGAAATTATAAAACCCCGGTCGCCTGCCCGTCGTCTGCGGATGCCACGCATTGCCATCCAACCAGAGGCGAATGCCGTTTCATGAGGGCCAAATTTGTTTGCCCATTTGGAACCAAGAGCTGAGGGCGGTGCAAGAACCAGCGCGCGGGGATGCGCCTTGAGGTTTAATTCAGGACCGGCCCGCAAAGTATTGGGCAGTGTGATGCCCTGACCTCGCATGATCTGATTTGTGTTTTCAATGGCCGAATGGGTCAGGACCGGGCCAATTTCCGGATCAAGCATTGTCAGCAGGCGCTGGGCTTTGCCAAGCGCATAACATCCCAGAAATGCCGTCTTGCCGGCGGTTGCGCATGCCGCCCACCAGTCGTTGATTTGCTGCGCAACCTGCGCCTGATCCGGCCAGCGAAAGACAGGCAGGCCAAAAGTGCTTTCGGTGATGAAATGATGACACCGCACCGGCTCGAACGGGGTCGAAAGGCCATCATCCACAACTTTGTAGTCACCCGATGCAACCCAAACCTCGCCCGCGACTTCGACTCGGATTTGGGCGGAACCGGGTACGTGGCCAGCGGGATGAAAAGAAACTATTGCGCCGCCGATTTGCCTGCGTTCACCGTAGCAGAGCGTTTCGATGTCAATCTGCCCCAGCCGGTGGCGCATTACAGGTGCCGCTATATCGGTGGCAAGATATGCGCCCATTCCGCTGCGCGCATGATCGGCGTGGCCGTGTGTGATCAGCGCACGCGGCACCGGACGCCATGGGTCAATATAGAAATCCCCAGCCGGGCAGAAGATGCCAGAGGGTGTAAAGGTCAACGTACTCATCCGCGTAAACTAGCATGGAAATGTCGCTCTGCTAGAGCGTTTGACGAAATACCTGAAACACTGGGAATTTCCTAACACTTTGAAATTACTGATTTTGGATGGATTTAAGTCGTTCAATTTATTCGCATAACGCTTTGTTTTACGCCAAGCGTAAGTGGGTACAAATTTGGCATACCTCTGATCCGTGAATTCACATGGTCACACCAGTGCGCTCGAATGCTACGGGCTTTATTGCGCGCAGTTTTTGTCAAAGAACGCCGTCACATCATCAAAAAATGCCACACGCTTTTTTGGTGTTTCCATCATGATCTCGTGTTCTCCCCCATCAATCAGGTGCAGAGTGCCGTTTTCCCACGTGGCCATCCGGTCGTGAATACGGCCGGTGTGAACGATCCGTTCGTTTGTACCAAGGTATGTGCGGCAGGGCACATTCGGTGCCTGCCGCCTGTCCAACGCGAGGGTTTCGTCCAACGCTTCACGTAGCCAGACAATGCTTGGCCCACCCAAGCTCAGTCCAGGATGCGCGCGCAACTGTTTTTGCATCATATCGAACATGTCTGGGTCGGTGGTGAGCGTGTTGTCTTTGAAAGGCGCGCCAAGGACATATGGTACCTTTTCGGTGCCAGGAGCCCGCAGGTGACCCTGCCCGAGGGCCGGTATTATCCTGCCCAGTGTCCAGGCAACGGGGCGCAAATGTGGGGCCATTTTAATACCCCACATGGGGCCAGAAAACGCAGCTGCTACAACGGGTAGTCCCTCGTACAGCGCGCGCAAACCGATACAGCCGCCCATAGAGTGTGCAAGCAAGAAAAAGGGTTTAGGTAAGTTTAGCGACCGTGCGGCATCAACCATGGCCGCAATGTCGCGCTGGTAGTCGCGAAAACGATGCACGTGGCCAATATTCGCATCATCAAGCATCCGATCAGCGAGGCCCTGGCCCCGCCAATCTATTACGATCGACGCATAGCCGCGCGCAGCAATTTCGCCAACTGCGGGGCCGTATTTTTCAATATACTCGGTGCGCCCCGGAAACAGTAAAACGGTGCCACGCGCGTCGGCCGGTTGCCAGACGCCCAACCTGATTCGCAGGCCATCCGAGGTGTGGGCCCAGTAGGCTGCCCCCGGTAGTGGCGCTGGTTCTACGTCAGTGAAAAGAGGGGCCTCTGATAGTGACATCACGCCAGAACGTTTGCCAGTTGCATCGCCATGCCCATATCGCCATCAACTTTGAGTTTGCCGGTCATAAACGCTGATGTGGGGTTGGTTTCACCCTCTAAAATAGACCTGAAGGTGTCAGCATCGGCGGAAAGCGTTACGTCGGTTTCGTCGTCTGCCACGCGTGCGCCGCTTGCATCTATGATGATTGCGCCTTCACCCTCGACATCAAACTTTGCACTGCCCGCAAAGTCGGACCCTGCAAGTTTTTCGTTTAGAACCGCCAGTGCTTCGTTCAGAGTGTCACTCATAATCATGCCCTTTTGTCTGTCTTGATGGTGTCGGTGATGGAAAATCACCGTCAGCCTGTTATATCCATATTATGAGCATTCTTATTCAAACATTCCACCTTGTCGTCGGGGCAATCTTGCTGGCGGTAATGAATTGCGCACCTGTGTTTGCTCAATCATTGTTAGACGAGCGGTTACAGGCATTGCGCAACGCAGAACCGTCAGAAGCCGCGCGCCTGAGCCGCGAGATCGAGCGGGAATGGTCTCAATCCGGCAGCGCAGCCATGAACATGCTTTTGCGCAGGGGCCGCGAGGCTATGGCGATTGATCAACTCGACATTGCAATTGAACATCTCACCGCCTTGACCGACCACGCTCCCGATTTTGCAGAAGGATGGCATGCACGCGCCACCGCGTTTTACATGAAAGGCCTTTATGGCCCGGCGTTGGATGACCTGCATCGCGCGCTGACGTTAAATCCAAAAAACTACAATGGGCTCTTTGGTCTAGGCGTTATGTTGCAGGAGTTTGGCGATCTGCGACGAGCGGGGCAGGCTTTTGAACATGTGTTGGACTTGCATCCCAACCACGAAAACGCCAGCAAGGCGCTTGAGCAACTAAAACGCGACGGCATTGGTCGCGAACTCTGAGCAGTTGGGGGATGGCCCATGGCGGGCGATGCACGGGTGGTGGCGGTTCTGGGTCCCACCAATACAGGCAAGACAACCTATGCCATCGAACGGATGCTGGGCCATCGCACTGGGGTGATCGGTCTGCCACTGCGTCTTTTGGCGCGCGAGGTCTATGACAGGATCGTCTCTTTGCGCGGTCCATCGGTTGTGGCCCTCGTTACTGGCGAAGAGCGGATCGTTCCGCCCCGAGCGCAATACTGGGTCTGCACAGTCGAAGCGATGCCTGAGGGCATGGGCTGTGATTTTCTGGCAATCGACGAGATTCAGCTTTGTGCGGATCCCGAACGTGGACACGTGTTTACAGACAGGTTGCTGCGCGCGCGGGGGCAGCACGAAACGCTGTTTCTGGGGGCGGACACGATGCGCGGCCCGATCGCGGCCTTGGTGCCCGAGGCGCAATTTATGCGCCGCGAGCGTATGTCACAGTTGGTTTACTCTGGGCAGAAAAAAGTCAGCCGCATGCGTCCGCGCACGGCCATTGTCGGATTTTCCGTTGATAGTGTCTATGCCATCGCTGAACTGATCCGCCGTCAAAAGGGCGGTGCGGCCGTAGTGATGGGTGCGCTGAGCCCGCGCACGCGCAATGCACAGGTCGACATGTATCAGAACGGTGAGGTCGATTTTTTGGTCGCGACCGATGCGATTGGCATGGGGCTGAACCTGGACATTGATCATGTTGCTTTTTCTTCGCTGACGAAATTTGATGGGCGGCGCATGCGCCCTCTGGCCCCCAACGAGTTGGCCCAGATCGCAGGCCGCGCTGGACGGGGTCAAAAGGATGGCACTTTTGGCGTCACAGGTGATGTTCGCCCTCTTGATGATGGGGTGGCACAGGCGATCATGGATCACCGCTTTACTCCGTTAAACAAGCTGCAATGGCGCAATCACGCATTACAATTTGGTACTATCGATGGGCTTGTCAGATCGCTAGAGGCACCCCCCGATCACGAGGTTTTGGTCCGAGCGCGCGAAGCTGACGACGTGATGGCGGTGAAATCGCTGGCCGAGAGTGCCGAGGTCGTTGCGCGCTGCACAGATGGACCGTCGGTCAAGTTGCTGTGGGATGTTTGCCGTGTGCCGGATTTCAGGGGCATCAGCAATCAGGAACACACAAACCTTCTGGACGCTATTTTCCGCTATTTGCATGAACGTGGGGCGATCCCGAATGACTGGATGGCACGTCAGATCAAGCGAATCGATCGTATCGATGGAGACATTGATGCGATCAGTAAACGCTTGGCATTTATCCGCACATGGACCTATGTCGCCCAGCGCAACGGTTGGGTGGATGAGATAACCCATTGGCGGAACGAGACGCGCAATGTAGAAGACCGCTTGTCAGATGCGTTACATGAAAAGCTGACACAAAGATTTGTAGATCGGCGCACGTCTGTTTTGCTGCGCCGGCTAAGCCAAAAGGAGGCCATGGTGGCCGAAGTAAACGATTCAGGGGAAGTAGCTGTCGAGGGCGAGTTCGTCGGCAAGTTGGATGGGTTCAGGTTCAGCCAGGACAAGGGTGCTGGCGCTGCGGAAGCCAAAGCAATAAAGTCGGCGGCGCTTCAGGCGTTGGCTCCGCATTTTCATTTGCGTGCTGATCGCTTTTACAACGCTCCGGACACCGAGATTGATTACACTGAACAGGGTGGCCTCATGTGGGGATCTGCTGCTGTTGGCAAACTGGTGGCTGGCGCTGATCCGTTAAAGCCCATGGTCGAGGTATTTGTCGACGATGTGGCAGGACCAGAGGTTGCCCAGAAAGTGCAGCGTCGATTGCAACATTTCATTGACCGCAAAGTGTCGGCGTTGTTCGAGCCGCTGATTGCAATGCAACGTGACGAAGAGCTGGCAGGTTTGGCCAAGGGATTTGCGTTCCGGATGGTCGAATCACTAGGCATTTTGCCTCGCGCCGCAGTGGCGGACGAGGTCAAAGCGCTAGACCAAGACGCGCGCGGCGCGCTGCGCAAGCATGGGATCCGGTTCGGCCAGTTCACAATTTTCATGCCTTTATTGCTGAAACCCGCGCCGACCCGTTTAAGGGTGGTACTGTGGTCTCTGGCACAGGGGCTGTCGGAATTCCCCGAAGCGCCGCCGCCCGGTCTTGTGACGATCCCCACGATGGTGGGTTGTCCAGCAGGGGCCGATACGATGGCGGGATACCGCAATGCGGGTGAGCGTGCGATTCGCATCGATATGCTTGAGCGGCTTGCTGACATGTTGCGTGGTGAAAATTCACGCAGTGGCTTTGAGGCAAATGCCGATATGCTGTCCATTACAGGCATGACACTTGGGCAATTTGCCGATTTGATGACGGGTTTGGGTTATAAAGCTGAAAAGGGCGAACGTGAAAAGGTGAAAGCGACGCCGGTTACAACGCTCGCTACTGATGCTTCGACACCCAAACCAGATTTGGGAACAGCTGCTGACCTGACCGAGGATGCCGCTGTTCTTGCCGCTGAACCGACAGAATCGACGAAAGCGACCGAGGCTGCTGTGCAATCTGATGTGCCTACGACAGAAGAATCGGCCAAAGAACCCATCGATGAAAAGACCACCGCCATTGAGACCACCGCCATCGAGAGCCCCGAGATCGAGGTTTTCTACACCTTTACATGGGGCCGGCCTGCTGGAAACAACCAGCGTGGGCGCGGAGCAGCGCAAGGTGCGGGTAAGCCTCGGGGCAAAGGGAAACCGCAAGGCAAGGGGGGATCCAAGGGTGATCGCAAGCCTTTAGGTAACAAATCCAACAATTTCTCTGCGCGTCCGCCCAAGCCCGAGAAAAAGATCGACCCCGACAATCCGTTTGCTGCAGCCCTCATGGGGCTCAGAGACGGCAAATAAGTGGCGGAACCCGCGCAGAAATTGCGGCTGGACAAATGGTTGTGGTTTGCGCGCTTTTTCAAAACACGGTCCCTGGCAGCCGCGCGCGTGGCCGCCGGTGACGTACGTATAAACGGCGAACGCGTCACTAAGCGGTCTACGACAGTAGGCGCAGGTGATGTGCTTACCTTTGCCCAAGGTCGCGCGGTACGCATTGTCGAAGTGGTGGCCATCGGAACCCGGCGCGGACCTGCACCAGAGGCGCAGGCGCTTTATTCAGACATGTCGCCCCCCACGCCGCCACCCCAAGACGTTGTTCCGCAAAACCCAAAATTCGAGGGAAAAGGTCGTCCGACGAAACGTGACCGGCGGCAAGGTGATCTTTCACGCGCGCGCCACCTTGAATGATTGTGGCTGCTGATTTAGCTAGGCGTTTGACCCTAGTTATACGAGCCTTTGCATGACCTATATCGTCAACGACAACTGTATCGCCTGCAAATACACCGACTGCGTCGAAGTCTGCCCGGTAGATTGCTTTTACGAAGGCGAAAACATGTTGGTAATCCATCCTGACGAATGCATTGATTGCGGTGTCTGCGAGCCTGAGTGCCCGGCAGATGCGATTCGCCCTGACACTGAGCCGGATATGGAAAAATGGGTTGAATTCAACCGTAAGTACTCCGAGCTGTGGCCAGTCATCGTGACAAAAAAAGATCCTCTGCCGACCGCAGACGAAATGGACGGCAAACCTGGCAAGATGGATCTATTTTCGGAAAATGCAGGTGAAGGCGGATAACGTTACAAGTGTAGTTAAAGTCAATTGTCCCGTGTTCTTGAAATGTTTTCGGGTGTTGAGCGACCCGGTTTGGAGCATTTTCAAAAATGACCCAGCGTAAACTTTCGTTTAGCGCAATTTTATGTTATGTGGTTTCGACAAATCATCGATGAATGTCGCACGACCCCTGTGCTTTGTGCTGATGGGGTACTCATTCTGACCCAAGCTGCATCAAGACGAGGCATATATTGCCCCGCCGTATGCAGCTTTTACTGTCAGAGGGTCGGGCTGCTTTCAGGTGTCTTATGAGGATTAAGAATGACCAAATCTAAAAAGCTCGACTTTCGTCCCAACGAATTTGTTGTGTACCCTGCGCACGGTGTTGGCCAGATCATATCGGTCGAAAGCCAAGAGGTAGCTGGCCTAGAGCTTGAGATGTTCGTGATCTCGTTCGAAAAGGACAAGATGACGCTGCGCGTGCCTACCGACAAGGCGACACATATCGGGATGCGCGCGCTGTCCAGCCCTGACGTAATCAGCGCAGCCATGAAAACGCTGAAAGGAAAGGCCAAGGTTAAGCGAGCCATGTGGTCGCGCCGGGCGCAGGAATATGAGCAAAAGATCAACTCGGGCGACTTGATTGCGATTGCCGAGGTCGTTCGTGATCTGCACCGCACCGATGATCAGCGCGAGCAGAGCTATTCGGAGCGTCAGCTTTATGAGGCAGCACTTGAGCGGTTAACCCGTGAGGTCGCAGCCGTATCTGGTGATGATGAGATCGAGGCCGGTCGCGTGGTTGGCGATGTTTTGACCAGCCGGGTCGCAGCCTGAACATAGATTTTAGCGTTATGCGAAAAGATTTACTTACCTAACACGTTGAAAAATGAAAAATTTCAACGTGTTAGATAATGCCAGATGTTTCCGTCATTTCCGTCAAGCGCTGTAATGGTTTATAATAGCGCGAGTGTGACAATGCCCGGGGTCGCGCTTTTAGAATCATGAAATCAAAACGATAAGGATTGCGATTTCTGTGCAGATTTGTGTAGCACCTAGAATGTCGCCGGTCTGACCGTTGATCTTTTTGTGCGCAACGCGTCCAATAAGTGCTGTGAGAGCAGCAGATACGACAAACGCAATCAGTCCGATCCCGCCTGCCAGCAGGATGGCAATGGCGGCTCCGATCATTAGAGCCGCGATAACGGCACTCAACGGTGGTGTCCCAACACTGTGGGACAGGCCGGTGGCACGCGCATGAGGCAGGGCCAGCATGAGGGTTGGCATCATTGCACGTGACACGACAAAGGCGATGACAATTGCTGGCCAAGATGCCTCGGTCCAGGTCAGCCAGCGCAGGCCGAGTGCAATGATCAGCGCCAGCACACCGTAGGCGCCTATCCTGCTGTCTTTCATAATTTCAAGCCTGCGCGCTGGATCCTGTCCGCCCCACAATCCATCTGCGGTGTCGGCCAGTCCGTCTTCGTGCATGGCGCCAGTGAGCAGTATCAGGCCAGCCAGCATAAGCCCGGCGGTTACAGCAGGCGATATGCCAAGTGCCGCACAGAATGCGCCCGCCAGGCATAGAACTACGGCCAGAGAAAGCCCAACTACTGGATAGGCCCAAACGGCACGCGCCGGATGGGCAAAGGCTTGTTCGGGCAGAGCAGGCACCGGCAGTCGTGTCAACAACACAAAGGCGGCAGGCAGGTCCCAAATGCGAGGGGCACTGTCGGTTTTTTCCGGTGGCATGTCTGGTCCTGACTTGTGGGCGCTGTCATTTTGGGTAATGAGCCAAGAGACAACAGGCAAGGGAAAGCATGAAAATGGCGTTTGAAGATCTGGACGGGCTGCGCGCAATTTTGGCGAAAATGCCGAGTGCGAATGCCGAGGCGGCAGCAGGTGCCGCAGAGCGCAACGGTCAGTTGACCAAACCACCTGGTGCCTTGGGGCGTCTTGAAGATTTGGCACAGTGGTATGCGGCTTGGCGTGGGAATGCGCGTCCGTCTTTGAACGCGCCGCAGGTGATTGTTTTTGCGGGCAACCACGGGGTCGCGGCGCGTGGTGTGTCGGCTTTTCCACCAGAGGTGACGGTCCAGATGGTGGCGAATTTCGAACATGGCGGTGCTGCGATCAATCAGCTTGCCAAGGCGTTCGGTGCGCGCATGGATGTGGTGGCGCTAGAGCTTGACCGCCCGACAGATGATTTCACCGCAGGGTCCGCCATGTCGCAGGCTGATTGCGTCGCAGCGCTGCGTGCTGGTTGGGATTCAGTTGATCCGAATGCTGACCTTATGGTTGTGGGAGAGATGGGCATTGGCAACACCACATCAGCCGCCGCAATTGCGGCGGCGTTGTTTGGCGGTGATGCCGGTGATTGGACCGGGCGTGGCACGGGCGTTGAGGGCGATGCACTGACGGCCAAGACCGCAATTGTTGCAAAGGGGCTCGTGCTGCATGCTGATGCGCGTGACGGCTTGGATGTGTTGATGCGTTTGGGTGGGCGCGAGTTGGCGGGTATGGCCGGAGCGATTGCTCGCGCGCGCGCGCTGTCGATCCCAGTAATCCTTGACGGCTTTATCTGCACGGCTGCAGCGGCTTGCCTTGAAAAAACGGTGGCCGGTGCATTGGATCACTGCGTGGCCGGGCATCTGAGTGCCGAGGGCGCGCATGGCGCGATGTTGGAGGCATTGGACAAAGCGCCGCTGTTGCAGCTCGGTCTGCGCCTGGGCGAGGGATCAGGGGCGGCGCTTGCCATTGGTGTTCTCAAAGGAGCAGTGGCCTGTCACAGCGGAATGGCGACGTTTGATGAAGCTGGTGTCGCAGGCGGTTGATGTCGGTGGGAGGCACTGTTCCGGGCTGTGCCCGGAAGGCGCCCACCCACCGACCCTCGTGGTGCGCATCAGTCGCGTTTGGTTTCTTCTTCGCGTGCTGAAAGCGACAGTTCGAGTTCTTTTTCAAGAGCCTTGGCCCGAGTGACATAGGCTTTATTTTTTGACGCTGGAACGTCGGGCACCCACAGTTCGGCTAACTGTCGCACCGCATCTCGGTCGTGTTGATAAAATACGCGTTGGGCTTCGGCGGCTTCATATTCGCTGAGGCCCAGATTTTCCAGTGCATAGCGTGCGGCGCGCAAAGAGCCATCGAACAATTCGCGCACGATGTCGTTGGCCCCAGCCTGATAAAGTTTGTAAACATGCGTGCGATCATGGGCGCGCGCAACGATGTGAAGATCTGGTCGCTGCTTGCGGGCATAGGTCACCAAGCGGATTGCGGCTTGTGGATCGTCGAGGGCCACGACCAGCACGCTGGCGTCGTTCAGGCCTGCGGCCTTGAGAAGATCGGGCCGCGAGGGATCGCCAAGAAACCCTTTGAACCCAAATCGGCGCATCAGATCAATCGTTCCGATATCGTTATCCAGTACAACCGTTTTGAACCCGCTACCTTGCAACAGGCGGTTGACGATCTGTCCGAAGCGGCCGATGCCCGCGATGATCACCGGGCCCTGTTCGTCGATTTCGTCGGCTTCGTGTTCGTCTGTGGCCTCATTTATGCGATGGGTGATTTTGTCATAGAGGATAAAGAGCAAAGGCGTGATCAGCATGGTTAGAGCTACGACCAGCAGCAGCGTTTCAGCCACAGAGGTTGGAATTACGCCCTGACCCACACAGAACGCCACCAGCACAAAGCCAAACTCGCCTGCTTGGGCGAGGCCAAGCGTGAACAGCCAGCGGTCGCGTCCCTTGATCCTGAAGGCTACGGCGAGTGTGTAAAGCACGAGGCCTTTGACTAGAATAACCAGAACGGCCATTGAGATTAGCGCGGGCCAATCTTCGAACAGAAGAACAAAGTTGATGCCCGCTCCTACCGTGATGAAAAAGAGACCCAGCAACAGCCCTTTGAACGGTTCCAGATCAGTTTCCAACTCGTGCCGGAATTCCGAACTGGCGAGCACGACGCCGGCAAGGAATGCGCCCAGTGCCGGTGAAAGGCCGACGAGCATCATCAGAAAGGAAATAGACACCACAATGAGCAGTGCGAGGGCCGTATACATCTCGCGCAGCCGGGCTGCATGGATAAAGCGAAATACTGGCCGGGTGAGAAACACACCAGTCAAAATCACTGTCATCACAGCACCGATCGTGACCAAAGTAACCCCCCAAGCGGGCAGACCATCAACGAGGCTTAGGGCGGTGCCATGGTGATCGTTGCCGTGACTGTCATGCACAGCACGTGTGATGGATCCATCATTGGCAATTGATGCGGGCAGCGTCACCACGAGCAGTGGCAGAAAGGCGAGGATCGGAATGACCGCGATATCCTGCGTCAGAAGCACCGAAAACACTGATCGCCCACCGCCTGTTTGCATCAGCCCCTTTTCGGATAGTGTTTGCAGCACGATAGCGGTAGAAGACAGAGCCAAAGTCAGCCCTATGGCCAGTGCTACGCCCCACGGCTGGTGATAGGCCATAGCAACGGCCATTATTGCGACAGTTGATAGCGTGACCTGCAGCCCGCCAAGGCCGAGCAGCTTGTGGCGCATGTCCCATAGGGCGCGCGGCTCCAATTCGAGGCCGATCAGGAACAGCATCATAACCACGCCAAACTCGGCAAAGTGTTGAAGATCCTCGGTCTCGGCCCCGACGAGCCCCAAAACTGGCCCGATTAGAATCCCAGCTGCTAGGTAGCCCAGAACAGAGCCCAGCCCCAGTCGCGCGGCGATGGGTACAGCAATGACTGCAGCGGCAAGATAGATCGAGGCTTGGTACAGGAAGCTTTCCATTATGGGTCTTTCCGCGTTGCGATCAGGTGGGCAATGGGCTGTCGCGTTTGAGCTGGTCCATTACGATTTGGCTTTGTACCCGTGCAACGGCAGGGTGGGGCAACAAAACGTTGTGGATAAGGTCGTTAAGGGACGCCAGATCTGCGCAATACACACGAAGCAGATAATCGGCATCGCCGGTCATTGTCCATGCGCTTGTTATTTCTGGGCAGCTGTCAACGAGGCGGGCAAAGCTGGTGGAGTGCTCTGGCCCATGGGTGCCAAGGTGGACTTGAACGAAGCCTTGTACAGCCAGGCCCAGCCGGTTCGCGTCAAGCCGCGCGACATAGCACTCTATATACCCATCGGATTCCAGCCGTTGCTTGCGGCGCCCGATTTGACTGGCGGACAGGTGCAGCATGTCGCTGAGTTCCTGCGCAGTCAGGTGTGCGTTCTTTTGTAGTGCGGCTAAAAGAAGTGTATCGGTTGGATCAAGCATGCGCATTATTTTTGTAAGTTTACAGTAATATGCGCGATATGCGCATAAATTTCAATAATAAAGCCCTATATTGCGCACCAAATGCAGAATATATGCCGTATTCTCTTGAGAAACTCAGGAGGTATTCATGGGCCCTTTTCCGCATAACGCGCCGAAATCTGCAATAACCGCCGAAAATCCAGCTGGCACCGATGGATTCGAGTTCGTCGAATTCGCACATCCCGACCCAGAGGAACTGCGTAGGCTGTTTGCTCGGATGGGATACAAAAAGGTTGCGCGGCACAATCGCAAGAACATCGAGTTGTGGCAGCAGGGCGATGTCACATATGTCTTGAATGCTGAGGCCGACAGTTTCGGCGCGCGGTTTGCTGCCGAACATGGGCCTTGCGCGCCCTCCATGGGCTGGCGGGTCGTCGATGCCGCGCGTGCTTTTGATCGCGCGGTGTCTTTGGGGGCCAAGCCTTATGACGGGGCCGGTAAGGTGCTGGACGTGCCTGCGATCTGTGGGATCGGCGGAAGTCTGATCTATTTCGTGGACCAGTATTACGACACCTCGCCCTACAACGAAGAATACGAATGGCTTGAGGAGTCCAAGCCGCGCGGGGTTGGCTTTTTCTACCTCGACCACCTGACGCACAATGTCCACAAGGGCAATATGGACACTTGGTTCCGCTTTTATGGTGATCTGTTTAACTTCAAGGAAATTCGCTTTTTCGACATTGCAGGCAAGTTTACTGGATTGCTTAGCCGCGCGCTGACATCCCCCTGCGGTCGCATCCGCATCCCTATCAACGAAGATCGCGGTGAAACCGGACAGATCGTCGCCTATCTGCGCAAGTACAAGGGCGAGGGCATCCAGCATATCGCTGTTGGGTCGGATAATCTTTATGACAGCACTGATGCGATTGCCGAAAACGGGCTAAGGTTCATGCCCGGACCGCCGGATGCTTATTATGACCTTAGCAAAAGCCGGGTGGTGGGGCATGATGAGCCCATCAGCCGAATGAAGAAAAACGGCATTCTGATCGACGGCGAGGGCGTTGTGAATGGCGGTGAAACACGCATTTTGCTTCAGATATTCTCGAAAACGGTGATCGGGCCGATCTTTTTCGAGTTTATCCAGCGCAAGGGGGATGATGGGTTTGGTGAGGGCAATTTTAAGGCACTGTTCGAAAGCATTGAGCAAGAACAGATCAACAGTGGTGAGTTGAAAGCCAGCTGATCTAGAGATGAAGGTGCAACAACAAGCGCCCTTTTTTCGGGCCGCGTGTGCGCGGAAAGCTAAGCAGCTGCACGGTGCATTTCAGCTTTCCGCTGCGTTTTTATATTGAAACGATAATGTTCGCTTTGAGCCTTGCCCATCTATCCGTATCGGCAAGCAGCTTTGGATTAGTCGTTGCGTCATTAACAGTGATTGGAGCTTGCAAACCTTGGTTGACTGACAAAGGATTGAGCTGATTGGAATTGAAGTTAACGGAATATTTGATGGCAAATCTGGGTGTGCAGCCAATTCGAACGGAAAGTGATCTTAGGCACTTCGAAGCTGAAATGACCCTGGATGAGCGTTTGCCAGAACAAAGCATCCTTGACGTCTTTGTAAACAGCGCGGATCGCGCGCCGGATGCCACCGCGATGACTATGCTGATGACCGGGGCCGAGGACGAAACCCCGCGCCGCATCAGTTATGGTGATTTACTTGGACAGATCCGGCGCGCAGCTAACTTATTTTCGGACATTGGCGGTGCGGCACCGGGCGTGGCCTTTATGCTGCCTGCGCTGATCGAAACTCATATCACACTCTGGGGCGCGGAGACGGCTGGTTATGCGGTTCCGATTAATTTCCTGTTGCAGCCTGAAAGTATCGCAGAGCTGCTCAAAGCGTCTGGGGCCAAGGTGCTTGTTGCTCTGGGGCCGCATCCGCAGCTCGATATCTGGGAAAAGGCGCTGGAACTGCGCGCGCAAATCCCCGAGCTGGTGCTGGTGCGTGTGTCGCCGCCGGGTACACCTGAACAAGAAGGCGTGATC
>Ga0206126_10003478_pt1 | contig 15953 bp, 12 predicted proteins | sample Helgoland_Spring_5_FD_148621 | JGI IMG/M metagenome (GOLD analysis project Ga0206126, IMG submission 148621) | Pelagic subsurface seawater microbial communities from Kabeltonne, Helgoland, North Sea - Helgoland_Spring_Bloom_20160412_1 | ecosystem: Environmental > Aquatic > Marine > Epipelagic ...
CAACGAACGCCTGACGAACGCGACGGCCCTCTGCATTTCGCACCGGAATGTTTTGCAGATTTGGGTCTGAGGACGATAGCCGTCCGGTCGCAGTGCCTGATTGATGGTAGGAGGTATGTATTCTCCTAGTTGCTCGGTTGATCATGGTTGGCAACTTGTCGGTGTAGGTGGACTTGAGCTTCGCTAGCCCTCGGTGCTCTAGCAATACCTTTGGGAGTGGATAATCTAGCGCCAACTCTTGTAGCACCTCTTCCTTAGTGGAGGGCGCACCCTTGGCGGTCTTTTTCAACACCGGGATTTCTAGCTTCGTAAAGAGGATCTCTCCCAGCTGTTTGGGTGATGCTAGGTTAAATTCTTGCCCTGCGAGCTCCCACGCTTGCTTCTCTAGCTCTATAATCCGCACCGCCAGCTCTTGGCTCTGCTGAAACAATAAAGTGTCATCAACTAGGGCGCCTGCGCGCTCAATTCTCGAGAGGACCGGCACCAAGGGTAATTCAATATCGGTAAGCACGCTTTTTAATGCTGGCTCCGCCGACACCTGAGGCCAAAGCGCCTGATGCAAGCGTAACGTAATGTCTGCATCTTCCGCGGCGTAGGGTCCAGCTTCTTCCAAGGCGACTTGGTTAAAGGTTAGTTGGCCCGCGCCCTTGCCCGCTACATCAGCAAACTTAGTGGTCTCCTCATCGAGGTACTTTTCAGCCAGGCTGTCCATATCATGGCGGGTCGCAACCGAGTCAAGGACGTAGGACTCAAGCATGGTGTCAAACTCGATACCCTCAAGAGCAACTCCGTGTTGGGCAAATATACTCATGTCATACTTTAGGTTTTGCCCTACCTTTTTAACACTTGGGTCTTCCAAGAGAGGCTTAAGCTTGGCCATGACCAACTCCCTTGGCAGCTGATCAGGAACCCCCAAGTAGTCGTGCCCAAATGGAATGTAAGCGGCCCTTCCCGCCTCAACTGCCACGGAAATACCCACAAGGTCAGCAACCATATAGTCCAAGCTTGTGGTTTCGGTGTCCACCGCAACCAGCTCAGCTGCCTGAATCCTTGCCACCCACTCATCCAACTGGGGTTCGGTCAGCACTAGCCGGTAGTCTTTTTGAATCTGGGCTTTGGCAGGTGAGTCTTTGGATTCAGCTGAGGCTTCTTTATCAGCGTCGGGAGTTTGGCTAGGAGTAGTTGTGTCGGCTGTCTTGCCCTGTGATAACTCTGTAGTCCATGCCTTAAACTCCATGTCGGCAAACAAGTCGCCAAGAAGATTTAGGTCAGGGGCCTCGTTGTGGAGCTCACTAATACCCAGCGGCAATGGCACGTCTGTCTTGATGGTTGCTAGCTGGTAGGACAGGTAGGCAAGATCACGATGCTCCTCAAGCTTGGGCGCCATATTTTTCGCACCTCGAAACTCTAATCCCGCCACCTCATCTAGCCTGCTATAAATAGCATCTAACCCTCCGATTCCCTGCAAGAGACCCAGCGCCGTCTTTTCACCCACGCCGGGAACGCCGGGTATGTTGTCTGACTTGTCTCCGAGTAAGGCCAAAAAATCAATGATTAGCTCGGGGGGAATGCCAAATTTTTCGATTACCCCGTCGTGATCTAACAGGGTATTGGTCATGGTGTTGACCAAGGTGATATGCTCGTTGACCAGCTGGGCTATGTCCTTGTCACCTGTCGAGACAACCACAGGCTGCTCAAGAGCGGTGGCCTGAACCGCTAACGTTCCTATGACATCGTCTGCCTCAACGCCATCAATAATTAGCATCGGTAATCCCATCGCCTGAATTATTTGGTGAATAGGCTCAATTTGCATCCTCAGGTCATCAGGCATGGGAGGGCGGTTAGCCTTGTACTCGCTGTACATGTCATCCCTGAATGTTTTACCCTTGGCATCAAAAACAACAACCAGGGGGCTTTGGGGGTAGTCTTTTTGCAGCCGCCTCATCATGTTAATGACGCCCTTTACGGCGCCGGTGGGCCTACCCTTACTGTTAGTTAGAGGGGGCAGTGCGTGATAGGCGCGGTATAGGTAGGATGACCCATCGACAAGGATAATTGGTGGTTTTTCAGTCATAATTTATCCGTCTTCTGGTACTTTAGGCCTACGTCATCAGTCACTGCTTTGCCCTTTGCCCAATAGTTTTATTTAGTTGGCACGATGTGAGCTCAGAACAGTCTCTTTATTAGTCTACTTGTTTTAACAGGCCGAGTCAGGTACTAGATCATTGCAGATATCGCTCATTTTAAGCCCTGGCGGCGAATTTCACCATAAGTCGCCTACTAGTGGGACTTTACATCGACACGGCTGAGCCCGGAGTATGTGTCTGCTGCAATGGTGGTACCTACCAGTAGTTACATTTGACTAGGCCTTTAATGAGCCTTGGCGTGTCGCTAAAAGAACTAAACTGCAGGGAGTAAAAGCATTAAAAGATTTGAACGTCTAAACGCAAGAGTTAGCCGACATAAAAAAACGGGCCCTTTCGGGCCCGTTCAAGTCTTACTTTACACACCTTAGAGGTGTCAGACTCTTAGTTCGATACGCTAGGTAGCGAATCAGAAGTCTCTAGCATTACACGGTCAGTAGCGCCGTCTGCTGCAGTCACCTTGTAGCTTGCGTTCATGGTGATGTCAGCCGCAGGGCCATTTACCGTTACAGTAGCATCGTAACGCGTGTTAACCGTTGGGCAAGTACCAGCCGCATCAACAGCAGCTTGGATAGCTTCGCCAACCTTAGTATTGGACTTGGCGGATGCTGTTCCGAGGTCTGCAATCGTAATGGTAGTGCCATTACAGTTAACAGAGCCAGAGATCGCACCATTTGAAGTACCAGCGTTCTGGATCCAAACCATTGGCGTAACAGAAGGACTGTTAGAAATTCCCAGTGCAGTGATGCTTGCACCGTTAAGATCCCAAGCACCAGCTGCTGAATTGATAACCTTAGTCTGAGCAACTCCGTCAGCATCGGTAAAGCCAACCGTGGTAACCGCCGAGTATGAAGTTGCAGGCAAAGTTCTCAAGTCAGTAGCAGCCGTAGGAGGAGTGGCCGTAATGGTCGCCGCGCCAATCGCATGCTTAAACGTGATTGATGAGTCAGTAATAACTGCTGCTGATGCTGTTCCACCAACTGCAATTGCTGGGTAGGTAACAGCGCCAGTAGTTGCGTTTACCGTCTTCGCCCAAGAGAAGTCTCCACTAACCACAGTTGAAGAGGTCGCATCGACGTAAGTCGCGCCACCGCCGGCAGCACCGGCAACAGTAGTTGTAGTCAGCCCGATTACGTCAGTCGCATCACCACCAACGAACGCGTTTCGATTTGCATTAACATCGATCGTCTCATCAGCTTTACCAACTGTCACACCAAACTGCGAAGCAGCAACGTTAATGACCTCTACCGCTGCAACCGATTCTAGGACACCGAATCCGCGCGAGGTTGAGAGAGCGAGAGTTGCAATATCTGCCTCAGCGAGCACAGCACCATCATATTTGATGCCCGGGAACGTTATCTTACAGTCAGCTGTCACATCAGTAGCAGCTTGTACCGTATACGTAGCTACTTTGGTAGAAGCGTCATACCCTGCAAAGGATACGCTCATAGATTTGCCGTTCGGACAGTCTGTAGCAGCAATAGCTGTAGTGGCAAAAGTTTGAGTTGCATCAACGGCTATATTACTAGTCAGTGCAATAGTGTCGCCTGCGCCATAGTTTGCAGCGGTTGTAAACGCCACGGTACCGCTTGTGACAACAGCTGCAGTAGAGATGGCATCGATACTTGGAGTAAGCTTCGCCGCCGTAGGTACGAACGTCAAAGCAGCTGAAGCAGTCGATGATATACCGACCAATGCAAACGCTATTAACGATTTATTAAATGTCTTCATTATATTATTCCTTTTTCAATTTCATGAAATTTAAAACTAAAATTAACTTACTTTAACGCCGGCTTATAACCTAGCTAAGTTAGCCGGAGCCGTGATCTTCCTCCCCCGATACAGCCAAAAAGAGTCAGATATTTGGACTATACGGCTGTCACTAGGGACTGTCAAGCGCTGTTACACACTTATTTTTGAACATTAAATCGAGTAAAATCAGCACCTAGAGGCATACTCCTAAAAAAAACTACATGCAGACTGTTTGATTTGGGCAAATTGTTTGACCCTCAAGAGGGTACGAACTTGAGGAATGAGATGCCTTGATTTTGTATTACTCGGCAAAGTCCATAAACTTTAGGCTCTGCTTGAAGTCTTCCTTTACTGAGTTCCAGCGCTGTGCGCTGTCTAGCACCTTTGGCGTCACAAGCATAATCAGCTCTGTGCGGTCAGTGCTGTCGCTGTCTGCCTTGAACAGATTGCCAAGCAGTGGTATGCGCGATAGCCCCGGCACACCGTCGCCTCCAGTTGAAAAGCTCTCGCTTATCAAGCCTCCTAATAAGACCGTGTTGCCGCTCTCGGCCACGACCTCAGTGGAAATCTCTCGCGAAAATATGTCCGGGTTACCCGACGCCCCGGAGGAGCTGGGTACTGAGTTAGAAATCGACATGGACACCTCCATGACGACAATCCCCTCGGCATTCACCGTGGGAGTAACGGTTACATCAATGCCTGTTTTTCTGTACTCCGAGGAGGTGGTTTGCCTGTCTCCGTTAATGGGGTCTTGAGTTGTCTGGCCCACAACAGATATCTCCGAGCCCACGTTAATATTAGCCGCCACACCGTCGCGCGCTATAATAGTAGGGCTTGAAAGAACCTTGACCAAGCTGTTGGAGCTGAGAAAACTCCCCGTCAATGGGCCTTCTGCCCCATTGATAATTAGCCCCAAGCCGCCCACGGTGGTCGCACCAAAGGCCCCTTGGGTGGTCAAATTTACTTCACTCCTGGAGAGAGCCCACTCTACGCCGAACTTAAATTCATCTTTTAGTGTCACCTCGGCAATGACGATGTCCATGCTGACCTGTTTGGGAAGAGTGTCTAGCTTTGTTAGTAGAGGAAGCAGTGCCTGGTACTCGCTGCCACTGGTATAAAACACCAACGCATTTGCCCTCTCATCCACGACCATTTTAATTTTGTCGGTGCTCAAACCAGAGCTACGCGCAGCAGATGGAGCATTGCCGGTTGTTTGTTGCTGGTCACTCGCCGGCTCGCGGTTGCCGTTAGAAAACGAGCCGCCAGCGCCCAACAGGGCAGAGACGCTTTCACCCAGATCCTTTGCTCGAGCAAACTGCGGATGAAAAAGGAAGTACCGCTCTTGGCTTCCCTTGCCGGGCACATCTAGTATGGTCGCCCAGTACTCAACCCGCTGAAGTAGAGTTTCGTTTGAGGCAAACACGGCAATGCCGCCCAACTGTTGGAGAGGCACCAGCGTCAACGCCCTCTGGCTAGGCGCGCCAACGGCAGTCGTTACTCCCTCGTTATCAAGAAGGAGTGCCACCTGAGTAGAGAACTCTGAGGGTCTGACAAAAGTAAGCTCAATAAGACTGACGAACTTACTGCGAGCGGCGGGAGTGTCTACAAGCTTAATTAACTCTACACCCTGAATAACATCACTTCTATTACCAGAGATAAAAACCGCTCCCTGATCGTAGTCGGTTACTATCTTCGCCCGACCAAACGTTCGCAGGCTTCGCTCCACGCTGATCTTTGCGCCAAACTTTAATGGCACAATCTGTAATATTGGTCGCGTCGTGTTGGGTACATCACTAACGTTGCCCCCAACACCGATGACGCTCTTCTGGGATGCAGAGGGGTCATCGTCAACGTGAATATAGAAAACGTTGCCACCGTATTTGACTTGAAGCCCCCGATCTGCCAACAAGCTAGAGGCAAGCTTAAACAACTCTCGAGAGCTCATTTGGTCTGCAATATTTAATGTCACCACCTCTTTGTTAATGTCGGTGGTCGTATCGGCAATCAACTGATCAAAGACATAGTTCACTCCCAGCAATTCGCCGAACACGTAGTGGAGGAAGTCTACCAGGGGCATGCGCTCAGCGCTGATGGTTATGTTGTCCGCATCAGAAAAACGGGCCTCCAGTACAATTTGAGTATCAATACCAGAGCCCGGCCACTGTATGGGCTCTAATCTTGACGCAGATGCTCGTTCAATCTTGGCTTGCTCTGCTGAGGTAGGCTCTGCGATGCTCGACCCATTAGCACCTGAGGCCGCGCTTTCAGATTCAAGATATGACGGGTTTATCATGGCCGGCAGCTGACCATTACCTTGGTCTTTTAGCACGGAGGATGGGTTGCTAATGCAACCGGAAACCATAACCACGCAAAAGATTGGAGAAAACATTTTCCAGTAACTTCTGATCACTGACTTCACCTCTTAAAATCAAAATATTAAATTTCTTTACACCCAGCTAATTTGCGTCCTGGCCAGTGGGCCGAAACAACAGCAAATTAACGCTATCTCCACTCGCATTAACCAACACAATCCCACTGGGGGATATTTCAGTTAACTCATACTCACTTACTGAGTCACCGACTGCTAACTCGACGACCTCACGGGCCTCAGTGAGTCGGTTAACACGCGCTAAAACTGCAAACTCTTTTTTACCCCCAAAAACCGCTAGCAGGTTATAGTCTAGGTTATCCACCTGCCAAGCAAGCTGCTTTGCGGTCGAAAGAATATCATCCTTGGACGCAACAGGCGGGCTTTCTTTACCTGAGGACGCCACCGCCGCCCCGAGAGTCTCAAGTTTTTTTACATACCCTTCATGCAGGTCTGCTGACAAAATTACCACTTTATTAAGGGATGTCTCAACAGCCAGAGTTTCTTTTATCGTCTCTGCGGTGCTCGCGTTAAGCCTTGATACAAAGTCAAACATCAAGAGGATAACCAAAACAATAACAATCGGAATTATTCGACTATCAAGGTTGGAAAGGACGTGATAAAACCTCGACGTGCTAGCGGGATCATTTGTCATTGATTTAGCTCCAAGGAGAATGTCTCAGTAGCATCTGAAGATACTGATACTAAACGCTCAATTTTGCTTTGATCCACCGCATAAAACTCAAACCCCGCCTCCCCTTGCGCGGAAATCAAGTTAAAACCATTCGACTGGTCTAAGTCCCTCGGCGTTTTAAAAGTGTAGTTCATCAGAAACTGATGACTAGCATGGGGGCCCTTTGCCAAGCTCCATAGCGCCTTAAGAAGGTCCTTGTACTGCCCCCTAAATCGGATCGATAGCCTTATCCGACGAACCGACTCAGAGGACTCCGCCAACCACCTGAAGCTATCGATGGTGATGTCATGGTCGCTGAAAGATTGTTCAAGGTTCTTTTGAATGTTAATTTTAGTCTGATCAGTGTCTGCGTATAGGTACTTGCGCCGCTGCTTCAGCGCTTGTCGCAACTCTTCTGACTTTGCCCGGTACCGGTAACGATCCTTATCAATAACAACTAACTTTTCAACCTTTGCTTGTTTGAGCCTTAGATTTTCTAACGCCGCGTTTTGCCAATCCAGCAGTGGAGCAAGGGCAAATTTCGCAACAGCCAGCCCTATCGCTAATAGGATCAGATTGGACCGCTTGAATATGTTATTCATCAATGTCTCCAGAGGTGTCACTGTTGCCTTCCAGAGCTACTGGTAGTAATTGGTCACTGAGGGTAATCTTTACGGCAAAGCGCTGCTGACTCCCGCGCTGCTGCACGGGAAAGGCGTATTCCGCCTCTTTAATCCTATTGTCTTGGGTCAAGAAAGAAAACACCTCCGTTGCTCTGGGGGCGTCTAGAAACAAAATAACGGAGAGGCCCTCACTGCGTAAACTGCGTATGGAGGCGCCTTGCTTAATTAAATCTAGGACTATATCTCCAATCACCCAGTTTGGCTGGATAGACTGTAGACTTGTATCTATGTCACCCAACTGACTTTGCAGGCCGGCTATGCTCTGCCTGGTCTTGTTCACCGGAGCGATATTAGAGGTCAAGGTCTCAATTTTTCGGTCTAACCACTGATCGGAAATTACAATGTAGGCAGAAGTCAGAGCAAGATAGCCAATCAAGATGAGGCCCACTGTCTTGGCCGCAGGTCGCCAAGGCCAGTCATTTTGTAGGGCCAATCGCGCTCGAAACCTAAACCTTAACGGCGCTTCCCTTATCAAGGCCCAGGAACCTTGGATAAGTTTTAGCGCAAATTGCTCACTGCCAAGGGGCTCTTCTTGGACCTCACTTAGCGATGCATATTTGGCTAAATTCGCAGAGTTTGCATGCTCTCCAGCAGATCCGGTAGGCACAACATCGTCCACCATGGACGATATCCCATCCGCACTTTTGGCCAAGCGAACACGCCTGCCCAGTCTTGAATAGATCGCTCCCGGGCTCTTTGATATGGCCGATATCGCAGCCGTTTCGGGTATCAGCACCAGGGGCCTTTTATCGAAACCACTATAAGCTGTATCTTTTACAAGCCAGCTGGTTACCCTCGAGGATTGGCCTGACAGTATCTCCAATTGCTCAAACTTCTCCCCCTCGTAGGGAAAGGTCTCAAGATTTTGGGAGAGGACTCCCTTAAGATCTGAAATATTTCCGATAGGGTAATTTTTTACCGTTTCAAAATAGTGCTCTCTGGCGACTACCAACACAAGGTAGTTAGGGCGCTCCTCTGCGGACAAGGGCTTAAGATCAAAGCGCCCATCTGAGTATGAGAGCACATAGAGCTGGTCTGCCCAAAATGCGATGCGAGGAGCCATAAATCGCAACACGCGGTCACTTATAAGACTCAAAATTTTATCAAAAACCACTATGAGTTTCCGTCTGTTATTGTGCTATACACTTTGTGGCGCGCAAGTTTGTGGGCGCTAAAAGTACACCAAAGTTATAGATTATATCTCCAAAAGTTGAAAAAGAGATATGCAAGATTATATTTTCACTCTTTTATCTCTAACACATTAAAGGGAGGGTCCATCAAATGAGTCAGATACAATGTAATACTTTCCTTCCATTTGATGCCCTTGTCCTGCACGCTGATGGAGAGCTTCAATCGTCCTGAATTGTGCACAAAAACCGTCTCCTCACCACGTATGTCAGGAATCAAAGAATTAACCGCACTGTTCCTTAATCTTCGATTTTCGCTAATTGCTTGACTAGTGACGGTATCAAAAAGCCGCACCAACAACCCAGAGGGCATGTTTACAACATTAAGGTTAAAGGGCGCATTAATATCAGACACTTGCAGTATGGCGTCTCTCTCCACATGATCATCTTTAAATATCCAATAAATAGGCCTATCATTTTGTGCAAGCCCATCTAAATATATTTGGCCATTTGGTAAGACCTCTGGCTCCTTTATGCCAGTGATCCAGGAGTCAATGTTTGGATCCTGGAAATCGGTCCAGATACCCATTGTTTCCTCTACTTTGGTGTCCGACCAGTTAAACCCCTTTAGGAGCTTTGGCCAAAAAATATTCTCTGGATGTCTTTGTGGAAGCAGCCCATTTAAATCCTGTATGGTCACAAAGGTTTTACCACCAAGGGTCACCGGGTCTCCATGGTAATTTATCTGTTGCTTAAGTCCTCGCGCTTCATTCAACGCGTTATCATCAGACCCGAGCGCCTCGATCCTGTCAGACAGGAGCAGAAAAATAGTCCTATTTTTAACTGAGTACGCTTTTAACTGCGTGCTGACTCGACCATCAAACTGGGAGGCCATCAGGACCTGGTCGCGAGCTGTTTTTGTAAAGGTCAACGCAAGTAATGAGATAACCACTGTGATGAGTAAAACCTGAATTAGCGCGACGCCAGCCTGACGGCGACTCTTGGCTATACCTGGTAAATTAGTGTTAACAATCTTCAATAGCACATATCCATACTTCAGTATCTGGATCTTCAGATCTGCTCTTTTTCCTCAGCAGGCCACTGTAACCTGCAAGTAATGCAGGCTTTGTGGATGCTAGGTTAGAAACTAATTGATAGGAGTATGCATCCACCGTATAGCTAAACCGAGCCTTGAGAGGCGAGAATTTTTTTTCAACAGCATTGTAATTCTCCATCCACCTTGGCGGGCTTGGCTCAATCGAGTCATTAACAGGACTTTTATCCTCCACACTTCGCCAACCAAAGTAGTCAAACATAGGGTCATTGACACTTTCATTTAATACAAACGGCCCGATGAAATTAATTGGCTGCTGGGTGGAACGAAGAACCTCATCGACCATTGGCCACTCCTCGTACAAAACTCGAAAAGTTAGGTCCTGGTTTTGATCGACTGAAAAGCGCACCACAGAAAAACTCCCGGGGCTGACAAGTGACTTGCTAGAGACACCAACAAATCCATTACGGTTACCCTCAAAATATATAGATGGCTCATCATTGGCATCATAAACAACATACGGCAATAGGCTGTCGAGCACTTCATTTATTAAAATGGAATTGCGCGCATGCTCAAGTTTGATGTCAAAATCGTTGACCTGGACGTTCCAAAGTTTAGAAAATTGTGCGTAGGAGAACGAGCCAATAAGAATCAAGGCTGAGAGCAGCACAACCGTAACGAGCATCTCAATGAGGGTAAAACCCGAGGATTGTTTCACCAACTTATCTCCTCAAATGTATACGCCTTTGCCCTACTATTGTGTAAGAGAGTTAATTGCACCGTCCAAAGCAAGTACTCGTACCTGTCTGCTTCTCCGTTGATTTCTAGGATATCGAGCGAGGGCCTACCTTTTAGTTGTGCGTTCGCCACCCAAGTGTAGCTTATTTCACCGTATCGTCCTTTACCTGATCGAATTATATCGTCCGATCCCACTCTTAATTGCTCAGTAACTAAAGGTCTAATAAAGGGGAGGGATCCGGATAATGCAAGTGACTCCTCAGCCTTGTTACTGCTTAACAATGCGCCACGATAAACCATGGTCATGGTGGCGATAGTAATGAAAAGAATAAAGCCGGCTAACAATACTTCAAGTAGAGTAAAACCTTGCTGCTGTCTAGGAGACATTGGATTTGGTCACCACCAAGCCAGATGTAAGGCGCCTAAATAGCTCGCTCAGATCAAGTGTTTTGGATTTCCCTCGGACCCGAACATCTATGGCGAAAACATTGGGCAGCCCATTGCGATTGAACACGATCTGCTGTGGCTTAAACAGCAAGTGGTCAAAATCAACGGCACTAACGAGCTCGTCCTGGGAGGCGATCAGCCGAGCTTGATTTTGCTCAAAAGATAAAACTAGTGTCTGCCCAGAGGTGAAAGCGCGGACACCCGATTTTTTTACAAGATTGTAGACGGAAATAACCTCTGTCTGGGCCTCTGCGCGAGCAACTCCAGTTACTAAACCGCCGCCGACCAAACCCAATACAGTCATCATAATGGCAATAACCACAAGCAACTCTATCAGGGTAAATCCTCTGGCAGGTGGCTGAGATGGCATAGTTTAAAAACCCACCTCGTTGACTGATACGATACTCAGTAACATCGTCACCACGACACCTCCAACGATGCCGCCCATGACTAGGATTAACGCAGGCTCCAACAATGAAGTCATGCGATCAACCGCAGACTCAAACTCACGTCTGGCTCGTGCACTGATTTCGCCAAAAACAGGGGCCAGCTCACCGCTCTCCTCGCCAACCTCAATCAACGACATTGAGAAATCATCGAATACCGGACTACTCCGCAAAGCGGTGGACAATGTTGCCCCTTTTTTGACTCGATCTTTAGCTGAAGCCAAGCCCTGCTTTAGTTCCCGATTTTTAATACTGCCAACTGCCATTTCTAAACAACGATCAATGAGAATACCCGACTCTAGCATTAGGGTGATGGCAGTGTTAAAACGAATACGCTCAACTCGAGTGATCATGCCGGAGAACCCCGGCACCCGAGCAATAAAAGCATCAATCGCAGCAGCACTAGATGGGCTTTTCCTCGCCATGTAAATTCCTACACCGATTGCGAGCACCATAGCCAGTAAAATCCACTGATAACTCACAATCCAATTGCTCACACCGAGTAAGACTGCTGTGTAAAACGGTAACTCAGGCAGGCCGTCAAACAAACTCTGCATCTGTGGGACGATATAATTGAACACAAATAAAATACACAAGAGACACACAGAGAAAATGACACCGGGGTATATCAGCGCCTGAATCACTTTGCGTTTAAGCTCACTCTGAAACTTCATGTCCTCGGCCAAACGAGAAAAAATTGTCGGCAGGGTGCCACTTGCCTCACCCAGACTAATCAAGTTGAGGTACAGAGGATTGAACACCGCCTGATGCTCGCCCAGAGCATCGCTTAAACTCTCACCGCGACGCACAGCGTCGTGTAATTGAGCTACCAGCTTTGCCTGTGGAGCGCTAGTAGAGTTGCGCCTAATAATTCCAAGTGCGCGGTCAATGGTCACTCCTGAGTTGAGCAAGAGTGACAGCTCTGCAGTGAGGTACTCTATCTCTTGAATAGATACTTTATTCCGCTGAAAAATGTCAAGGCCGGCTACTGTGGCACCGTCTTCTTTTATCTCTACAAGCATCAGCTGCTGCTCGGCAATCTGCTGTTTTGCCTTAGTCACATCTGATGCTTCAATCTCTCCCTGTAGCTTTCCCCCGCTGCTATCATAGGCTTGATATAGGAAGCGAGTCATATCAGCCACACACCCTTAAGACTTCTTCAATGGTGGTTTGTCCGGCCATTGCCTTTAACAAACCGTCCTCGAGAAGATCTCGTCCGCCTTGCGCTTTGTTATGCGCTTTGGCTGCAGACAAAAATTGATCATCTTTAGGGATTGTACGAATTTGATCATCACAACGCAGATACTCCAGAACAGCTATACGGCCAATATAGCCCGTATTCGCACAATGCTCGCAGCCAACGGTCTGTTTGAGATTTATCTCCTGTAACCCAAAACGCTGCGCCAATGGCTCAAGATCATAGCGAGAGACTAACTGATCTGCCTCTGAGGAGGGTGCCGCGCAATGGGGACAAAGTTTACGTACCAGACGCTGAGCGATGATAGAAATAAGCGCTGCATTGAGCAAAAACTCTTCAACATCCAAGTCTAGCAGGCGCGTATAAGCACTAGGAGCATCGTTAGTATGAACGGTGCTAAATACCAAATGACCAGTCAGTGCCGCTTGCATGGCTATCTGGCATGTCTCGCGATCACGGATTTCTCCCACCATGATTACATCTGGATCTTGTCGGACAATGCTGCGCAAACCCGCACTGAAGTCAAAACCGATCTCTGGCCTCACTTGCACCTGACTGAGCCCCGGCAACTGATACTCCACCGGATCTTCCAGAGTCACAATTTTTACATCTTCGCTATTTATGTCATTGAGAAAAGAATACAACGTGGTGGTCTTACCACTACCTGTGGGGCCGGTTAGTAAAATGACGCCGGCGGTACGCGCTAGATCTTGCTGAATCATGTCTGCAGTGTCATCTGCAAGACCAAGGGCTGTTAGATCATAGCGAAGAGAGTCCTTTCGCAGAAATCGCATGACCATGCTCTCACCTTGATTGACTGGCAGTGCAGAAACACGAATATCCAGGTCAATATTGGCAATGCGCATCTCAATTTTACCATCTTGCGGCCGACGCTTTTCGGCGATGTCCATCCCAGATAAAATCTTTAAGCGGGAGATAATAGGTAATTGTAGCCGCGGAGGCAGGGTATCAATATCATGCAGGACACCATCGATGCGAAAACGGACACGGTAACGATTGCCCTTTGGCTCAACGTGCATATCAGAGGCGTTCATGCGCAGCGCCCGAGTGATAAGGGAGTTGAGTAAATTAACTGTGGGTGCCTCACTCGCCATTTCTCTGAGCCGTTCCTCCTCGACATCAGACAACTCACCGGACTCACTCACATTAGCTTTAGAGTCATTTAACTTTAAACTGACCAGACTGTAATCTGCTTCACTGGTGATAATGAGTTGGTAGTCTATTTCTTCGTGGGTCAAGTACTGTAAAACGTCCCAATTCAGTGGCGAAAATGTTAACAACTGAACTGGTTTACCCTCTGGACAAGCGAATAGTAGCCAGTCGTGTTTCTGTAGAAATTGCAGGGGAAGATCAGCCGAACTCTCTGGTGGCTGCCAGTCATCACGCTGCCCTTGCGTCAAAAGGGGGGCTTTTAACAAGTGGGCATAAACCGAAGGTAGTAGCTCTTCGGAGAAGCTACCCATATTGAGTAAGATTTTCTCGAGTGACCCGCCCGCCCGCGCTTGATAGGACTTAGCTTTATCTATGTCCTCAGGGCTAACACCATGCTCAGTCAGAGCCGCTTCAATCTGCATCATTGATGAATTATGTCCGCTGCGTCGTCTTCGCCACCTGGTTTCCCATCTTTACCGTGACTTAGAAGAATGAAGGGCTCACCGTCAGGGCCGGGTGACTGGTAGGAATATGGATTGCTCCATGGATCATCAGGCACCGACTTGGGCAAATAGGGACCATCCCAGCCAGGTAGAGATGATTTATAGAGATCAGAAAGCTTAGCTGGGTAGTCACCCATATCGAGCCAATAGGTATCTAACGATGTCTCAAACATTTGCATTTGTGCACGTGCTGTTTTTATTTTTGTCGAGTCAACCTTTGAAAACATGGTTGGTGCCACCAGAGACATAAGCAAACCCAAAATCACCACCACGATAAGCAGCTCGATCATTGTGAAGCCATTTTGCTTTTTTTGTGTTTTCATTTTAAAAATCCTCAGGACAGATGTTTACACGTACACGAATATAATTTTACGAAATATACGAACGACCTTACTGAGGCGCCCTGTGTTGATCTGTTCTATCTGGGCTGTACAGTCACGGTGCCATCATACTCGCTAACGGTTCAGTATAGTTGCTCAATTTTCCCTGTAAATATCTCGAGTGAAAACTTTATTCTGGCAATCTAATAAATCATCTGAGTTCCGATTAGCCACAATGATATCAGCTGTTCTTTTAAATAGTGCTAAATCAGTAATGACTTCGGCACCTAAAAAGAGTTTCTGCTCTAAAAAGGGCTCGTAAATCACAACTCTAGTCCCCTTCTCAACGACTCTTTTTAAAACGTTTTGAACTGCAGACTCACGAAAATTATCACTCCCTTCCTTCATAACTAAACGAAAAATTCCCACCGTAGACGGCTTAGCCTTTAGTAGTTCGTCAACGATAAATTCTTGCCTAGCCGAATTAGAGGAAACAACTGCCCCAATGAGAGTTTGCGGGGTATTCTTATAGTTTGCTAACAGCTGTTTGGAGTCTTTTGGAAGACAATATCCACCAAATCCAAAGGAAGGATTGTTGTACCCATCGCTTATTCTATCGTCCGAACAAACTCCTTTTATAATATTTTGAGTATTCAGAGCGTAGTCTAGCGCGAAACTATCAAGTTCATTAAAGAACGCTACACGCATAGCGAGGTAGGTATTGGCAAACAATTTAACTGCCTCTGCTTCGGTGGCCGACATAGACAGTATTTCAGTGTCATCTGCAAGAACACACACCTTTATTAAGCTAACAAATCCATCTACTCGGCTATGACAACCGCCAACTACGATTCTTGATGGGAACAAACTATCTTTGAGAGCGCTGTTCTCGCGCAAAAATTCTGGAGCAACAATAATTCTATCCGTCTGGTGCCTTTCTTGTAACAATCGTGTATGACCTACTGGCACTGTTGACTTTATCACTACCGTGGCGGTCAAATTTAAACACAGGGCATCGTGGACTGCAGCATCCACCACCGTAGTATCGAACATATTTGTTTCTGGATCATAGTCTGCTGGCACTGAGATGAATATAAAATCAGCCCCTTTGTAGGCTTCTTGCTTGTCAAGTGTAGCGCTAAGGTCCAACTTGTGATCGGTCATAAACTGATTAATATACGGGTCACTTAAAGTTGAGCAGTAATCATTAACCCGTTTCACTCTCCATTCTTCAACGTCCAACACAGTGACAGGACAAACTCGGGCCAACATGGCTGCATTTGCCATACCAACATAACCGCACCCAACAACTGTTACTTTAGAAACT
>Ga0206126_10003484_pt1 | contig 15941 bp, 16 predicted proteins | sample Helgoland_Spring_5_FD_148621 | JGI IMG/M metagenome (GOLD analysis project Ga0206126, IMG submission 148621) | Pelagic subsurface seawater microbial communities from Kabeltonne, Helgoland, North Sea - Helgoland_Spring_Bloom_20160412_1 | ecosystem: Environmental > Aquatic > Marine > Epipelagic ...
ATTTCGCTTTAATCATAGTAAAGTATACAGGTTGCTTGGCAACCAAACGATGGTTAGTATAGTGGGTTCTGTAAACTGCACAGATGCAGCCTTTAGAGGGGTTGCTGATGGAGGAAATTATGAAACTGCTATTGCGTATATTGATGATGCTGCAAAGTGGGTAAATCAATTAGAAAAAGTTGATGATGGCTCATTTACATTTACAGAGGCTAAAGAAGAGGAAGGCTATGAAGATAATCGAATAGATGCTTTTACTCTTGAGTTTACCCTAGACTGGAATAAATTAACATTAACAGTAAAAAATCATAAACCCGCTAAACAAAAAGGAAAGATAATTTTTAATGGGTTATCAAATAAAAAATTAAATGATACTCAAACTATTACATCCATTGATCTAACACCAGAGTTAGTTTCAATCTTCGCAGATAATAGTTTGATAAAATTTAAGCCAACTGGAATAGATGGGTACTTGTATTATTACCCTACTCAAGTAGGAATCGAGCTAAAGCCATTCAGCTCGAAATACAACTTGAGCGATGTCGAATTGTTAGAATTGTGGCAAGAGCTAGACCAAGCTAATGATAAAGAATCTATGGGGAGACTCATTGATAGTTTTGTGGATCGTATCACTGATGAATTTGAGGAAGATAAAGACGATGAATTAAACACATCAAAAAGCTCTATAAACTTTATGGCTTCTCATTTATCTGGCTTATTAAAATTAAAAGGGAAATTATTTAAGGAGCAACATAAAAAAACAGACAAAGAGATTCAAAAAAGACGTGTTTCATATTATTTATTATCTGATAACATTGATACTTTAATTGGCTACAAAAGATTGATTGGTAAAATGAAAAAAAACGGCAGTATAAACATTGGTTTTTACTGGGTCCTGTTAAAAATAATTGAAACGTATTTCTACAAAAACAAAGCGGCTTTAAAAGTATTGGATCCCGATGAAGTGAAAACGTTGAAGAAATTAACATTGTTAGTTACCAAACAAATTAAAACGGCAGATAAAGAAATGTTGGAGCAGGGCGTTGAAAGAAAAAAACTAGAATGGCTAAATAAAACGTTGCTTTATGATTTTAAATAAGCAGGAAGCAAGAAAAATAATAAATCTTAATCCTAAAAGATTAATTGATGTTGATATTGCTGAACGTCAATTTGAAGTGATTTTAAAAGGGTTTAACCATTTAAACCAAAGTAAGAACAACTTTCTATACATAGCTGATGAAGTTGGCTTAGGGAAGACTTATGTAGCTTTAGGGATAGCCTCATTGTTGAGACATTTTTCAAATAATAAAAAACATCACAAAGATTGCATCATTGTTCCTAAAAAAAATCTACAATCAAAATGGAGAAAGGAAATTAGAAATTTTATTTCTAACAATTACCTATTGGAATGCAACATAGTGAAAACACCACTGGGTACATCTGTTGGTTTGTGTGAAGATGTGAATATTCATCCTAGACTAGAGTATGTGGGTCGGGAAAACCCATCTTATGAAATATTCAGAAATTCATCCTTTAGTATTTCTGCAAGCAGTGATGATTGGAAGGAGAAATTAGTTGACCAATTACCAGAGTCTGTTGCTTATATATTTAAAGCGGCTATAAAGCGGTTTAAAACAATTGAAGAAGATGTTTTATTGCGCAGACTATACGCCTATCTACTAAATATAACAATGCCTGATTTTGACCTACTTATTGTAGATGAAGCCCATAACTTCAAGCACGGCACACAAGGTGAAGTGTCTTATAGAAATCAAGTGGTAAGTCGATTGATGGGCGTAATTTATGCAGAAGATGAAGTTATTTTTAGGGAATTTCCCGAATTAAAAGCTAAGCTAAAGCCACTTTCAGGTAAAGTAATTTTACTATCAGCTACTCCTTTGGATAACGGAGTTTATGAAATTGCGAACCAGCTCGATTGTTTTTTACCTGTCCATCCGTATCGCAACCTTGAAACTGAGGCTAAATCAAAAAAAATAAAAGAGGACCTTGGTACCTTTATGATACGTGGTGTAATGAACATTAAGTTAAGTGGCGAATCTATGAGTAGGAACCGCTACAGGCATGAACATAGAAATGGTAACGTACTTAAAGAAGTTGATGCGCCTGTTCAAACCATATCAGACCCCTTTGATGCTGCAATGATTGCAATATTGCAACTAAAAACACTAGAGCAAATAAATAACTCTAAAAACAATTCTTTTGAGATTGGTATGCTGGCTGGTTTTGAATCCTTTAAAACAGCGCAGGCCAATGATAAGGAGTTTGAAGATTCAAACAAGCGAGATCAAAACAAATCGTTGGATGCCGGTGTAATATCGAGTATTGCGAATTCTTATCATGATGAATTCAAAAAATACCTCCCCCACCCAAAACAAGACAATTTGGTTACCGAGGTTTATAACGAAATGTTGAAAGGCAATAAATCTTTGATTTTTGTGAGGAGAATTGCATCGGTTAATGAACTAGAAAAACGATTGATACATTTGTATGAAGAAAATCAAGCAAAGAAAATTGAACGTTACAAAAAACAAGGAAACAAGGTTATTTCTAAAATGTTAAAAGCGTTTCATTCAAGAAAAGATGCGATTGCCCAAAGTGATATACTTGATTTGGCCTCATCGAGATTGAAAAAAGAACATTTAAAACAATTAGAAGCGCATATCCCTCACAAAGAATGGCCTATTGAAATAGATGAGATAAAACAAAGACTAATCGATTTACTGGACCATGTTTCGGGTACTGAATTAGGAGACAAACTAGATAATCAGTTAAAAAGACACCTTAGCCGAAGATCAATAAAAACGCAGTATCGTTTAATGCTTTTGGATTTGATACAGGAGTTTTCTACTTGGAAAAATACAGATGAATTGGCTGAAGGAGAAAGAGAAGAGCCAACAAGGTATTTTTTTCTAAATTATTTTAGTAGTAAACAATATATTGAAGGATACCGTTTCAAAAAAAGATTAACAAAAAAAGATTGGTTCAGATATAACTGTTTTTACCTAACAGAAATACCAGGTATTAACATTAACAGTAATAGATTTAACTTGCCTGTTTTTTATGATGATAAATTAAAAACCGAAGCCAATAGAATTGATTTTATTAACGAAAAAATAATAGAATCACTTGCAATAAATACACTAGAGGCCGAAGTAGATGAGAGCTATAAGAAAAAAACATTTTTTAATTATCTTTTTGATGGAGTTTTTTGTCATGAATTTAAAAATTGGGTTGACGAAAAATGGAAACATAATGATCTCGAGTATTTAATAGATGAGCTTAATACTTTACAAGAAATTTTAAGAGGCGTTTTTAGAAACGGTTCTGGTTTATTACCCTGTTTTATTGCTGACTCTCATGAAGAAAAATTTGAAGAAGTCATAATTCAAGTATTAAAAGATTCTTTTCCTGAGGTCATAGAAGAAATTAGAACGATTTTGATAGATTTTGATAAAATTATCTCTGTGAACTTCTCAGATAGGTCAAAAATTAGATACGCAATGTACAATCAATCTCCAGTTGTTCCTGCAAGTGGCGATCATAGCAAAGATGTCTCTGGTATTGCAACCCAATTTAGGATGCCAGGGTTTCCTTACGTAGTTATTACTACAGATGTTTTAAAAGAAGGAGAAGATTTACACACTTATTGTTCTGATATATATCATTATGGTATTGCATGGAACCCCTCTGACATGGAACAAAGAACTGGCAGAATAGACAGAATTAACTCTAAGAGTTATTTCAAACTAAAAGAGGATAAAGAAGTAACGTTTGACAATTCTCTTCATGTATTTTATCCATATTTGTCGGACACGTTGGAGGTAAATCAAGTTGCCAAGGTCTTTAAAAAGATGAACGCTTTTATAGATACGTTTTACGATGTCACAATCAAAATTGAAAAAGAATCAACTACTTCTTCAGATGAAATAGTAAGCCATATACCACCTCAAATTAAAAAACAACTCAGTTCAAAATATGATTTTGACACCTTTAAGATTGAATATGATTCAAAGGAACCTTTAAAAATAATTTCAGGCACTGGGGTCTCAAGGGATAATTTAAAGGAAATTATGTTGACCCTTAAAAGCTCTATCGAATCAAGCTATGATGGGTTTGCAGTAAAACCTAAGTTAAGTATCGATGGTTTAAGATTGTCGGGGAATGTGATTGTGAATAAAAGAAGAGGTCCTTTTAAAGTGACTTTCATTAAAGGGAAAGAATTTAGTAAAATGTTTATTGTAATTGATTCTATAATTTCTAAATCAGCAGAGATTAGACGTAAGTATGAAAGAGAAGAAATACAAAATATTTTGTCCCGGGATAATCTAACTTTAGTGGAGGAAAATGAGCTATTACTTGCAAGAGGGTTATATAACATAAACACCGACCAATCTAATCTACTTTCAAAATTGCAATACATCATTGAAATTGCAGACGAGATAGAGGGAAATTATACTGGTGATGATTTGATAGATAATATTTGATTTTAACTAACTAAGATTTAAAAATGTCAAGTCAGTTTTTAACCAAGACCTTAAGAAAAGAACACAACTAATACGGTAACCCCTAATATTTTGTAGGCATACCACAATTTACACGCAGTTTTTATTTATTTTAGGTGGCTAATTAGTAAAGCTTAATGCCTCAACCTCAAATAAATAATCATTTTTTCAAATCAATATCTAGCTGGGATGACTTTGTAAGTACTCTGTTACCCCTATCAAAGAAAGAAAAGGGCGATGCTTTTGAATTGCTGACAAAGTACTTTTTCTTGCTACATCCAGTTTATAGTTTTTATGATAACGTGTGGATGTTATCTGAAGTTCCTCAAAAAGAATTGGAATATCTTGGTCTTCCCTCTCATGATCTTGGGATTGACCTTATTGCTAAAGATGGGAATGAGTATCATGCAATACAATGTAAGTACCATTCAGATAAAAACAAGTCTGTCACCTTTAAAGAGGTGTCTACTTTCACTACTCTGGTTGAGAGTAATAGCAAGATAAGCCAAGGATATATCTGTTCAAGCGCTTTAAGTACCTCTAAAAATTTAGACAAAGTAAACAAAGGGGGCTTAATTAAATTATTAGCTGATACCTGGGGAGGACTTGATAAAGAGTTTTTTAAAAACCTTAACCAAAAGCTAAACGGAAAGAAAACTAAACTCACCCCATATACCCCAAGAGAGCATCAAAAAAAGGCATTGGTTGATGCAACACAGCATTTTGTAACCAACAAGCAGTCAAGAGGGAAGCTTATATTTCCTTGTGGTGCTGGTAAGAGTTTAACAGGGTATTGGATTATTAGAGAGTTAAACCCAAAATCAACAATTATAGCAGTACCTAGTCTTTCTCTTGTAAAGCAAACCTTGGAGGTTTACTTGCGTGAAATGGCAGCTAACGGTACAAAGGTTAAATGGCTCTGTATCTGTTCAGATGAAGGAATTGGGAGAAATGATGATGTAGCTTTTTTTACAGACAACCTAGGTGTTCCTTGTCAAACAGACCCTACCTATATTGAAAACTGGTTAAAGGATAATAAGGATGAGAACAAAGTCATCTTCACCACCTACCAAAGTGGTAGAATTATAGCAGAGCTTTCTAAAAAGCTTAAAATGACCTTTGATGTTGGAATATTTGATGAGGCTCACAAGACTGTTGGTGCAGACACCAAACTATTTAGCCATCTTTTATTTGAAAAGAACATAAACATCTCTAAGAGGGTTTTCATGACTGCAACCGAGCGTTTTTACGCAGGTTCTAGGGATGATATCATCTCAATGGACGATGAGGATATCTATGGTGAAACCTTCACTCAAATGAGCTTTAAAGAGGCGATAGAATTAGAGCTTCTGACAGATTACAAGGTGATAACCATTGATGTTAAAAAATCTGAAATAGCAGAGTTTATAAAAGACAATAATCTTGTCCAGCTCAACAGCAAATGGAAGAAAGAAACAGAGGCTAGGTCTCTTGCGTCTATGTTAGCTTTGAGGAAAGCTATGAAGCAGTTTAATATTAAAAACGCAGTTTCATTTCACTCATCAATAGAGAAGGCAACAAGAAGTAAAGAATTACAGAAATACATAACAGACACCTATAATTACCAGCCAATAGACACCTTCACAGTTTCTGGTAAAATACCAACCACTAAACGTAACGATATAGTACAGGAGTTTGCCAAATCTCCAAAAGCATTAATTACAAATGCTAGGTGTTTGACAGAGGGAGTGGATGTGCCAAACATAGACTGTATTGTATTTGCAGACCCAAGAAAAAGTAGGGTTGATATCGTACAGGCTCTTGGTAGAGCCTTAAGAAAGAAGGAGGGTAAAGATTGGGGGTATGTGATACTCCCTGTGGTGTATGATGAGGTAACTGGAGAAATTGATAATGACAACTTTAATGAGATTTTATCTATTGTAAGAGGTCTTGCTGCCAATGATGAAAGAATCATAGAATACTTTAAAGACAAGAGTTTAGGTGAAGGCTCAAAAGGAAGCTCTGGCAGTGCAGAGTTGTTTACTATGATATCTGAAACGCTATCTGAGTCTGACCTAGCAGAACAACTATCTATTAAAATTTGGGAGAAGCTTTCCAAATTTAACTGGTTGCCCTTTGAAGAAGCGAGGGAATTTGTTCATAAATTGGGCTTCAAAGGTGAGTCAGAATGGAGAAAATATTTGACATCAAAAAACAGACATTTAAACATCCCCTCCAACCCGAGGGGTGTCTATGAAAATAAGGGATGGGTTGATTTTGGTGATTGGTTGGGTACTGGCTACATACATTGGACAAAAAGAGATTATTTGAGTTTTAAGGTGGCTCGAGATTTTGTACACACTTTAAACCTTAACTCTATGAAAGATTGGTTTATGTACACAAAGTCTAAATCTTTTCCAAAGAATATTCCAATTAAACCTGACTGGGGCTATAGAAATCATGGTTGGAAAAATTGGGGAGATTTTTTAGGCACGGGTACTGTCGCTAATTACAAGAAAAAATACAAATCTTATGATGAGGCAAAAAAATACATATCAAATTTTAAAATAAACAAAAGGGATAAATATTTTCAATTACATAAAATAAATACATTTTCGATGGACATGCCATATAATCCAGCTAGAAAATATAAGTATTCAGGTTGGAAAAATTGGGGAGATTTTTTAGGCACAGGAAATATCGCATCATTTAATAGAGTTTACTTAAGTTACAACGAGGCACAACATCAAATTAGAAAGCTTAAACTTAAAGGATGGAAAGGATGGAGAATTTTTATTAAACATAAAGAATTTCCTAACAATATACCTAAAAACCCTCATAGTGTATATAAAGATAAAGGCTGGATTGATATGTCAACATTTTTAGGTGATAAAGTATCACACAAAAAAACTCTTAAATCAAGAGAATTTGTTTTAGCAAGAGAATTTGTTCGCTCATTAAATTTAACAAGTAGTAATGAATGGAAAAAATATAGTGAGTCTGGAGAAAAACCCTCTGATATACCAAAGCATCCAAATTCAGTATACAAAAATAAGGGGTGGATTAGTATGTATGATTGGTTGGGTTATGAAAAGAAAGAATACTTAAGTTATGAAGAGACTAAAAAATACCTTCAAAAATTTAATTTAAAAAGTTGGAATGATTTTAAAAAGTTTGCAGCTACGTCCTCTCGTCCATTAAACATCCCTGGTCATCCTCATATAATATACAAAAATAAGGGATGGGTGTCGATAAGTGATTTACTTGGTTATGAATCTAAATCAACAGCCAGAGTATTTAGGGAATTTAATGATGCTAAAGAATTTTTACGCAAATTAAAATTAAAAAACCAAATTGAGTGGCAGAAGTTTGCTAAATCAAATTTAAAACCGAATGACATACCTTCAAACCCTCAAAAAGTCTACAAAGATAAAGGCTGGAAAGGCTTGGGAGATTGGTTAGGTAAAGAGAAATAAACTAAATTTATAATTATGAATTATAAAGAAGCAATTGAGTTTTTTAATTTAAATTCAAGAGAATGTTATACAATTTCTTGCGAAGAAGAGATGAAACAAGTTATCAATAAAAATAAAAAATATATTTATTTTATTCATTGGTCGCAACAAGATATATATTCATGGGGTACGATGAGTGGTTCAAGCAATAGGTTAAGGAAATCGTCAATAATGAATAAAAAACTTACAGGGAAATATGATAGGCGAGTCGATTACTTAATGCTCCTTAAAATATATAGTTTTAAAAAAATTTATTTATTTGAAAATCAAGAATCAACAAAGTATGAAAAAATGCTATGTAATAAATTAGAACAAAAACATTGTTATCATGGACTAAAAGGCATTAATAGAGACCAAATTTCACGTAATTTATATTCTAAATTCAAAGAAACCTTGTGGTTCAAAAAATTCAATAAAAATGACATTAACTATTTTGATGAGTTTTTTAATGATGTATTCTTAGCTAAACTAAAACACCCTAAGAATCCAAAAAGAACATTTTATTATGGAGATTCTTTAGAGCCAAAATTCTTAAGAACTATTGGTAAAGAATATTTAGAACCAAGTGTGGAGAAAATTTTAGATGTTAATTTTTATTGATTAAAAATTAAAATGGATAGATAATTAAATTTATAATTATGAAGAAGTCATTGGTGACTGTTTAATTGAAGACTAAATAAACTAGGCTTTTAAAACTATTCAACAAAATTTACATTTTTATTTAAAAAGTTTTTTAATTCAAAAAAATTAGTAGAATTAATATTTAATTTATTTAAGATTTCTCTTATATTCTCTCCTATTTCATTTGCTCTGTATTCTAAAGGGCTATCCATTACTAAATCAGCAAATACCATATTATTGACTAAACTCCATTTTATAAATACTGACAAAGGTCTATTTCCGTCCCATTTATCAACCTTACTTCGATAATTTATTGCCTTGCAAGCAAAGTATATGTCTTTAGTAACAGCAAACTCTTTTATTGGTTTTAAATCTTTTATGTAAAAATCTAAACTTTCATTAGTATTGTTAACTTTAAGAATGAAATTAGCAACACCTGAATTAAAAATTACTGAGCCATTGACTTTTGAGTTTTTCTTATCGGTATTCGAATTAGAACCGGAATATACATCAATTTTTTGATCATCAGTCAAAAACAATAATCCACTTTTCTCTCCTCCATTTTTATTTAACAACTCAAATTTCCAACCAATTTTTAAACATTTATCTTCAGTTCTTTTATGTTTATTAAAATAAACTAAAGGATCATTTAAAAATGAATCTTCTACAGATTTAATACTTTTAATAATTATATCTCTAGCATTATATCCAAAAACTGAAGTTGCTCTTTCAAATGACATTTTGTTTTCTAAAAAATCTGCATCATTTTGTTTTATAGATATTTTGAATTCTCTATTTAAAGTGGTTATAAGATTCTTTGTAAGAATATAAATGTCAGTTTTACACTCACCTATACTTGGACTTGGTTTACCAATGTTTATTATTTCGTATTTCTCTTCCTCAAAAACAAACTCCTTTGCGTCTTTAAATAATTTAAGAATAGAACGCTCGGTATCTCCATGTGAACTCATTTTAAATCTTTAAATAAGTGAGAAATTGAAATATGTAAGGCATTTGATAATTTATAAGCAATTACTAAAGACACATTCCGAGTGCCTTTCTCTAAATCATTCACATAAGTCCTATCTACATTAGCTTCTAAGGCTAATTTTTCTTGAGAAAAATTAAGTTTTAACCTTTCTTCTTTAATTCTTCTTCCAAAAAAAACATTAATATCCATGGATGTAAACTTAATATTGGATGTAAACTTAATATTTTGTAGACGATAGTACAACGGACAATAGTCAACATTTTTATTTTATTTATAAGTTTAAAATCATTAAGTTTGTGTAATAAATTATTAAAAAAAAATTATGAATATAGTGTCTTTTTTTGCTGGAGCTGGTGGTCTTGATTTGGGTTTTCAAAAAGCTGGATTTAATGTAATTTGGGCAAATGAATACGACAAAGAGATTTGGGAAACTTATGAGAAAAACCATCCGAATACAGTTTTAGATAAAAGAAGTATTGCAGATATACATGAGGATGAAGTACCAGAGTGTGATGGAATAATTGGTGGCCCTCCGTGTCAGAGTTGGAGCGAGGCAGGCGCACATGGCGGAATTAAAGATAAAAGAGGACAGCTTTTCTTTGATTTTATTAGAATCTTAGAAGCAAAACAACCAAAGTTTTTCTTGGCTGAAAACGTCAGCGGCATGCTCCTTGGAAGACATAGTGAAGCACTAAAAGGTATTAAGGAATTATTTAAAAACGCAGGGATAGGTTACGATCTTTCATTCAAAATGTTAAATGCCGCAGATTACAATGTGCCTCAGGATAGGAAACGTGTTATTTTTGTAGGGATAAGAAAAGATATAAATCTAAAATTTAAATTTCCACAACCAAAGAATAAAAAAGTTACTCTTGAGCAAGCTATTGGTGACCTAGCTAATTCCGTTGTGCCTGCAAAAGAAAAGAATTACACGAATAAAGAGCAGTGCCAAATTCCTAATCATGAATATATGATTGGCGGATTTTCATCAATGTATATGTCGCGAAACAGAGTTAGAAGTTGGAATGAGCAATCATACACTATTCAGGCTGGTGGTCGACACGCACCTTGCCATCCTCAAGCTCCAAAATTCAAATTCATTTCTCAAAATTCGCGAATTTATGAACCTGGAAATGAGGATCTATACCGCAGACTAAGTGTAAGAGAATGTGCTCGAATACAAACTTTTCCAGATGATTTTATTTTTCATTATGAGAAAATCGCAGCTGGTTATAAAATGATTGGAAATGCAGTTGCAGTTAATTTTGCAGAAATTTTAGCCAAGCAAATTAAATCTACATTAGAAGGAATTAAGGAAGTTAATAAAGCTGAAAAGGACAAGGATTTATCATCCTCAATAGCAATATAACCTTATTATTGTCTTCGACGAGTTTTTGAAGATATATAACGATTTAAAAACAATAGCCATCAATCTAAATGGCTGTAGGTATTGTTTTTTTAGATTCTTTCGTTTTATATGCAATCAACAATATATCAATTGTCCTTAAGGGGTCATTCTATATATTATGAGACTTCTGATTCCTTTTTAAAAAAAAAATATGCCCTAACATTTATTAATTACATTTGATGAGCAGATTGATCTTACTCAAATCAAAAGGTTTTAATATTAAGTAAATTTTAAAACAATATAATAGAGTCAAAACAATGATAAAAACAATATTTGATCCTGAATTTAATATAGAAACCGATGATTATAATTTTTATTACCAAGAATCACTTACTACAAAATTAGATACCTCAAATAGTGATTTTAATCAAGAAAAAATAAATGAAATTGTTTTATGGAAAGTCAATAGATATGCGGAATTTGACATGGAATTAATAGCGTTAATAAATTCAATTGATAATAGTAATACTGAACTTGATATTGATTTGACAAAAAAAGTTCTAAAACAATTACTAAAAACAAATGGTGTTCAATTAGCAATGGCTTCAACAATACTAAGATTTAGAAACCCAAGTGTTTATCAAATTATTGACCAAAGAGTGTTTCGTGTCATTTATGAAAATGAAATTCTTAATCTAAACATCTATCCGTCTGAGAAAAATTTAAATTTTCAAATTGAATTATATATTAAATACTTATTTGATTTAAGAAAAATATGTTTAAATCTAAAAATCCCATTTGAAAAGTCAGATAGAATTCTTTTTATGGCAGATAAAAGAATAAATAAAAAAGAAAAACTTAAAAATTATTAGAAGTCAAACAAAGAATTAGATGACCAATACAAAAATAGCAAAAGTAGCTATGAGGTTTTCTATGACGATGAAGATGAAACTAAAGTAACTCAATACCGATTTCATCTTAAAGATGATGATCCAGAGATTAAAAACAAACGGTTGTGTATCAGTAAAAATATTTTTACAGATTCTAGTGTTTAATTTTTGAAAGCAACAGAATCATTGGTAAAGAATAGTTTATACTAAAAAAACATCTATGAATGAAAGCATTGCTTACGAAATAAAAATTATTGATGAATTGTCTTCTTCTCTATCTAAAATGGGATGGACACTCAAAGTAAATTATAAAATTGACAAAAGGGTTAGATGTGATTTAGCTTTATTCTACAATGATATTTTTTACACTTTTATAGAAATAAAATATAGTAAAACTAAAACAGCATACAATCTATTAAAAACTAGAGGAGAATTATTCATTAAAGATAGACTTAACAGTAAGTCTAATAAAATAAATTTTGGGATACTTTTTATTAATGGAAATAAATTTTTAGTTGGTAAAAACACTTCATTACAACTAAAAAGTTTTCCAAAAATTGATGATTACCAATGGAGAAATGAAAATCAAACTAATAGGAAGAGATATAGCTTAGATAATAATTTTCTAAACGAATATGATAAAGGAAGTATCATAATTGATTTATTTTTATTAAAATATGAAAATATTTTACAGCAAAAAAACCTAGAAATTGCAGAATTAAAAAAAGAAAACTTAGAGGTTAGAAAAGAACTAGAAGAAAAAAACATAAAAATAAAATTACTACGAGAAGAGTTGTTAAATACCACAAATTTGATAAGAGCATCTCATTTAAGTAAAGAAGAAAAAATTAAATTTTTAGATATAGAATTTGAATCTTTTATTGATAAAAATAAAATGTTTAATGAAAAAATATATAAAAATAATTGGTGCAATAATTGGGATATATTAGACTCAAATTCTAAAATATTTATTAGAGAGGCTGAAAACCTTCATGAACACATATTACTTGATTATACAGCATATATTCATGGTTTTGCTAAAGCTTTAGAAAATGAAATTTTAAAAAAAGTTTTTATTAATTTTTTACTGCATTTTAGAAAGAACAAAATAGATCTAGACTATCAGGTTACAGATAAAATAAACAAATCAACTATTAATGCTTTTAAAAAATATTTACGACTAAATGACTTTTCAAGTTTTTTATCTTTAGATAGAATGAGGTTTATTATTTCTGCTATTTTTAGCAAAACTAATGATATCCTCCTACTGGAATTTAGAACAGTTTATTTAAAATATTTTAAAGAAATGAAAAATATTTTTTCAGATAATGGAAAGGTTCATGAACTTAAAGAAATTAGAAATGAAGGAGCTCATACCAAACCAATTGACAAAAAAATAGCTGACACTTTTTTTGAAATATTTAAATTAACTTTTAACGAGTTCATAAATAACTATAAGAAAGACTAAATTACTATCTAGATAGCTTACTAAATAATATTCGGAGCATAGAGACTACTCGTAAAAACTCTCCTTTATCACAATATTCCCATTAACAATTTTAATAGGCCCTACAAGGCCCAAAACATGTTCTAGTAAATATACAGGGCTTTCTTTTAAACGTTCTTTAAACTCCTGCCTAAGGGCTGCTAGGTACAAAGCCTGCCTATGTACTCCAACAATACCACATTTGGCCTCCTTGTTATAGGCTTTTACTAGCTCTTTTAGTGTGTAGGTTTCAAAACTTGTTTTGTAGTCTGCAATGATTTTTGCGTCTCCTTCTCTGTTTATTAAAATATATTCCATTTTTTATTTTATTTCCTTATTAATTTAATTTTTAGTGCAATTGTTACAAAAGCCAAAGCCTGCTATTACCTGGTTTTGTTTGCATGACGCTCCACAGGTATCGCAATACCAAATTTCTGGTTTTGTATTTTGGAGTTTACTTATACCCACTTTTGTGGGCTTAAAAAATCTCGATTTAAATGCATCCATTGAAATTGGTTTGAATTTAGAAGACCCATCAGGTCTTCTCCAATATCTCAAAAAATCTTTGTCATACTGCTGTTTAAGTGCCAATAGTTCTGTACTAGTAATTTGATGTATGTCTCTCATGCTAATAGGTTTTTTCTGAGACAAGCTCGATGGTAAAATTATCAAGCTTAGAGGGCTTGCCTGAATCACCAAATGGAGACCTTGCATATATCTGGCCTGCACATACATGTATAATGGCAGCTCTTGTATACATGCTAGCTGGGAACCCGTGCTGATCGAAAGTCACTTTAAAGACGAGTTCACCGCTTATAGAAACGCTCATTCTTCCTCGTTATGAAGACCAGAATACCTATCTGCCATCATTTGGCGATACAGCGTGAGGCTTTGGGTATCAAAAAGATTGAAAATTGATTCTTCCTTGAAGAATTTGACTTGAATGTCCTTTGTTTTTTTCATTGTTTTACAATTTAAATTAAACTTAAATTGCAACAAGAAGAGATGTGGTATGCTCGTTATTTTGGAGAGATCCCGCATTCTAAACCACCGTGCTACGAGAGAGTCGGTTGGTACGTATAATTACGTTCCTGATGCTTTGTAAATATACTATTTATTTTTGTTTATGGAAAGTATTAGGGTTGAATTTAAAAAGGCTCATTGTTATCCTCAAAATTCTCCACACCTTCTAGCCCCTCTAAATCTTCTAGTTTCAGAAAAGCAGTATCTCTAGCCCTTTTGCTGGTTTCTTTGGCAGGAAAAAACAGGAGAAACTTCCCTTTGAGAGTCAAATGTTTTCCAACTTTAAAAAAAAGCCTTAAAGAATTAAATAGAAATAGTGGCCAAAGAAATAGAAACCCAAATAACATAATAAAGTATTTTTTCACTGAATTTTTAAATCCTGAAAAAATGAGGTGAAGAAGTAAATAGGTGATTCCTATTGTAAAGTAGAGTGTCAAAATTTTATTGATTGAGATTAGAAAGTTAATTTACAGAAAATTTACTTCTAAATAACTACAACACTAAAAATCTAATTTTATTTACACTTCATTATCTAAAAACTACAAGCTTGTAGAAATAAATAAAATAGAAGCATCAGGAAGTACTATTGCTGATGGACAATTGCCAAAAAGAATTTACATTAAAACTTAAAGGACAAACAACTGTGCAAATACAATGCACAATTGATTGTTTTATTTGTACAAACAAAAGAAAACATGAATATGTTCAGGTGATTTCGAAATCTAATGACGCTAGTGTTGATAATGAACAAATTGTCAAAAAAATAAGCTCTGAAGACTTGGTCAAAGGAAACTACTAAGAAAAATTAATAAACAACTAAATAAATAATTATGAATACAACATTTAAAAACGAAGGTACATTAAGGGAAGTATTGCTTAAAGACTTTTCAATTACACATGGAGACATGAACGAATCCAATATCGAATTGAAAATAAATTTTAATGATCAAATAGCAAAAATTTTATGTTCAAAAACTCTTTCGGATATAATAAGAAATGAAAAAAAATTACCTGAAAATATATTAGATTATGAGTTTTTGACTGTAACTGACAATTATGGAAGTTACACTAGGTTATCTCAATGCAGAACAGTTGAGGGAGATGTAAACCTAAGTATCATGGAGAATATGGAAAAGTTAAAAGATTCTCCCGGGAGTGTAAGTATTAGTTTTGAATTAGACGATATAGAGGATGAACCCTATACGCCATATAAAAATGCCCTTTCAGACTATGTAGCATTTTAATATAGATAATATGATAGTATACAAACATAGTAGGTATGACACCAATGCTGTTTTATATGTTGGAATGTTAGTCAAAAAAGACATAGAAAAGAAATAAAATATCAAAGATCTCTTAAACAAACCTTGCCTTCACACTCTGCTTATAAAAATAACTATTAATTCAAAAATAAAAACACAGAAAAACCCTCAAGAAGTTCTAATAAAAAAAGAAAAAAGTTTCAATAATTGATGATTTGCCGTTCTAATAATAAATAAGGTGAAAAGGAGCTATCAAAAAGAATTTACATTAAAACATAAAAAATAAAATATGAATACCATAACTAC
>Ga0206126_10003487_pt1 | contig 15930 bp, 16 predicted proteins | sample Helgoland_Spring_5_FD_148621 | JGI IMG/M metagenome (GOLD analysis project Ga0206126, IMG submission 148621) | Pelagic subsurface seawater microbial communities from Kabeltonne, Helgoland, North Sea - Helgoland_Spring_Bloom_20160412_1 | ecosystem: Environmental > Aquatic > Marine > Epipelagic ...
ACTGGATGTAGCTTTTATTTACAACCATGGAATAAAAATATCTAAGATTGCTCAATTTAGTCCAGAAAAAATAAAAGATGTAATTCTTGAAAATTCAGTAATACATAAAGAACATTACGCAATTAGTGGTCTTAAAAATGCGATGTTTGATTTTAGTACAGATCAATTTAACAAAATATTTTCACAGCTTTTAAAAACAAAAACTTTTGATCAAGTATTTGAGAATGTTTTCATCCCCTTTCTTCATGAAATTGGTATGCTTTGGCATGTAGGCACTATAGATGTTTCTCACGAGCGGTTTGTTTCTGAACTCATTAAAAGAAAAACGATAGAGCACATTGGTCTATACAACGCAAGAACACTAAAATATAGCACCAAAACTAAGGTGTGTTTGTTTCTTCCCTATGATGAAATTCATGATATTGGTTTAATTTATGCAAATTATTTATTAGAAAAATCTGGAATTAAAACTACCTACCTTGGGCCAAACATACCATTGGAGAGTTTATCCAAACAATTTAATACCGGTGGAGATTTAATTTTCTTAACATTTTTTACGACAAAGCCAGACAATGACGGAATTAAATCTTACTTAGATTCTTACCAAAAAATTGTTTGCAAAAAACAAAAATATCCTCTTTGGATATTGGGCCAAAAATACACTGAAGTACAAAAACACAACACGGCTTCTAATATTGTTTGTTTTGATAGTGTAAAAAGTTTTGTGGAGAAAGTAAATACCTTAAGCGACTAACTTTTAGGAATTTTTAACTATTGTTTTGTTTAAATATACCCTACTTTTGTTTAACAATATGGCAAACAAAAAAATAACAATTATTGGTTCTGGGTTCTCTTCTCTAGCAGCTGCAGCCTATCTGGCAAAAGATGGTTATAAGGTTACTGTTTTCGAAAAAAACAAAACCATAGGAGGACGTGCAAGACAATTTACAAAACAAGGATTTACCTTTGATATGGGTCCTTCCTGGTACTGGATGCCAGATGTCTTTGAGCGGTTTTTCAGTGATTTTGGAAAAAAAGCCTCAGACTTTTATACTTTAGAAAAACTAAGCCCTGCATATAGCGTGTACTTTGGTGAAAATGATTTTATCACCATTGAAGACACCTTAGATAAAATTTGTGCAACCTTTGAAAAAGAAGAACCAGGGAGTGCAAAAAAACTTCAAGAATTTATTGCATCTGCGCAGCAAAACTACAACATCGCAATTAAAGATTTGGTCTATAGGCCTGGGGTTTCACCTCTTGAGCTCATTACCCCTGCTACGGCAAAAAGAGTAGGCCAATTTTTTAGTAATATTAGTAGAGATGTTCGTAAAGAATTTAAAAACCCAAGGCTCGTATCAATCCTAGAATTTCCTGTATTGTTTTTGGGTGCAAAGCCTTCGAAAACTCCATCTTTCTACAGTTTTATGAACTATGCAGATTTCGGTCTAGGAACTTTCCAACCAAAGGGTGGTATGTACAGTGTTATACTAGGAATGAAAACACTAGCCGAGTCTATGGGGGTAACCATAAAAACAGATCAAAATGTAGGAGAGATTGTGGTGGAGAAAAACAAGGTAAAAGGCATTGTATCTAATGGTACATTTCATGCCACAGATACACTTCTAAGCGGGGCAGATTATCACCACACAGAAACGCTATTGCCAAAAAAACACAGACAATACTCTGAGGCCTATTGGGAAAAAAGAACCTTTGCTCCCTCCTCTTTATTGTTTTACATAGGCTTTGATAAAAAAATTAAAAACGTAGCGCATCACACCCTATTTTTTGATGTAGACTTTGAACAGCATGCTAAAGAAATTTACGATACACCTGTGTGGCCAACGAGTCCACTTTTTTATGCAAATTTTACTTCAAAAACACAACCAGAGCTTGCCCCTGATGGTAAAGAAACTGGGTTTTTCTTAGTGCCTATAGCACCTGGATTAGAGGACACAGAAAAGCTAAGAGAAACCTACTACAATAAAATTATGTCCCGTTTTGAAACCCTGACAGGACAGGAAATAAAAAAACATGTTATATTTAAAGAGTCTTTTTGTGTAAATGATTTTGTCTCTGAGTATAATTCTTACAAAGGGAATGCCTATGGCTTGGCAAATACATTGCTGCAAACTGCATTTTTAAGACCAAAATTAAAAAGTAAAAAAGTAGAAAATTTATTTTTTACTGGACAATTAAGCGTTCCCGGACCGGGAGTTCCTCCAGCACTAATTTCTGGAAAACTAGTAGCAGGTCTTATCGCAAAAAAGAACAACTAATGAAAGAACTTTTTGACATAGTATCAAGACAATGCAGCAAAAGTGTAACTAATGCGTACAGCACTTCCTTTTCTTCGGCTACCAAAATGCTATCTCCTACCATACGCCAAGACATCTATAATATTTATGGCTTTGTAAGGTTTGCTGATGAAATTGTAGACACCTTTCATGAGTATGATAAAAGTGTACTATTTAATCGTTTTGAAAAAGACCTTGAATTTGCACTAGAAGAAAAAATTAGTTTAAACCCAATTTTAAATTCTTTTCAAGAAACAGTTCATAAATACAACATTGAAAGAGGTCTTATAGCCTCCTTTATGAAAAGCATGCGTCTTGATTTATCTAAAACAGAGTACCTAACAGAGCAGGAATATAAAGAATACATATACGGATCCGCAGATGTGGTGGGTTTAATGTGTCTTCATGTTTTTTTGAAGGGTGACACAGAAAAATACAACCTACTCAAAGATTCTGCAATGGCATTAGGGTCTGCGTTTCAAAAAGTAAATTTTTTACGTGATCTAAAAGATGATTTTGAAGGTCTGAGCAGAACCTATTTCCCTAATACAAATTTAGAAGCCTTAGACGAAGCCTCAAAACAACAAATTATAGAAGATATTGAAGGAGATTTTCAAAGAGGCTACCAAGGTATATTAAAACTACCCGCAGACGCTAAATTTGGCGTATTTATGGCCTATCGCTATTACAGAAGGTTGCTTAAAAAACTACATAAGACACCGGCCTTAGAAATTAAAAATACTAGGATACGAGTTCCTGGTTATGAAAAATTTGGGCTTCTTACTAGAAGCTATGTAAAGTACCAACTAAAACTTGTACGGTAATTTTACTGTTACCAATTATTTAAATTAAAAAAAATGACAACACTGCTTTGGATTTTAACCTTTATCGGAACTTTTTCTGCCATGGAATTTATGGCGTGGGCAACACATAAATATGTTATGCATGGTTTTTTGTGGAGTGTGCATAAAGATCATCATCATAAAGACCACAAAAGCTGGTGGGAGCGTAATGACTTGTTTTTTATATTCTATGCAGCAGTGAGTATTGCATGTTTTATAGCTTGGCAATATTATGGGTTCTGGGCTGGACTGCCCATAGGCTTTGGCATATTTGCCTACGGTGTTGCTTATTTTATGGTACATGACATCTTTATACACCAACGCTTCAAAATGTTTAGAAAAGCAAATAATTGGTATGCAAAAGGAATAAGAAGAGCACATAAAATACATCACAAACACCTGGGTAAAGGTGATGGAGAATGTTATGGAATGTTAGTCCCCCCACTGAAATATTTTAAAAAATAGGACATGAAAAATCTTTACCTATATCTAAACATAGGATCCTTTCTCATTCCTTTTATTTTTAGTTTTTATCCTAAATTTCAGTTTTATAAAAAATGGAAATCACTATTTCCTGCCATCTTTATCATGATGGCTTTTTTCATTTCTTGGGATGTAATTTTTACCAACAATGGCATTTGGGGGTTTAATGACCAATATATTAATGGGTTTAAAGTAGCAAACCTACCTATAGAAGAATGGTTGTTTTTTATATGCATACCCTATGCCTGTTTGTTTACCCATTATTCATTAAACTATTTCTTTCCAAATTTTACGCTTTCTCAAAAAGCAACCGCTATATTTTATGTAGCACTACTGTGCATATTAATAATAACACTTTGGTATAACTATGATAGGTGGTACACCCTTGTATGCTTTGGATATGCAATTATTTTGCTAGGGCTTGTGTATAATAAAAACCCGAAGATTCTTGGAAGGTTCTTACCAAGTTTTTTTATTACACTTATTCCCTTTTTTATTGTTAATGGCGTGCTTACCGGTAGCTTTATAGAAAATGAAGTTGTGTGGTATAACAATACAGAAAACTTAAACATCAGGATGTTTACCATACCTATTGAGGACACAATATATGCCCTTGGCATGTTACTTACTGTATTTGTTTTACTAGAACATTTTGAGGCCAAAAAGCTAGATAAAAAACACTAAATCTTATTGACTTTTGTAGTATACTGCCTTGAATGGTTTTCTTAATTCAAAGGGAGTCGGTGAAACTTTCTTTAATGTGGAACACATCAGCAAATGCGTTATTTTTGAGGTATGCTTTGCATATAACTTCATGGGTATGGCCACTGCTCCAAGAGAGCTTTTAAGAAGCTCACTGGTTCTTCCGTAGTTGAGCACTTCAAGGTTATTGTCTATTGCCAAACTAACATAATCATACAACAACCTCTGGTATATTGCGTATTTGATATTTTGATCATAATCGATCCCTACAAAATTAGCCTCCAGTGCAGTTTGGTTAATAAAAGAAGTGCTAAAGCCAACAAGCCTATCTTCAAGCAGTACTGCTCTAAAGATAAACTGGCTCCCTAAATGGCGTTTTAGTAAAGCAAAACCAACAGCATTCATGACCCCAAATTGATACTCAGATTTACCTAAGACTTGCAGAAATAGGTTGTCTATTGTTTGTTGACGGGCTAAAATTTCGGCTTCAGTAAAGGATGTTATACAGAGCGTTGCTGCTTTTGTAAATACACTTTTAGCCTTGGTCCTGAACTTTGCCTTACAGGTGTCAAAATAAGCCTCTATAGAGTTCCAAGAAGGTGCAATTGGTAAAGACATATACATGTCAATCTCAAAATCCTGATATCCTTTTTGTAGTAAGTAGCTACTACTTGAGATAGTTTGGGGAGCATACTCTTTAAAAAGTTGCACAGAAATCTTCTTTGAAATACCCTTGCGCAATGCCTTATAGACCTTACTCATTGCTTTTTCAGCAAGGCTAAAAGCAGTCTTGTTATTTATGGTGTTAGATTTTATAAAACCGTGTTCTCCGGCCATAAATACACTGCCGCAAACCAGCATGTTGAGCATAAAAAACCCATCGCTTTTCTGGGAACAATGACGTACTATTTTTGGAGGCTGAGAATCACCTTTAAACACAAAAGGAACCAGTTGAAAGGAAGCTAATAATAACGGCTTTGATGTTAGGGTATCCAAAACAATAACATAGCAAAAATCTAACTCCTTAGAAAAGCCTTGCTCTATGGCAGTTAAATATGCTATAGACAAAAAACAATCTTGGCCATGCTGTAGCTGGTTCCAGAGCTTTTTATTTACAGAATCAATAGAGGTTTCAAGAAGATATGTGTGGGCTGCGATTGTGAATGTATTTAACGTAAAAATAAAAAAAAAGACTCGGTATAACGCTATGGTGCTGTTTTATTAAAAACATAAAAACAACAAATACAATAAACTTTGAAAAGATACGTAACACCTATTCCAATTAAGGTGTGTTGCTTTTTGATCTAAATCTCGTTTTTTTAATTGCTATTGTATTGCCCAGACCTAATTACTTGATATTCCTGGCACTTATTTTTTCTAGAATGGCAGTTAGTTCCTCTGGTTTTTGAGTCCCGATTAGAAATTTTTTACCATCAGTAAGTGCTATGGCTAATCCTTTATCTCCCTTCATATTGTAAACAGTTCCGTATTTTGTCCAAAGCCGTATTCCCCAACCTCCAACAAAACCGTAATTCACAATTTCAGCATTTTTTATTTCTTTCCAATTTACTCGTTTTTTAACCAATGGGAAAAAGTGCATACGGATTTCATTTTGGTCAATTTCAGTTTTCAGTTGCACAAACCAAAACATAGCAATTAAACTAAAAACAAAAACAGCGAAAATGATAAGCCCCAGGTCAGACATTGGTTTGTCTCCAAATGCTTCATTTAAATAAAGTTGTTTGTAAAGTCCTGTAATGGGTAAAGCCCCAATAGCTATTAGGATAAGCCAAAGCCACCATTGCGAGAATTTTTGTGTTTCTTTAAATACTATGCTCATTTTAGAAATATATGTGTGCTAAGACAAGGCAGGTATTAATTGTCTTGGTTTGATTTGTTTATATACTTAGTGACAGCAACGCCTAGTAGCATTCCAGATATAATACCCAAAAAGGAATACTTTTTAATAAAAATCTGGACAGACTCCTGGGTTGTAATTTCAGATATTGTTAGTAAGATAACCGAGGCAATAATAATTCCAAGGGCTGGTAGTAATTTATTATTCATATAAAAGTGTTGTATTTAAAGTAATTAGCAAACTTTTAGAAAATCCTACAAAGGAAACAAAAATAAGAGAATAAAAATACTTCATAAATATATTTTGATATGAGCTTACCTCAAAGATAATCTTTACATAGCTATTGTAGTTATACACTTTTTAATCAATCAATCTATCATATGAAATATAGACAAAATCAGTGCTCGAAGAGTCCTGATAGATTTGAAATTTTAAGTTAGTAAATTCTGCACCTCTTCTACCAATTCCTTTTCTTTCTCTAATGTGTTCTAGCTTATTCCAATTATTAACACTCAGATGTAGTATTGCACACAAACCATCACCTTGAATATTAAAATATAACGTTTCTTTTCCATTTTGGTTATCATACTTTTTAAGCCAATAGGTTAGTTGTGATGAGTCAACACTATTAAGTTGAGCAACTAATTCGTCTTTATACTTTTTAGAGTTAGGCTCAAATGTTTCAAATATTAGATTTTCATTAGTACAGTGGGGCCTATCACAACTTATGAAACAAATTAATGAGAACGCTAAGATTGTACAAACTAATTTATAATTCATAGGTCAAAAGTGGTACATGGGAATGCTATAAAACAAACTACTGTTAGGGTCATATTTTGGTATTATAATTCGATAGAGATTTGTGTATCCTTATTTATAAGGAATGTACACTTCTCAAAACTAGGAGGGCCAAATGTTGTACTTGGATTATTAGAAAAAGCATAAGGTTCTGAGGGGATTCCAAAAAAACCTTTCGTGTCTAAAACACCGTTATTGTTTTGGTCATGAAACAAAGAAATTGAGTACCTACCATTTTTTATGTTTGCTATATCTAAAGAAATTGTAGCATTTGTTACGGTAACTACTTTCTGGTATTTACACTGTTTTAAAAAATCTTCCTTTTTATCTGTTAGGCATACTATCAAAGAGCCTTTTGTATTCTCAAAATTAGTAACTGTAATCTGCAAGTTGTGAGTATTGTTTGGTTCTTGGGCTAAAATAAAATTGAAACTAAATATTAATAAAACTACTACTGTTAATTTTTTCATGGGTATTATAGCTTAATTTTCGGTAAAGTTTTTTTAAAAGGAAATATAAAGGCTTGTATATTAAAAACAAGGCAGTTTATAAGTACTTAATTTTGCTTTTAATTGGACTTTAAAATTTTATATACTTGATTTCCTAATTTCAAGAAGTAGACATTAGGCGGTAAATTTGATAAATCAATCTCTTGATTACTTGATTTAATTGTTCCGAAAATCAATTTATTTCCTGTTGCAGTAAACAACTCATAATTCAAATCATCAGAGAAGTTTAATGACAAATTAATCTTTGAACTAGTTGGATTAGGATAGATGACCACTTGTCTATTATCAAATTCATTGAAAGACAATTGACCATTAATATCAAATCTTGAAAAGAACTGCCAAATTTCGATTGAGGCATTAATATCTTGGTTAGTTCCTGGTGAATTAAAAACTGAGCCTGGCCAAGTATGTCCTCCTCCTATAACTTTCATGTGCTCTATAGTTGAGGCATTATCACCACCTGAGTAAATAATATGTTCGACGGTGCTTCCGTCTGAAGGATCTAAATCTGGAAAAGTAGTAATTGTTGGGTTGGTATCACAATTATTATAATTTACCCAATAAGATATAACATCGTCAATCGATAGTGAACCAGTGTTACCATTATAAGGCACAATGTTATCACTTGTACCATGAATTTGCAGAATTGGTGTCGGGTGTTGAGCATTACAATTATCATAGGTGTCAAATGTCATTGAGCCAGTCACAGAGGCAATGGCTGCGATTTTTTCGCTCAATTGGCAAGCCAATAAAAAGCTCATAAATCCACCATTAGACATTCCTGTAGCGTATACTCTGTCTAAATTTATGGCGTATAAATTTGCTAATTCATCGATTAACGCCTCAATAAAACCAACATCGTCTACCGGGTTTCCGCTACTTCCCGGAGATCCTACATTCCAATATTGACTTCCATTTAATGTAGTTCCTTGAGGATGCACCAAAATAAATCCTTCAGTATCTGCTATATCACGAAAATCTCCGTAAAACATTTGTTGGTTTGCATTACTCCCAAATCCATGAAAATTTAAAACCAAAGGCACATCTTGGTTGCCATCATAAATAGCCGGAATATATAATATATAGTCTCGCTGAATTCCATCATGCATGATAGACCCATCGATGGTTTGTTGCGCAGAAATAGAAAGAGAGAATCCTATAAGTACAAGTAAAATAGTTGTGTATTTCATAATTAAAATAATGATATTCTATAATAGTAAGAGTTTGATTTAATCTACAATTACAGAGAACGGTTTGGTATATGATTAGTGACCTCTACGGCGTGCTTGTCGGCTGTGAACGTCGGACGCATCGGCAAAGCCGCTTGTTCGGAACTATCCGAAACACCAAGTTAAGAATTTTATCGAGATCGTCTTCTTATTCACTGTCATAAGACATTAATTATATACGTTGTTAGCCTTTCGTTATTTATTGTTACTGTTGATAAATATACAATAGAGGATTTTAAAAATTGGCGTTTTTTATATTGTTTTAATTTAACTATCTTTAAAACAGATAGTTATAGCTAATTTAATGAATGATTGGCTTTAGAATTTGGCTGCCTCAAACTATTACTTTTTTTATATTTATTCTAAATTAACTAATAATTTACTTATTATGAATTATATACGATCCTCTGCTTGTTTTGTTTTAATCGTTGCTAATGTTTTTTCGCAGTCACCCCAAGTAATTGAGACAAGTCCCGTTTCTCAATCTTTGATAATGGCTCCGAGCGATCCAATCCTTATCACCTTCGATCAACCTCTCAATGAGGCAACGATTACACCTAATACGTTTCAGGTTTACGGGCGATGGTCGGGTCCCATGGATGGCATTTATAGTTTTACAGCTAACTCAACTGTAGTCAAATTCACACCTATTAGAGACTTTTTCTATGGTGAATTGATTAGAGTAGGATTATCAAGCGGTGTTCAGAATATGGCAGGTATGCCACTTACAAATGGATATGGCTTCAGCTATTGGACAAAATCATTACCAGCTTCACTCGATCTAGAGCTCGTAGGGCAGATCGATATGAGAGAGCCAGGGGAAGGTCATATAACATGCTATGGGGCCTATGCCGGTGATGTCAATGATGATGAATTTTCTGACCTGGTAGTCATTACCGAAGATTCAGACGACATACGCGTATTACTCAGTGATGGTTCTAATAATTATGAACCATTTATAATTTTTGAATTACCGCCAGGCCAAGGACCCAGCACGAATGCAGGAGCTGATTTTAATCATGATGGTTTGATTGATATAGCCATAGGTAGTACATATGGAGATCAAGTGAACGTACTGTTTGGAGATGCCACAACTATTTTTGGAAGTGAATTCAACTATCAAACCGGTGAAGGGGTTCGGGGGCTAACTGTTGCTGACTTCAACGGGGATGGCTGGGAGGATATCGCTACAGCCAACCGTTACGCTAGTACGATATCTATTCTCATGAATGATGGAACAGGACTTTTTGAGCCGGCGATAAATATCGATTCGGGGTTTGCTGGTGAAACTTCCATAGCTGCAACAGATCTCAATGGTGATGGCTATGTGGATCTGCTCGTTGCAACTCATGATAGTAATAATGTGGTGAGTTTATTGAACGATGGAACTGGAAACTTTACGGTATTCGATTCGGTCTCTGTGGGTACTGGTCCTTGGAAGATGGCAATTGGAGATGTAAATGGTGATGGTTTTGTGGATATTGCGATTGCAAACAGGTTTACCGACGACATTTCAATAGTCAGGACGGATGGTTCGGGTGGACTGCAATTTGACGCACAATATATTGTTGGTGATTTCCCAGTAGCCATCGATCTGGGTGATATTGACGGAGATGGTGATCTGGACTTTATTTCTAGTAATGTAAGTGAATCCAATTATGTGCTAATGGAAAATGACGGCTCAGGGTTTTTTGTGAATCCAAGAATTTATCCTACTGTGCCTCAAGGGATGGCTGCATGCGCCACAATCCACGATCGAAATAATGACGGAGCCATGGACATTTCTATGATTGATGAGTCGGAGGATGTTGTTTTATTGTATGGTAATACCGTTAATCTTGGCAATGATGAACAAGTAGCAGATATAGACTTGGTACTTTATCCAAATCCGTTTAACAATAACATTTATGTGGGCGGCTCCATTATGGGTCCAGTAAAATTGGTATTGTATGACATTCAAGGTAGGCAAATACTAACTCAATACATGGGAACAGCGAAACAATTTTATATAGGTGAAATTGGATTATCGGAGGGTATCTACATTGCCGAACTATACCACAATGGTAATTCTCAAAACATCAAGATGTATAAAATACCTCAAAATTGATTACATATCCATTAAAATTTATTCAGATTCATATATACTGAATTTATTTTCAATCAACATTATTCGAAAGAATTTAATCCTAGTTTGTTGGTTCATTATAATGAAGGCTAACGTTGCGTCTAAACTAAGTTATTCAATTTAGTTTAGACTGTGTTAGCGGACGTTTATGTTTAATTCTTGAATCAGAGTTAGCTTTTTTCTAGAAATAATTTCACAATAGTCTGTGCCTGAAAATGACCAATTTTGTGTTTTTCTTTAAGACATAATTTCATTTCTTTTTTATTGGAAAGATTTTCTTCTGATAATACTTTTAGCCATTCATTTATTGATTTTCCAGTTTTTTCTTGGAGATTTTTAATAATTGCATCTTCCATTTCTTTTGGTGACAATCCCATAGTCTCTTTATTAAATTTATGTACGCCAACGTGTTTGTATATGGTTTGTTGCGTTGTTTAAACAACTAATTTAGCAAATACAAACCGAACAGAAAATCCGCGAGGATTTTCGTAAGCAAGCTTGAACTAGCAATTAATTATATACGGTGTTGGCGGTAGTTATTATTTTTTCGGTAAATACAATTTCATTTTTTTAATTTCTAATTCGTCCAAATGTCCCATTTTACTTTCGTCTTTGGTTATCAAGTGCATATGTAAAAAGGAATCGTGATGCGTAAAAACTCCTTTGTGTTCGGTCGAGAAAAATCCAATTATTACAGCATCTTCATTTTCGATATTGTAATTTGTCTGTACTTGATGAGCTTCGTCTGGTGACGACACTTTTGTTCCTTTGGGCAAATTCTGAATGTGAATAATCGCACTAGAAACTTGTCCGATTAGTTTAAAAGCAAAAGGTCTTTTGAAATCAGTTGTTTTGTCGTCAATAAATTTCTCTAAATTCTGAATTGTCTTAACGTCAGATTGCAAGTCAATTACATCCCACTCAGTTACGTTTCCATAAACAAAGAAAGGTGCTGAAGTACCAAATGTTTTTTCAACGGTCATTGTCGAGTCCGAAGTAACTTTTGACACGTAGCTTTTTCCGTTATTAACTAGCAATTCACCTGTTAAATAGCTTACAGGTCCAAGCCCATATAGTCCATTTTTGTCCGAAATGGTGTCAAGGTCAATACTACTGCCCAATTCGCCTTTCCACATCACGTTTTTCATTGCACCTACAATTTTAATGTCAGGATAGGTTGCTGTTGTATCTGTATTTTTTTCTTTCGATGTCGAATTGCAACTTATCAGTCCAATTGTCAAAAGTCCGAATGCTAATTGTATAATGTTCATATTGTTTTTTTTTCGTTTTTCTCAAATTACCGCTAACGGTTGGTATATGGGCCGTTTCCCGAAGGGTATGGCTTATATACATTGTTAGCCTTTCGTTATTTTTTATTTAGAGCTTCAATTCTTTCTTTATAGTAATCGTCACCACTAATTTCGTAGGCCTTGTTTAAGTATTTTAAAGCATTCTCTTTGTCGTTTTGAGATTCATAATACTCAGCCATCGAATCATAAGCATTTGCACTTGTTGGATTATACTTAATATTCATTTCAAAAAACATGAACGCCTTCTCAGGTTGTCCCATTTCCATATTCATGTAGCCATAGCCATTTAACATTTCGTCTATCATTGGTGCAGTGGGAACACCAAAATGTTCGGTATATATTTGCTCCTGCTCCTTCAATAGCGAAACCAATACTTCTATAGGGGTTTCTGGATTATTATATTTTTGTGGAGATTTAAACTGATACCATTCAAAAAGAAATATCAGCCCATCTCTTATTGATGGTAACGGAACTGTACCATGTAAATCTTCATTATAAACCTTCCATGAAAAATTTAATCCATTCTGTTTTTGAGATTTAGTATAATTTGAAAACTCAATGATTGAACGCGCAAACAAAGTAAATTCTGAAGAGTCATCCATAATATTCTCCATGGTTATTTCTTCATTCCACATATGTAGCTGCTCTGCAGCTAAAGACACAAAAAGGGATTTGCCTTCATAACTTTCTGTACTCAGCTTTTGTTTTGCCTCCTTTAATAATTTTTGGCCATCCCAATCCAAACTTGGATCTATGGCTATATAGTTTTGAAAGAGATGTTTATGATTAACCAACATATTTATAGTAAACAAACCGGCATAAGAATGTCCAATTAATGTACGATAGTTCATGGTTGGATACTTGCTATCAATATATGGGATGAGTTCCTTCTCCATAAATTTAGTAAAGGTTTCTGCACCTCCAGTTTCATCGTTCATTAGATTACCGCGTCTCATTTTTATCTGCGAAGTAGTTAAATCTCTTATTCGGTTGCTGCGATTAGAAATCCCAACAAGTATCATATGTGGGAGGTAATGCCCCCAATAATTACCATAAACAGCTTCCAAAGTACTTTCTAATGAAAATCCATCCATTAGATAAATCACGGCATATTTTTCATCATTATCTGGCTGAAAATTATCTGGTAATCTTACCCAAAAGTCACGGCTTTCACTTAAAGTTTTAGAAAATATTGAATCCACTATTCGATTTTGAAATTGCTCTGTTTGGGAAACAGTTGTTTGTGCAATTGCATGTTGATTTACCATTAAAATCGATCCGATAAGTACTAATAAGTAGATGTAATATTTCATTATTTTTTTTTGAATTTAAATATAACTAACTACATAAGTTAAACTAAGAATTTATATTGGTTATTAGTTGTTCTTAATGAAGGCTAACGTGTTTGTATAAGATTTTTTGCGATGATTAAGCAACCAATTTAGTAAATTCAAAACCAACTAGAAAATCAGCAAGGATTTTCGTAAGTAAGCTTGATCTAGCAATTAATTTTATACGGTGTTGGCACTTGTTTTTAATTTATTCTTTACTATTAGGAACCCAGTAAATATTAGCATTCCAATACTAGATAATAAATGTACTTTTTTGAAATCCATATTCAATTCAGGGTAAAACAGCAATGCGATTCCTGCATTAATTGACAAGTGAAATAAAATTGCAATAAGTACACTTCCCTTTGAATTAATTACTAACCAAGTAATTATTATGGATAGGCAGATTAGCATAGTAAAATATGTAATGACAGGAATTAAAGATATTGGTTCTCCACTAACCAAGGTCCCGAATGGTGCCCACCATAGTGGAATATGCCAAATAAACCATATAAATCCAATAATGATTGCACTTTTTAAGTTTGAATTTTTTTTTTGAAACTCAGATAATAAAAAACCTCTCCATCCAAGCTCTTCTCCCAAAGGTCCAGCATACAATCCCGCTAATAATATTGTTGGTATCGATAGATATGCCATTTTATCAAAACCTCCAATCTCTCCAATAAACTGGCTGTAAAGTACAATGCCAATAATGACAAATATTAGAGGTAAAAGAATTAGGTATACATAATATTTTAAAGGAACTTTCCATATAAAGAGCTTCTTGATTAATTCAAATACTCCTATAAGTCCATCAAAGAATAGAGTTGTAATTATTGCGGAAATTGTTGGTCCATATACCCCAACAAAAAAGAAAACTAAAAATTTACCGATTGACTCTTGATTAATTCCGACTGATAGGTAGTTTAATCCAATAATCCAAAATATCCAAGACCACAAAAAGGTCAGTATTAAGAATACAAATAATTTTTTCCTATTCATTTTTTTTAAATAAGTGCCAACGTGTTCGTGTATGGTTTCGTTGCGATGAGTACTAAGTTAACAAATAAACAGAAACCCATTGTTCAGCAGCGAGGATTTTCCGAATGGAAAATCAGAAGCAATGAACTATACACGTTGTTGGCAGTAGTTTTTTTAAAATTTAACATCTAAATCTAATCTAATTCTACTTCCATTTTCTTTATTGCTTGTCAAAGGTATGAGTTGTTCTACAAAGTAATATTTCATTTTTAAACTTATTTTTCCACTAATTTTATATCCAGCCACTAACTCAATTCCATTAAAATTAGTTAATCGACCATCAGGAGATCCAGAAGAAGAATAATCCCATCTTGCCCAATCATTTTGAGCTAGAAAATCGACTGCTGAGAATTTTTGAAGTTTCGTATAACTGGTTGAGAACATCCAATCTTTTTTGTTTTTCAGTTTGCCATATTTTAAGCCAAAAACAAGCCCAGATTTCTGGTTTTTTAGATTGTTAGGTATTGAATCATTTCCAGTGTAATCTTGTAAATTTTTGTAATAATCAAATTCTGAATACAAAGGAATATCTTTAAGAATTTTGAATTTAGTACCTATATGTAGAATAGAATAATTTATATAAAAGTTATCATTTCCATCAGGAATATCTGGGATGTTTTTGAAATAGTAAAATGAAGGGAATAATGATATTCTTTTATCAAAAAAAGAAGTAGAAATTTGAAATCCTTGGAAGTAAGAATCTTTATCAAATGATTTATTTGAAGTAGCAATGATATAGTGACCACCTTTTAAATTAATGTTATCAATTATATTGGAATTAGTATTAAAATTATTTTCTATTGTTACTCCTTCAGGGTATACATTGTCACTCCAAAATAATTCGTTATTTTTTTCAAAAGGGAAATTGTTTTTGCCTAACCAAAAAATAAAAGTTTTCCATTTACCTTGAAAGTATGCTTTCTCTATTCCAATCGGTAAGGTGCTAAACTCTTTATTGCCATCTCCAAGTGTTAATTGTGGGTCTTGTTGTTTAATAGGATTGCCAGTTCGAATTCTAAATCCTACCTCATACCATTTCCCTTTATAAGTAGCTCCTGCACGCAACCTGTAGCGTAATCTTGTCCTATCTACTCTAAATGAACCATCTGATTTTTTAGAATCCCAATCTTGTTCAATTCGAAAACGAAAATCTGCCTCAAAAGATAATCTAGATATGAGAGAATCAATTTGGGCATTTATGTTTACAGGAAATATTAAAAGTGCCAGTATGTATAATAGTTTTTTCAAATTACTGCCAACGTGTTTGTATATGAAAAGTTGCGTGTTTGAATGCGAGGATTTTCCGAAGAAAATTGAACATTGCAAACACGCAACTACCTTTGTTTAAGCCAAAACCAGCAATTTTTTATATACGGTGTTGGCAGCAGTAATTTAGTTTTTTTCA
>Ga0206126_10003488_pt1 | contig 15927 bp, 10 predicted proteins | sample Helgoland_Spring_5_FD_148621 | JGI IMG/M metagenome (GOLD analysis project Ga0206126, IMG submission 148621) | Pelagic subsurface seawater microbial communities from Kabeltonne, Helgoland, North Sea - Helgoland_Spring_Bloom_20160412_1 | ecosystem: Environmental > Aquatic > Marine > Epipelagic ...
TTCTTCTGAGTTCCACCATTTAACCCACGTTGCTTTTGTATCTAAGTATCTAAACGCATTGCGTTCCCATAACGATCGATAACGTATTGTATTTGGATTACCTTTATACTTCTCTAAGTTCTTTGGTTTCCAGGAGCCAGAATATGTCTTTTTCATACAACTATTTATACAAATCATTATAAATAACTATATAACGAATACAAGGACTAATTATGTCAGACGCATACGAAAGAAGATTAAATGCCAATATGGATCCAGATTTTCCAAATGTGAAACTCAAGAATGGGGATATTTTTCAACCAAGAGTTCAAGCTAGGGACTTTTATAAAAAGAAAAATCCGTTTAATCTTAAATATCCTTCAACAGTAGGAGAAGATTTTAATACTGCTACTAATTATAATTCGAATTCATCTAGTCAATATGCAAAAAGCAGATTAGCTGATGAAAATTCAGGAATAAAAAAAGATGCTATGGAACCATTTGTATTTTTTGAATTTATGGAAATAACTCCAAAGAAAAAATTAGATAGATTAGAAAATATGGGTGAAGCTGGTAAAAAAGCAAGAAACTTAACTGCTGGTCCTATGAAATTGGCTGGATCTGCTAATAACAAAGATCCAAATGATTTAGCATTTCAAGGAACATATTATTCACTATTACAAGATTATATGCCTGATGGCATATCAGAAGATTCGAATCCTCATAGTGGATCCACTATGCTCGAAGCAGCTGGCCAAGCAGGTAAAGGAGGATGGTTTACTGCAGCATTAAGACAGTATGCTGGTTCTATAGCGATGTATATGCCAACTGATATTCAAATAAATGATTCGATTGTTTATAATGAAGCAACAAGAAAAACAGCAGGAATACTTGAAGGCGGATTAGACGATTTATCAGCTGAAAGCGCAGGTACAGTAGCAACATCTCAAGCTGCTTTGGGAGCGGCTGGTGTTGGAGTAGGTGCATTTAGTGAGACATACATTCCTAAACTGCTAGGAAAGATAGCGCCTAAAATTAGTTCATTTATAGCAGATAAAGGAAAGCTTGCTGGTGGTTTTATTGGTGCAGCAGGTGCAAGTATTGTAAGCGATGAATATCAAAGATCTACTGGTAAAGCAGCTAATCCTCATGATTATATGGCGTATCAATCAACACAATTAAGAAGCTTTACATTTTCATTTACATTTTTACCAGATAGTAGAGAGGAATCAAACCAAGTAACACAAATAATTAAATCATTTAGAAGGGCAGCTCACGCAAAAAGAAACGATTCTCTTACATTAACTGTTCCAGACCATGTTGTAACATCATTCCATGGAGCTGGCGATATGATACAAATGCCGCCAACCGTTATTGAATCTGTTAATGTTACATATAACCCAAACAATACATCTTTTTTTAAAAATGGAAATAACCCAGTTGAAGTTGCGATGTCAGTAACATTTAAAGAGATTGTTCCAATTTACAGACATGATATTGAAGGAGGTATGTAATGTACTTTGCAAGTATACCTAGTGTAGCAATTGATGTAGATGGATCTGGTAATTTAGATGCATTAAAAAATTTAACTGCTAGAGCTAAAGTTTCTGATGCGTTATTAAACAGTACTACATATTATGAAACAGTAACAGTAGCAGATGGAGAAAGGCCTGATATTCTTTCGAAAAGATTATATGATGATGAAAGATATCATTGGACTTTCTTATTACTTAATCCACAAATAAAAAATATATGGGACGATTGGCCAATGAGTTCAGCCCAGCTAATAGACTATTGTACTAATAAGTATCAATACTTAGCTGCTGATACCGATGATGACTTAAACAATAAATTTACAGTTGGCGAGACAGTGACTGGCTCAGTCTCAGGTGCTAAGGGTGTTGTAAAAGAAATACATGTTAATTTAGGTTATGTCACGATTGAATTAACATCTGGTACATTTACTATAACCGGTGAAACAATTAATGGTGCAACTTCTGGTTCTGCAGCTGCATGTAATTTTATTAAGAGCGAAGCTTATGCACCGCATCACCACAGAAATACATCAGGAGTTAGAGTAAGACGCAGTAACGTAACAATACCTTATACATTGCTCGATTATGAGACGGCAGTAACAGATCAAAATAGACAAGTTAAAGTAGTTAAACCTCAACATATAAACACTATAGCACAAGCATTTATAAGTGCAATGGCATAATGATAATAAATAATTTTAAAGTCTATGCAGCTACGACTGATATTACTAGTCTAATACAAGGAATGACATTCTTTGAAAGTATTAATGGATTACTAAAAGGTAATTTGCAAATTCTTGATGGTATTAACTTTTTTGATAGAGTCATTGGTGGAAATAATGAATTAGTTCCAGTTGAGATATCATTTACAGTATTTGATGAGACATGTACTAATATTTTTATGATGGATGGTATTAACCAAATGAAAATATTTAAGTCAGAAAAACAGTATGTTCTACATTTGATTACTCCAGAAGAATTTCACTTAAAAACAAATGATGTTAATAAAGTATTTAGCGGAACAAGTCATCATATTGCTGGTAAGATATATGAATCTGTAACTGATGTTTCTTCATTACTTCAAATTAATTCTATAGCTTCAACAAATGGAAAATATATTGTTCCAAATATACCTGCGTTAAACGCTATTAACAATGTTGTAAATACTGCTGTTTGTCCTCATCACACTGGATTTTATTTTTATCAAAGATTGTGGGATCAAGGTACATGTAGATTAGCTGCTCTTTATGATATGGATAAAGATTTTCATGTTAATCCGAACGGTGATAGATTTTCTATAAAAGATGTTAATATTAGTCTGCAAGATTTAGGAGCTGGAGAAGTTGTACAGCAAGGCGCAGCTTCTAATTTTGAATTACAAGAATATAAAATGCATCAAGCGGATAAACTTGCTAGTGGAGAATACGGATTTAAACTACATGAAGTTCAATTAGATGAAACTAAAATAAAGAAGAATGAAGCATTACCTAATAATTCTTCAGCTGTATCAGTTCGTCATAAATTATCTTCTAAATTATATGATGTATTAACTGAATCACGTGGACCGCATGGTGAACCAGTACAATACCAAGAAAAATCTTTATTTTCAGATGTTAATTCACCAAATAATCAAGCTGCGTATAATCAAAAAAGAAGAATATATAATAATACTATTTTGGTTAATGGTATGACACCTTCTCCATATTTAGGAGCAGGTAAAGCTACGTTATTAGAATTAGGTGAAAGTGAAGTATCATATTCTATTTCAGATGGATCTTATATCATAGCTGATATCAATCATATGTTTACGATTGGCGATGGAAACGTAACATATTTACAAAACATTAAACTATTAAGAGAGTACGCATAATGTATGACTTCGGTGAAGTAAAATCTATTAATGACCCAGAAAAACTTGGAAGAGTAAAGGTAAGTGTATATGGGTTTCATGACGATATACCACATTATCAATTAGGATGGTCAAATGTTATTATGCCTGCAAATACACCGGCAACACTTGGCCAAGGTCACTCGGTTAATTTAAAGGCAGAAGTATTATGGAAAACAGGAGATCTTCTACCTGAAGCAATAACAAAACCAGAAGAAATAATTCCTGGTCCAGCTGGACAATCTGAAATAATTCCAGCCAAAATAATTACTGATGTTGCACCTGATTATGGATTTGATGCAGGCTCAAGTGTTCCAAGAACTGGTGATGTAAGAGAGCAAGGCAGTTTAGTGTGTGGTATGTTTCTTGATGCAGCTCAGCAAGAATTTTTAGTTATAGGAACTTTACCTACAAAAACTGATGGAACACAAGATAACAATTTAAGAGCAAGAGGCGAAGTAGATCCACATAGAAATGAACAACGGGGTGTTTACGAACCAGTAAGTCCATACGCACCGAAATATCCATATAATCATGTTTATGAGACAGAGAGCGGGCATGTAAAAGAATATGACGATACTCCAAGTAATGAGCGTATAAAAGAAAGACATAAAAGTGGTACTCAATATGAAATAGGCCCAAATGGTGCAAAAATAGAAAAAATCATAAATGATAATTATCAGTTAGTGGCAGGTCATGATACACTTGAAGTAAAAGGTAATGTTAAAATTATTATAAGCGGTGATGCTAATATTGCAGTAGCAAAAAATTTAACTGCTCAAGTTGGTCAAGATATGACTACTATAGTAAATGGTAATGCATATACAACAGTTGACAAAAATGCAGACTTACTCGTTAAAGGTAATATGACTACGACTGTTAATGGTAATGCAGACTTACTTATTAAAGGTGATATAGATGGTGAGGTAAGAGGTAGTATATTATTTGATGTTGGTGAAGGTAAACCTGAACATGTAATTTATGACGATGCTGGTGTTGCAGTGCATCATCATGATTTAACTGGTTATACTAAACACCAAGCTATTACACAATGGTTTCCTCCAGTAAAGACAGATACATTTACATTAACTTATAGAAATATGAGAACAGTTAAAGAGATGTCAACAGAAGCACAAGCACCATATGCTGATGCTCTTACTAGCTTTGCAGATTATGATGCAAGTAAAGTAGCATTGGTTGATGGAAAATGGACATATCCTGATAAAACATCTTATATTGCCGAGTACGGAGTTATTGAATTACATACTGAAGGTAAATTACAAGCCATTATTGGTGGTGAAGCAGATATTACAGCAATGCAAAGTGCTAAAATAAATGTCTTAGACAATGCAGATATAGATGTCGGTGGTAACCTCGATGTGGATGTAGCGGGTAATATTACTTTTGATGCCACAAGTGATACGAGCACAATTGATATAACGAGTGTAGGTAATATGACATTAAAATCTCCTACTATAACATTAGACGGCGACGTGAATGTAACTGAAGTATTACAAACAAATACTGATGGTACTAACATTAACTTAAATACTCATGTTCATACACAACCTGATACTGGAATAGATGCTACATCACAAGGTAACACAAATGGTCCTCAAAATCCATAATAAATGTATAAATAAGATATATGGCACAGATAGCACGACAAGAAACGTATAAAGATTTAGATTTTTCTTTTAAGCAAAATCCTAATACAAATGACGTTGGAATAAAAAAGAATAATGCAGCAGTAATACAAAGTTGTCTTAATATACTTCGTACGAATCATGGTGAAAGACCATTCGATTATAACTTTGGTGCAAACCTACGAGCATATCTCTTTGAGAATATGAGTAATACCACAGCTGCTAATATGGCAACAAGTATAGAGGTTGCTTTAATAAATTATGAACCAAGAATACGTGTTCTTAACGTAAATATCCAAACAAAACCAGAAGATAACGAAGTATTTATAACAGTAACCGGTCAAGTTGTATCAAATAATGAAATAATTGATATATCTACCACAATAGAGAGATTACGATAATGGCAATCGAAAGAAGAATTAATGCAAGTCAATTAGACTTTGATCAGATAAAAACAAATCTAGTTACATATATGAAGGCAACTGATACAACCTTCAATGACTACAACTACGATGGCTCTGCAATGTCAACCATTATTGATGTATTAGCATATGTAACACATATCAACTCAATGAATGCTAACTTCGCTTTGAACGAAACATTCCTTGATACGGCTCAGCTACGAACTTCTATTGTATCTCATGCTAAGCTATTAGGTTATACTCCTAAATCTATTTCGCCATCGAAGGCTTACATAAATGTAAGAATGAATTATGATACAACTGCTACACCACTATATAATCACGATGGTAGTAATACACCATTACCGTTAAGCATGACAAGAGGCACCGCATTTAAAACAACTGTTGATGGTGTTGATTATCCAATGTTTGCTTGTGAGACATCTACAATTGTATTTAATAACGGTTGGAACTTTTCGAATATAGCTATCGAGCAAGGTACACTTACATCAGTAGAATACACATATCAAAACAATACATTTGAACAATATATATTACCTCAAGCAAATGTAAACACAGATTCAATTAAAGTTACTGTTACCGATTCATCATCTACTGATGCTACAAAGACTTATACTTTAAATACAAATATGGTAAACTTAGATGGTACGAGTGAAGTATATTTCTTAGAAGAAACTCGTGATGGCTTTTATGAGGTTAAATTTGGTGATAATATTCTTGGTAAGAGACCAGGTAATGGTAATACAGTAACAATTGAATATGCATATATTTCTTCAGGCTTAGATGTAAATGGTGCTACAGTATTTGAAATGACTGGGACATTAAATGGTAACACAGATGAGACAATCACACTTGTTACAAAGGCTGTAGGTGGTGCACCAAGAGAAACAAAAGAAGCAATTAAGTTTAATGCTCCGCTATCATTCGTAGCACAAAATCGTGCAGTCACACCTGATGACTATAAGTCAATCATTCAAAACGAATTTGGTGATGTAGATGCTGTATCTGTATGGGGCGGAGAATCACACGATGTTCCTGATTATGGTAAAGTATATATTAGTATTAAACCAAAGTCATCAGATACATTAACTGAGGCTCAGAAAGAAACAATTAAAACAAGTATTCTTAAACCTAAAAACGTTGTAAGTATTACTCCTGTTCTTATTGACCCTGCATTTATCTACATTGACTTAGAAATATTCTTTAAGTTTAATCCTAACTTAGCTACAGTAACTGCGGCCGGTCTATCAACATCTATAAGGAATACATTAGTGCAACACAATACAGACGTATTAAAAACATTTGGTGGAGTATTTAGATTATCGAATGTAGCAAAGAAGATTGATGATACAAACATATCTATTATATCGAACGTTACACGAGTGAAGATGACTCAAAAGATTACACCTACACTTGGTACTGCGAAGGCTTATTCATTAAAGTTTAATCAAGCATTAACTGATTTAGATGGTACGAGTTCTTCAACTGGTTCTTATGTAACATCAAATACATTTACATTTAATGGCACAGCTCAAGCAAAGCTAAAAGACTTTTATGATACAACTTCGGATACACGTATTATTCAAGTGGTTGACGCAGGAGGCTTAGTGTTAGATACGAATGCTGGATCAGTAAATGAAACTACCGGTACAATTACTCTTAACTCATTTAATCCAACTGCATTACCTACAGGGCAAACTACAATCGATGTCACGGTTAAACCAGCGAGTACTGATGTATCGCCTGCAAGAAATGTGTTATTAGATATTAATACTTCAACAGCTACTATTTCAGGTGAGATAGATACAATGGCTACTGGCGGTACAACTGCTGGTATTGATTACACTACAACGAGCAGTGGTTACTAATGTCAAATAGTCTTGGAAAATATAATATATCGTCATATATAGATGACTTAGTACCCGATCATGTCGAGTCTTCATATCCTGATCTGGTTAATTTTCTTAAGACGTATGCATTATATTTAGAACGTTCAAACGAATCAGGCTTTTATCTTAACTCATTAGATATTCAAAGAGATATTGATTATGTTGAGGAGAAACTATTAACTGAGCTGCAGAACGAAATTGGTATTGCTGTACCGCGAGACTTCGCTACAAATCCAAGAACATTCTATAAGCACTTAATCGAGTTCTATAGAAGTAGAGGTACACCTGAATCAATCACATCGTTCTTTCGTGTTATATACGATGACGAAGTAGAAACATATTTTCCATTCGTAGATATACTTAATCCATCTGATGGAAATTGGACTGATCAAGCGGCCGCTATTCAGGCTGATAGAACTGCATTTACACCTACGAATACAATTACAATATCTGGTACACCAACTGAAGTAACTGGAAATAATGATGCAGGTAATGCTATATTTTTAGATGATGATGTTGTATTTGTTAATAACTCATTTAAAACTCCAGGCACAGATTATACAGAGACTGTATATTCAGATACAACTACTAAATACAAATTAACATTTACAACTGCTTTAGCTAACGGTGATGTTGTAAGAACATATCCAAAGGGTTTGTTTACGAATAATGATGGATTCTTATCAGATAAAAAGTTTTTACAAGACTCTTTTTACTATCAAAAGTTTTCATACGTATTAAGAACTGGTTCAAACATCGCAGATTGGAGTAATGCATTTACAAGATTGATCCATCCAGCTGGATTTAAGTTCTTTGGTGAGATTGCGATACTCATTAAAGTACTCGATCAAGGAAATACACAAGCACAGCTTGGTAATCAATTACCAGCTGGTGAAATTAACTTTAACATCGGTGCATTCCAAGTTGGACCAGTAAGTTTCAACTCGCACATATTAGAGAAATCGTATACTCACTTTACTAATGGAAGTTCAGAACTTAGTAAAATAGGTATGCAAAACCATTGGGAAAATATGAAGTTCCTATATTTAGGACCAAATTCAGATTTTGCTCACTGGACACTGGAAGATAGTATAAATAACAATATAACAACGCAATTCGGAATGGGTGGAGCTAGTTCACTCGTTATTTCATAAAACAAAGGAAAAGACATGGCAGCAATAATCACAAGTAAATTCAGACTGGATTCAACGAATAAGTTTGTAGAAAGTCTAAGTGATAATCAATTCTATATGGCCTTGGGACGGCCAAATGCATGGGCAGATGATTCTGTTCCAGATACCCCATATGAAAATGACTACGCATCACATACTTTATGGGAAAACATGTTCGCCATGAAGAGAGTTGATGCTGGAGACATTGTTCATAGTGCACCAAGATATCTATGGGTATCTGGTACAACTTATATAGAATATGATGATCAAGATACAAACATAGAAAGCAAAAAATATTTCGTTATCTCAGCGAATAATAATGTTTATATGTGTTTAAAGGCAGGAGCAGGAGCTTCTACTACTAACCCTGACGACACGGGTGTTCAAACATCAGGTGTTATCAATCATAGTGGATCAGATGGTTATATATGGAAATACATGTATACAGTCCCAACAGCTGATGTAACTAAATTCTTAACGTCATCATTTATACCAGTAAGACGTATAGCAGAAGCACCAGCAGGTGGATCTGATACTGCATTGACGAATCAATGGTCAGTACAAGGTAATGCTGTTGATGGTGCAATCTATAATATGAAGATTACAAATGCAGGAACTGGATATACTTCAGCTCCTACAATAACAATCTCAGGTAACGGATCAAGTGCTACAGCTACAGCTACGGTATCTGGTGGAGCGATCACAGGTATTACAATGACTAACGTTGGTACAGGTTATCGTCATGCTACAGTTACTATAACTGGTGGTTCAGGTTCAAACGGTGCAGTAAGACCAGTGATTGGACCAATTGGTGGATTTGGCGCAGATCCTACTAATGATTTAAGAGCACACTATGTAACAGTCAATACTGTATTTACTGGTGATGAGTCTGGTACAATTCCAGATTCAAATGACTTTAGACAAATAGCAGTTGTTAAAAACCCTATTGAGAAAGCAAATGAGAGTGCAACGATCTCAGCCGCAAACTCAATGGTTGTAGGTAACTTTTATAAGATCTTAACGAAAGGTAATACTACAGATGCTAACTTCGCAACAGCAGGTTCAACGAGTGGTAATCCAGTTGTTGGTGAAATTTTTAAAGCAATCGCTACAACATTATCAGGTTCAAGTACAGGTACAATCGCTCAAGTTGCTGAAGCAGCAGCATACAATACATGTAAGAGTGTAACGATTCCTGCTTCATTAGCATCTACATATGTTGCTGACTTCGCATTTGAAGGTCACACTAGTGGCACAGTTGGTGCTAAAGGTATCGTTGTAGAATACAATAACACAAGCGGTGTATTACATTATATACAAAACGAAACTACTGGGTTCGGTACATTTACTACTTCGCATTTGACGAGAGCAACTGGTTCATCAGGTGCTGGTAATCAAATCTCAGCGGTAGGTGCACCTCTTATTAACCACCATCAAGGTGATGTAATGTTTGTAGAGAATAGAACAGCTACAACACGTGGAACAGGACAAGTAGAAACAATAAGATTAGTAATCGCATTTTAAATAGGATAGAGACATGGCAATAGCATTTAACGTAGAACCATATTGGGACGACTTTGAGTCGGTTGCATCAGGCAATACACTCAGCCCTAAAGAACAATATCAAAGGATATTATTTAGACCCGGTAAGGCGGTACAAGCACGAGAGTTAACTCAACTGCAAACATCTTTACAACATCAGATCTCTTCTACAGGAGATCATTTATTTAAAGATGGTTCGGTTGTTGTACCAGGTGCAGTACACCTACATAATAAAATTGATTATGTAAGATTATCAGCATGTAACACAAGTGCAGTTGCAGACATTGTTGGTACTGAATACAGTGATGGTACAAATGTTGCTCGTGTTATTCATGCTACATTAGCAAGCGGTGATGATTCAATTACTCTATTTGTACAATACATTTCAGGTGCGGTGTTTGCCGCAGGTGCTTCATTAACAGCAACTGGAAGTAAGACAGCTACAGTTGCAAGTTCTAATGATGCGAATGGTAAAACACCAGTTGGATTTGGTTCAATTGTATCTATCGAAGATGGTATCTATTATATTAAGAGACACTTTGTTACAGTTAAAGCAAAGACAATTGTTTTAAACAAATACTCTCCTGATGTATCATTTGACATCGGCTTACTCGTTACAGAATCTCTTGTTAGTTCAGGTACTGATTCATCTCTTAACGATAATGCTACTGGCACTCCTAATGAGTCTGCTCCAGGTGCACATCGTTATTCTATTACAGCAGCATTATCTTCTCAAGCAGTTAATGCAAGCTCTGGTAACTTTGTTCTTATTGCTCGATTAGAGTCTGGTATTATTACTAAACATGCTCGTTCACCTGAGTATAGTTTATTAGAACAAGAATTAGCTCGTAGAACATTTGATGAATCAGGTAACTACTATGTTAATCCATTTAAAACTCTTATTAAAACACATCAAGCCTCAAGCCCTGATGCTACAAAATTAACCGCAGTTGTTGAGCCTTCGAAAGCTTATGTAAGAGGATTTGAGATTGAAACATTATCAAATACAAATGTACACATTGATAGAGCAAGAACATCAGAGGTAGTTGATGATAAGCTTGTAGAGATTACTCATAATAACTTTATTGAAGTCACAGCGATGACTGGAGTTCCTGATATTACCACATATGGTAAGATATCGATTGAGAATTCTAGTGGTACAGAGATTGGTACATGTAGAGCTCGTTCAATCGAAAGAGTAAGTGGTAATGGTGCAACATCTGCGTCAAGATATAGAATACATATATTCGATTTTACTGGTACAATGACAGCTGCAACTCAGCTAGATGACAAAGAAGGTACCGCGGCAGGTACAGCCTTTGCCGCAACGATCGCGGACAGTGGTGCTGCGACCGCATATAACATCGGCCCTGACAGTTTAGTATATGAGTTACCATATAAAAGAATTAAAACATTAGACGGAGAAGTTGATGAATCTGCTGCAGATGATTTTGACTTTAGTTATAATGTCAATCGTATAGTCGGTAGTGCAACAGTATCAGGTTCTGGTACTGCTACATTTACTGCGTTATCAGCTGGAGAACAATTTGGTTCGAAGTCAGCTAACACAAACTGGATTCTAATTAATGATACAAATGATGGAGATGGTGGTGAAGAAGTATTATCAGCTGATATTACAATCAATAATAGTGCAAACCCACCGAGTGTCGTAATTGCTAACTTACCAACATCTGGAGATTTAGGTGGTGGTGGCAGTGATGGTGCTGTAGGAGATACAGTAAGACTCATCGCTCCAATGGTACGTACATTAGCTCAAAAGTCAAAGACACTTAGTTCAAATACTGCTGTAAACTTTAATGCAGGCACAGACTTTACTGGTACTGGTCAAGCTCTTGGCCATGCAGATGTACATACTTTAGTATCAGTTGTTGAAACTTCTGGTTCTGCTAACGTTACTACTCACTTTGAATTAGATAATGGCCAAAGAGATGATTACTATGATGTTGGTCGTATTAAACTAAAGACTACATCGAACTACACAGCAGCTGTAGCACTTACAGTAACATATAAGTATTTCTCACATTCAACAGGAGACTTCTTCTCAGTTGATTCATATACTGGTCAAATAGATTACTCAGCTATTCCTAAGCTTGGTGATATAGAATTAAGATCAGCTATTGACTTTAGACCAAGAGTTGGTAATGCTGGTGGTAACTTTACAGGAACAGGTGCTACAACAGCAGTTGCTCCAGTAAGGTTCTCTCAGTTCTCAACAAATATTCAATACTATCTGCCAAGAATAGATAAGATTTATCTTGATTCGAGTGGTGTATTTGGTGTTTCTCCAGGTGTTCCAGCGGTTTATCCTTCGGAGCCTGAAATTCCTACAGATGCTATGCATTTATATACGCTATCTCTTCCAGCATTTACATTAACTCCTGATGAAGTTACAGTTTCATTTATTGATAATCGTAGATACACAATGCGAGATATTGGTCGTATTGATAAGAGAATAGCTCAAGTAGAATACTATTCAGTACTATCATTCTTAGAGTCTGAAGCACAGAATAAACAAATATTAGATGGAAGTAATAATCCAAGATTTAAATCAGGTTATTTAGTAGATGCATTTGCAAATACAAGAGTATCTAACTCTGCATCGCCTGAATATCGTGCTTCTGTTGATATACTAAATCGTATATTAAGACCATCTTTTGCATCTGGTAATGCTCCATTAGAATACACAAGTAGTTCATCTGCTACTCAAAAGACTGGTGATTTAATTACATTACCATATACTACAAATACAACTGCTAGTACTGTGATATCGCAAACGCAATATTCTGGTCAAATCAATGTTAATCCATATGATGTATTTAACTGGACTGGTGGAATGACACTTACACCATCATCTGATGAGTGGAGAGATATAGACCGTAGACCTGAAGTTATTATTAATAACGATGGTGAATTCGATGCAATGATGAAAGTCCTCGAGCCTCAAGTAGGTACTGTATGGGGTGATTGGTCAACGAACTGGTCTGGAAGAACAAGACTTGGTCGTGTTGATGCATCTGATCGTAGAGATGTAATTGAGACTGGAACAGCCACAAGAACAGGTATTCAACGAACAATTGAAGTGCAAACATCAAGATTTAGTGTTGGTGATCGTATAGTAGAGGTTAACTTTATACCATTCATGAGAACAAGACTAGTTGCCTTCGCTGCAACACGTATGAAACCAGGTGTTCAAGTATTTGCATTCTTCGATGGTGTATCAGTTGCTAACTTTGTTAAATCAGGAAGTCATTCATTTACACCTTTAGTTGGTGTTAATACAGTTACTGCTCACCCAGGTGGTGCATCTACTCTAACGACTGATGCGAACGGTGCAGTAAGTGGTACATTCCTTATACCAAATAACTCATCATTAAGCTTCGCTACTGGCCAGAAAGAATTTAAACTTACTCAATCATCTACAAATGATGATGACGTAACTACTACATCTGCTACAGCAAACTATCAAGCAACAGGATTATTAGAGACAAGAGAGAATGTTATTGTTTCTACAAGAACTCCTGTTATTCAGAGAAACTCAGTAAGTGATACAAGAAATAATGAAAGAGTTATTGGCAGAGTAATAAGAAGATGGGAAGATCCATTAGCACAATCAATATTACTTGACCAAGCTGCATTTATTACTTCAGTAGATCTTTATTTTACTGCGAAAGATGCTGCTATACCGGTACAAGTAAGTATACGTGAAATGGTAAATGGATTCCCAACTCAAAACGTTCTTCCATTTGCTAATGTAGTACTTAATCCTGGTTCAGTTAGTACAACTGCTGCAACAACATTTACATTCCCATCCCCAGTGTATCTACAAGATGGCACTGAGTATGCTATTGTTATTATGGCTAACTCAAATAAGTACATCGTACGATTCGCTGAGCTTGGTAAAGAAGATCAAAACGGTAATAGAATATCACAACAACCATACAATGGTGTATTATTCAAGTCACAGAATGCTTCAACGTGGACTGCTGATCAGAATAAAGACTTAACTTTTGTATTGAAGAGAGCTGTATTTGATACAACTACTCGTGTTGCAACATTAAGAAATGCTGCTTTGCCTTCAAGACAATTAGTTGCAGATCCATTAACTACTGTAGCAAACACTGCAGCACAAGATAACATTATTACTGTAACTCATCGTGACCATAGTCATTCAGCTGGTGATTCAGTTACTCTTGCAGGTTTCGCTGCGACGAATGGTTATACAGCTGCTGAGTTAAACAAAGCACACACAATTACTGCAATCGCAAGAGATAGTTATACGATTACAGTTGCTGCAGCTAATCACGCAAATGCAATTACTGCTGGTAATGGTGGTGGTTCAGCGTGTCAAGCAACAGAAGGTTTAGAATGGAATACAGCTCGTCCAATAATTAGTCAAGTTGTATTACCTAATACTACATCATCTTATACAATTAAAGATACAGCTGTTGGTAATGGTACATCGATTGGATCAACTACAGCTGCGATTGTACCTAATGAAGATTATACTCCATTATCGCCTAAGGTTATTAAACCTGGTTCAACACATACCGCAGAAATTCAAGCTACATTTACATCGACTTCGGATTATCTATCACCAGTAATTGATTTAGAGAGATGTTCTCTTATTACAATTGGTAATCGTATAGACAATAGTAGTGCAGTTGCTGAGACTAATGCAAGTAAAGGATCTAACTTAGCGAAATATGTAACGAAGACAGTTGAATTAAATGATAGTTCTGATACTTTAAGAATTTTATTAGATATTAATCGACCTAACGGATCATTTGTTGATGTATACTATAAGATTGGTAATACGGCAGGAACATTTGATGCTGAGTCATGGGTAGCAGCTACACCAACAGGTAATAATGGTGCAGTAGCATTCTCTGACGGAGATACATATAACGAAACAGAATATAATGTATCTTCAGCAAATTCATTTACTATATTTGCTGTGAAGATTGTAATGAGATCTGGAAGTACAAGCACTGTTCCAATGTGTCAAGATCTTCGTGTAATTGCGTTGAGGGTGTAATGAAGATACCAGTTGAAGGATATCCTGGCATGGTAAGAGATACTCGCTCAGGAGCTATTATAAATATGACTAGTGACGGTGCTCAACACTCAGCGAACAGAGCAAGATTGAAAAAGAATGATGAGAGATTGAACCAAGTAGAACAAGACGTATCAGAAATTAAAATGATGCTCAAACAATTAATAGAGAGATAATATGGCAAATACAGTTAACGTAACAACGGCAAATACCTTCGAACAATGGAGAGTGAAGACTAATGAGCTTGGTACGAAGATAGGTGATTTAGACGAAGTAACCAATAGTGATATTGGTGCTACTACTATTGTTGCTGCTCTAAAAGCACATCAAGGAATTGTTGCTGGTAGTGTAACAACTACAGGAGCTACTATGACAGGTAGCATGATCTTTAATGATAATGCGAAGGTCATACTTGGCACATCATCAGATGGCTTAGAGATATATCATGATGGTTCACATTCATATATAGCAGACACAGGAACTGGTAATTTAAAATTCACTGCTCCAACTGCAGAGTTTTCTGCTAACGTCGATGTAGCAGGTACACTATCACTGAATGGTACTGCTATTGGCGAATCAATAGCAGATACTGTTGGAGCCATGGTTGGTTCGAATACTGAAACAGGTATTGCAGTAACATATGATGATAGTGATAATACATTAGATTTTGTATTAGGTACTAGTCAAACATCAATAACATCTCTTAAGAACGCTGCTTTAGCTATTGGTAGAGATGCTGATAACGAAATAAATTTTGCTACAGATAATAACATTATCTTT
>Ga0206126_10003489_pt1 | contig 15926 bp, 12 predicted proteins | sample Helgoland_Spring_5_FD_148621 | JGI IMG/M metagenome (GOLD analysis project Ga0206126, IMG submission 148621) | Pelagic subsurface seawater microbial communities from Kabeltonne, Helgoland, North Sea - Helgoland_Spring_Bloom_20160412_1 | ecosystem: Environmental > Aquatic > Marine > Epipelagic ...
TGTTTACTACACCAGAATTTATTTGGAAAGAAAATTTAAAAAAAGTTAGAGAATTTGTTATTGAAAATAACAGATTACCATCTCCTGATACAGATAAAAATAATAAGGAGAATAAATATCTTGGTACTTGGTGTAGTAATCAAAAGACACATTATGATACAGATATTACCATGTGTAAATGTATAATGAAAAATCCAGATATTAAACTTATATGGGAAGAGTTTATGAATGAATATCCACATTTGTTTACTACAATACTTAAAAAAGATAATGTAGAAGAAACGAAAGTAGATTACGATAATTTGGGAAAATATAAAGTTCCTGAGTTAAAAAATATTTGTAAAAGTTTGGATATTAAATTTAAGAGTAAAGATAAGAAACAAACTTTAATCTATTTGATTAGTGGTAAAATAAATAAAAGTAAAGGAGGAGTAGAAGAAACTAAGGACAATACTGATTACAATACTGATTACAATACTGATTACAATACTGATAGTGGTGCGGAGGAATCAAATAGTGGTTATGATTCGTGTTCTTCAGATGATAGTAAAGAGATAAAAATGAAAAAAACAAAGAAAAATAATTGTCAGCATTTGTGGAAAACTACTAGCGAGGATGATTTATATTGCAATAAAGTATGTGAAAAATGTGATAGGAAAACAAAGACTAGTAGATTAGGTAAGCGTTCTGGGTATAATGAACCAAATCCAGATAAGAAGCTGGGAATAAATTCATGGTTGCGTGATTATGATAAGTATAATCAAGGCGATGCGATTTATCTGGACGCACAAGAGATGAAGACATCAACACACTTGATCGAAAATAGTGTGTTTGAGGTTGAAAATTTAATTATTCCAGAGTTTGATGAGGAAATATTTGAAACTAACCAAAAGCATCCTGTGTTTGGTAGCAGAGTTGAACGAGGTGATTTCTTGGAAATTTTAGAGAGAACTGATTTAGAAAATATGTCACTCATATATGCTGATTTTGTGGGACATTATAAAAAAGTAGTAAAACCAATGTTAGAATATTTACAAGAGAATAATGATAAGGTTAAAGTAGGAACTATATTAGGATTTACGTGGTCTAATAATGGAGTTGGTTGTATAAACGAAAGAAGAAATATTGATAGAGATATTGGAAAATTTATGGGTATAAATAGTTATGAAGAAATAGTAGAAGTTAGTGATATGGGTTATGGTGATGGTGGTCAGATGAATGTGATGTTTATCGTAAAGTTGTAAGTATTTAAATAAGTTATGTATATTATAAAAAAATATAAAATAATATTTTTTTATAATTTTATATTTTAATGTAAAATGAATACTATTCTTAAGAATTATTATTATTATTGTTATTTTTATATATATTTAAAGTTCTAGCACTTGAGTCTGTTGCGTTTACATATTTAGGCATCCAAAAATATGGAACAACGTGTGAACAATTATTATAATAACTTTCAAATATATTTCTATAATAAAGTTGTTCTTTGGTTTTTGGTTTATTAAATGTATAATCACTATAATTATCTATATTATAATTATCAAGTTTTTTGTGAATATATTCGTACCACGATATTTCGTTGCTACTAACACCATCGCTAAATGCTTCTTTTGTTCTCCATAAAATATGAGTGGGTAATAAATTAGGTTCAATTTCTTGAAAAGATTTACGTAATAGATATTTTTCAGGTAAATCATTATAAATTTTATATTTACTTCTAGGATTTCTAATAGAAGGTGGAATACTAAAATAATAATTAACGAAATCTCTATCAAGAAATGGTGTTCTAGGTTCAAGTCCGTATGAAGAAATACTTTTATCAGAACGTAGAACATCAAACGCATAAATATCATTTAACAATCTTTTACATTCATTATCAAATTCAATATCATTTGGAGATTCTAATAAATATAAATATCCTCCTGTAATTTCATCACTACCATCTCCATTGAATATAACCTTTGCTTCTGAATTTTGACAAATGTAATTACCAATTAATGAATTACCAACACTCGCTCTAACGGAAGTAGTATCATAACTTTCAATGTTATAAATAACTTGAGGTATATAATCAAAGAATTCTTCTTCGGTCAATTCAATAGTTGTATGTTTTGAACCTATATGTTGAGCAACAAGTTTAGCACATTCAATATCTTTTGAACCTTTCATTCCAATACTAAATGTTTGAAGTTCTCCAACATAATATTTTTTAACTAATGAAGCAATTAAACTACTATCAAGACCACCTGATAGTAGACAAGCAATAGGTCTATCTGTTGTTCCAACAACTCTTTTTTTAACAGCGTTATTAAGTTTTTCTACAATATTGCAATAAATATTATTCATATAATTTTGATTATAATCTATATTTAACATATCTTTATTAAAAGTGAAATTATGATATTTAACATCTTTAACTAATTCCCATTCAGTATCAATATATTTATTAAATAATAAATATGTTCCAGGTAATACATGATTCTGTTTATTTTTTAAATAAGCGTTATTATCTATTAGTTTATTTATTACTTTCAATTCAGATGCGAAAACATAAGAATTATTATTAATTAAAAAATATAAAGGTCTAACTCCATATGGATCACGAGCAACATACGTTTTACGTTTTTCATCGGTATTGTCAATAAGAACAAAACTAAAAACACCATCTAATAATAATAATGTTTGTTCAATGCCAAAATGTTTATACAAATGAATAATAATTTCACAATCAGAATCCGTAGTATTATTAATATTTAAAAATTTATATAATTCTTTATAATTATAAATTTCACCATTACATATTAAAGTAATATTGTCAATTTTCATAGGTTGGTTAGATTTTTCATTCATACCATTAATTGCTAATCTATGAAAACCAATATAGGTATTATTATCTTCATATTTTAATACAGAAAATTCAGGTCCTCTATTAACACCTTCATCAAAAGCATTATTTATTTGTTTTTTAGTAAATGTATTATTATTATTTAAAATAGAGAAAATGCCACACATTTTGATATTAAATAAATTATTATTAAGTCTTTAATATTTATTAAATATTAATAATAATATATATTATATTATATATGAACAAATTATATGGTGTAGTAAATGGTATTAAATATTTAAATATTGAAAGAGATAATGAATTAAATAAAAGAATTTTTTCAAGGAATATATCATCGCATACATTAGAACCTCAATTTACACCTAGACCAGTTCCGACGAAATATTGTTTAATGCCTATTTTAGATAAAACAAATTATGATAAAAATACTACAAAAATTAATAGTTATAAAACATATAATATAAAAGATACTTTTAATCCAGGTACATCAAGTCCTTGGAGTGGTTATGTTTCTAATTTAAACACTGAAAATATATTAAGAAATCAAGTATTTCCATTACAAAATAACATTCAATCAAAATATATACCATCAATGAATAGCGATTTATACAATAATACTAAATTATATGTTATTAAAGACGACGCAACTTTTGATAATTTTAATCCTAATAAAATTAATATTGGAAAAAAAACATTTAATAATCATACAAGACAACAAATAAAAAATTTATAAATAAATTTAAATTTAAATATTTAAATAAATTTATAAATATAAAATGAATAATGATTTAACATTAGAACTCTTAATAAATCCTATATACAACATGGAACTAAAAAAAGGTAATTTAAAAAATAATGAAAACAATTATAAAGAAATAAAATTTTATAAAAAGAGAATTTTAAGATTATTTAAAGATATGTTAAAAGAAAATATACCAGATGAAAATCTTAAACACACACACGATATTTATGTTAAATTACTGATAGATCATTTAAAAATGATAGATACAACTGATATTATTCAAGATCAATATAATTTAGATAATAAAAATGATAATAATGATAAAAATGATAAAAATGATAATAATGATAATAATGATAATAATGATAATAATGATAATAATGTCGAATTTGAAAATATAGATAACGATGATATGAGTGATATAGATAACGATGATATGAGTGATATAGATAACGATGATATGAGTGATATAGATAACGATGATATGAGTAATATGAGTAATATGAGTGATATGAATGATTTAATAATAAATAATAAAAAGGTTAAAACTACATTAGATAAATTTGTTATAATAAATAAATCAAATAATGAAGTAATACCTTTAAAAAAAAAGATTAAATTAAATAACCCATTATTAAGATATAAAGGTATAAAAAAATTAATAAAAAATAAATAATAAGTATAAAACAAGATATATATATATATATATGAATGCTTTAACTGAAAATTGTTCACCATCACCACATAAAAATCATATTTATACTTGTTATAGTGATGAAAATCTTATAAAAATACGTGATTTATGGAATAAAAGACACCCTGATGATAAAATTAATAGTAATATACCTTATATAATATGGAATAAATTATATAATAATTTTAAATTATTGTGTAAACGTGAATCGTGTTGGTTAAAACAGGAATTTTTAAAAAATGATTTAAATAAAGAATTATTAGATTATACATTTGCTCCGAATAAACCAAAAAAATGGAATCTAAATCCAAATGAATGGTTATCTAGCACAGATATAATAAAAGTTATGAGACAATATGAATATAGATGGAATTGTTTTAATTTTATTGGTCCATCTCCGATCGATTTTGAGAATCATTATAGTAATGGAAAATGTGTATGGAATGAATTATGTAAATTTAGTATTATTCAAGAAATAAAGAATGGAAAAAATAAAATAGGAATAATATTTAATACAGACCCTAGTTATTTACCAGGAAGCCATTGGGTTTCTTTATTTATAAATATAAAGAAAGGATATATATATTTTTTTGATAGTACAGGAAACAAACCTCAAAAAGAAATAAAAAAATTAGTTAACCGAATTAAAAAAGAAGCGAAACAAATTAATTTAAATATGAAATTTATAGTAAATAAAATAATACATCAGAAAAAAAATACGGAATGTGGGATATATGCTTTATATAGTATAGTCGAATTATTAAAAGATAATGAAACATTATTAAAAACAAAACAAAGAATTAAGGATGAATATATACAACATTTTAGAGAAATTTATTATAATTAAATACTTTAATAAAGTATAATATAATTTTATTCGTATTAGTAATAAAATTATATTATATAATATAATATAATTAATTTAAATGAATAATATAAATTCAGATGAGAACAAAGAGTTATTATGGGATTTAATGTATAGGAATAAAATGTTTAATAATTTAACAGACGAACATATTAGTAATATTAAAGATATTTTTGATAAAAATATAAAAAATATTTCATTAGAGAAACATGATAAAAGTATGACTCAGCTTAATAAATTAATTATTTCAACATTGGTAAAAAAAATAAAGAAATATAAAGAAAATCTAGAATACTCTATTCAATCAAAAGACAAAAAAACACAAAATGTAATGCAAAATAAAGTAAAAAGTAAAGAAGAAGAATTTAATAAACTAATGAATATAAAAAAACCAAATAATATAGATTTCACGTTAAAAAATGATAAACCTTTTGGTAAAGAAATAAATAATATATTAGATAATACAATCAAAAAACGAAGTTATGACTTGGATAATGTAATAAATCATGATTATAATGCGGATAAAGCAAAAGAATGGTTAAAAAATGGTGGAAGTGTATTATTAGAAAGTGATAAAAAAATAAAAATATATAATAAAAAAGTTTCATTTTCAGAAACAAAAGATATAATAAACTTGAATGATGTATCGAATGATGTATCGAATGATGTATCGAATGATGTATCGAATGATGTATCGAATGATGTATCGAATGATGTATCGAATGATGTATCGAATGATGTATCGAATGATGTATCGAATGATGATTTAACGAACGATGATTTAACGAATGATGATTTATTAAAATATAATGAACTCGTATTAAAAATAGATATATTATCAAATAAATTCTCAAATTTATTTGAGAATCAAATAAAATTAATAGATTTATTAGAGAATGTATTAGAAAGTGTAAAATAAATATATAATTTAAATTTTAGAAAATACTTTATATTCATCACCATTTGGTTTGTTTTTAACAATAATGTAGCCAATTTGTATAGGTTGTCCGGTTTTATAACTTTCAATATCATATACAGCATTAGTGTTTGTGTCATACGCATATTTAACATTTTTAATAGTTAAAATTTTAGCAGTCATAGAAACTTTTGATTTATTAACATCTGCTATGCTATCGCGTTGTTCTGTATTAACTGACGAGTTATATGAAAATTTAGTATTATCAATATTAATATTAGGAAAAGAGAAACATTGTAAATTTTCATTATTATTATGCAAAGAACAATCAAAAGAAGCTTCTTTTACATTTTTTAATAGACCTTTAATAATATTTTCTTTAATATTAGAAATTTCATATAGATATTCATCACTTGTAATAGTTTTAGAAACATCAAGTTTACTTTTATCATGAATTCTCATTTCAATAGATTCATCACTTAATAATTGTTTTTCTGATAATGTCATTAAATATAAATAAACCTTAATATTTCTTAATTCTATGGGTAAGTCTTGATGACTACAAATGCGTCTTGCTCTTCCTATAACTTGTTCAATTCTAACAGGATGCCAATAAGGTTCTGTAATATGAACGTATCTAACATTTTTTAAACTAATACCTTCAGCACCTGAAGCAGAAATCATTAATACTTTAACAATTTCACCATAAAAATTATTTGAGTTGATTACTTTAATTTGATTTGATAAACTAATTGGAATAAAATCCCAATTAGTATTAAAAACATTTCTAATAATTTCTTTTTCTTCAGATGATTCTGTACCAGTATATAAAGCATATTTTGGTTTAACCATATCATCAGGTAATATATCTAACTGCCATAAATTATTTATTTTTTTTATTTTAAACTGAGCGTATCCATTTGCTTCAAACGCCAGTTTTAATATACCAATACCTTCAAGTGTTCTAAATTGACTATATATTAAATTTAACCCAACATTAGATGGAGATGTAATACTATTTATCATCTTTAAGAATTTTGGACTATATGTCTTAAGTGCGTCTTTAGATAAATATGTTAATTTATTTTCATCTAACATATTTAACGCAATCTTAATATCTTTTTCATAATTTTTCATAATAGCTTTTTTATCATAATTAGTATTATTATTTTCATCAATCATATTTTCAATAGATGGGTCACTTTCTTCACCAACAATATTTAATACTTCTGTTTCTTCAATATTTTTTGGAAAAGGACGAATTATCATAGGTTTCGGAAATACATAATTACAATATGCTCTTGAAAATATTCTATAAGTTGATACACTGGTTTCTTCAAATACATCCTTACTACTTTTTTTCTTTCTCTTTTTACTTAATTTCTCAAGCTTTCTTTCTTTAACTCTTTCAATTTCATAAGAAGAAAATTGGAAATCACTCATCGGTATTTTATGAATAATAAAATCAGTTTGGTTATCGTATTTCGGCATCAATTGTTCTTGAGCACTTTTAAAATATGAGGTTAATCCAATTATTCTTCTTTTGAATAAATTGCTATTTTTAATATTATTCATATTGTCAATAAATAATGCTTTAAAATCATCTAATTTATCTGGTAAACATTTAAAAGTTTCTATATTTACATTGGATATTTTAATATTTTTTACTTTTAACAATTTATTAATTAATTCAATAAATGTTTCGTCATCAATCTCATTATTCGAGCTTGATGTTAACTTAATGCCATCATATTTAGTATTTTTTGTTTTATTTATATAACCAAATGGATTTCTTGTAATCATTAACATAGTATTTCGTGAGTTATATTCCATAAAATCAATAATATTCGAACCACGTTTCCTATAACCAAATAATTCTTTAAAATAGTCCAAAGATAATTTATCATTACTTTTAACATTTAATTTAATATTAAATGTTTTAATATTACCTCTTAGAATATTATAAAGAACAGCCAGCTCATTTGGATAGTTAATTACCGGTGTACCACTAAGTAAAACTATTTTACATTTTTCGGCTTTTATTAAAAACTCATATAATTTATATGAAACCGAATCTTTATTATTTAATTTATTAACAATTCTACTTACTAAATTATGTGCTTCGTCTATGATAATTGTTTTATTATCAAACGGATTTATTTTAAAGTTATTTGATAACTTTTTTAAATTATCAATTCTTAATCCATTATAATTTATGAATTTATATTTATGAGAAATCATCATATTTAATTGTTCGTCAAGTTGTTTTTTTTCAATATTATCAAGTAAATTAAAATTACTTTCTTTTTTAATATTAACCATCCACACACCTTTTTTTTTTTTAATATATTCTAGTGGAATCGATAATACACTTGATAGATTATTTTCTAATGTTCTGTCATTCGTCGTATCTATAAATTCCCAAAATTGATTTTTTCTATAAATTTCATCACCACATTTTTTTATTTCTTCTATATAATTCATTCTTAATGATGCTGGCGTCATTACTATAATTTGTTTATCTTGTTTAATACCTTCGGCAATACCAATTGAACTACACGTTTTACCTGAACCTAATCCATGATATAATAACACACCTCTATAAGGAGTCACTAAATTAATATAATCTTTAATTATTTTTTGATGTGTCATAGGTGAGAAATTTATATCCTCGTTATAATCACAACTAGCATTTTTCGATTCATCTATTAGGTCTTTTTTATATTTACCAAATAGAGAAGTTATAAAATTAATAAAAATTTGTCTATTATTCATATAATACGATGGTGCTTTAATTGAAATATTATTATTTTTTATAGGTACACGGTTCTTAATAGTTTCATCTCCTACAAACATTTCATTATCTAATACTATTTCTTCACTAACAGAAGATTTAATCATTTTATTTTTAGTAGAATTTTTCTTTTTTATTATTTTAAATACTTTTTTTTTTAAAATAGGAGTAGGTGTTTGTGTTTCAATGTTAGTTAAAGATAAAGAAATATCTTGTTTTTCTTCTGGATAACCGTATTTAGATACATCATCATCATCATATTTAGATACATCATCATCATATTTAGATACATCATCATCATCATATTTAGATACATCGTCATCATCATATTTAGATACATCGTCATCATATTTAGATACATCATCATCATATTTAGATACATCGTCATCATCATATTTAGATACATCGTCATCATCATATTTAGATACATCGTCATCATCATATTTAGATACATCGTCATCATCATACTGATTATCTTTTTGGTCTAAAGGATATTGAAATTCATATTTAATATTTTTAAACATATTAATATATTTACTTCTATCATCATAAGTATTTGAAATATCAACAACCTTACTGGAAGGTTTAGAGGAAGGTTTAGAGGAAGGTTTAGAGGAAGGTTTAGAGGAAGGTTTAGAGGAAGGTTTAGAGGAAGGTTTAGAGGAAGGTTTAGAGGAATTAATAAATATATTAATATCTTTATTTTTAGTAGGTTTCTTCTTAATTTTTAATTTTGCTAAAATAGAAGATGACATATATAATTTTAATATATAAAAACATTTATATTAATTACATATGAATTTAATTATACAATAATTTTAAGGGCATTATAACAAGCTATTTGTTCAGCTTTTTTTTTAATTTTATATTTACTTGAACTTAAAAAAATGAATACTTTATCATTATTTTCTAGAAATTTATGTATATTTTGGAAACTACCAAATTCACTAAATAATAAAGCATCTTTGTAATTTTGATTATGTATAGAACAACCGATACATATAAATACACCCATTTCATATGTATTTGTATCATCACAATAAGATATTTCAATATAGTTAGGTGTAACTTTGAATTCTTTTTGAATTTTAATTTGTAAAATGTTTTTATAATTATCATCATCTTCAATAATTTTCATCCAATCAACATGTTGATTAAAAACATTTTCAATAAAAATCTGCGCCATTTGAAACCCAGGACCAGTAACAAATATATTTTGAAACCACCCGTGTTCGTCAAAAACAGATATTTTATTAAAATCTAAAAATAAAGCACCTATAAATGCTTCAAATAGACATCCTAGTTTTTTGAAATTATTTCTAGTTTTTTTTTCTTCTGCATGTCTTGATATAAGCAACCATTTATTTAATTTCATTTCAAATGCCAATTTACCAATATGTTCGTTTTTAACTAATGCTATTTTTTTTTCAGTCATAAAACCTTCATCAGCTTTAGTAAATCTTCTATATAAATAATATTTAGTAATTAGTTCAAGAACTCCATCGCCAATAAATTCAAGTCTTTCATTAGACTTAGTTTTAAGTGGAATACTATTGTTAGTACATTCTAATATACAAATATTATTATTTATATTTTCAATATTTGATTTTTTAGTGTAAGAATTATGAACAAATGCTCGTTTATACAAAGATATATTATTAACTTTTTCATGAATACCATATTTACTAAGAATATTTTCAACATCTTGAGTAGTAATTTCTTTATTCAAAATATTATATGGATTATAATAAAGTTTGTCTTCTTCATTATTATTGTTCATAATATAAATAAAGTTTAATGTATATAATTTCTAATATAATTTATATAATTATATTTAAGTAAATAATTATATATTATTATATAATATATAATGGTATTAATGAATAGTTCAAAAAGAGCACGTCATTCTTCTTCTATCGCAAATAGAACGAACGTATTTGGAAATATGAGTGGTTCTATATCTACAGTAGGTTTAACTCAATCGACAAGATCAAATTTATATCGTAATGGTATTATTTGTAATAATTGTATTGAAGGGGATACTCCTGCTGAGATGTTAAAGTACATGAGAGACAACAATTTACTATTTACAAATCATAGTGGTGGTGGTGTAGGTAGAATGTATAAAAGAAGGAACTAGAATGTATATTAAATAATTATATTTAAAAATATAATATTAATAATATTAATAATGATAATAGAAGTAGATTGTCGAGAAAATAATTTATCTAATATTTTATTAGATAAATTATGTATTTATAAAGAAAATGGAAAATGTGAAAACATAAATGTAGTATTAAAGTCGCTTCCATTGGGTGATATAATAATAAAGAATGATAAGGAAGAAGAAATAATAATAATAGAAAGAAAAACATTAAATGACCTTGCGTCCTCAGTAAAAGATGGAAGATATAAAGAACAAGGATATCGTTTAAATAATTGTAATTTAGAAAATCATAATATATATTATTTAATAGAAGGGAATATAAAAAAATATAATCCAAAATATAATAATTTTGATTATAAATCGTTATTATCAACAATTACATCATTGTCATATTTCAAAGGTTTTTCAATATATAAAACGAATGATTTAGAAGAATCCGTTGAATGGATAATAAATTTAACAAAAAAAATTCAAATAGAAATATTAAAAAAGAATAAAGGATATTATAGCAAAGTAAATGATAAAGAGAATGGTAATGATAAAGAAAAATATATGAATGTTGTAAGTAATCGAATTAAAAAAAATAATATTTCATTAACAAATATAAATGAAATAATGTTATCTCAAATACCATGTGTAAGTATAGCTTCATCGTCAATAATAATGGAAAAATATAAAACATTAGGCAATTTAATAAAAAAAATCGAATTATCCGAAACAGCTTTGGATGATATTTTTATCATAACAAAAACAGGTAAAAAACGTAGATTAAATAAAAATTGTAAATGTAATATATACAATTATTTATTACAAAATAAATAAATAATAATAATATAAATTTATTATATAAATCATGATGAATATAATAAATAATAATAAAAATATAATATTATTGGTAATATTAGGAATAGTTATATTATATAAATTAAAAGATGCTTGTTTAATAAAAGAAGGATTAGATAATAATAATTCAACATCAATAATAGATAAACCTAAAGCGATAAAAGACAAATCGTATAATTTAGAAGATAAATTATTAATATCAAAATATAAAACATCGTATGAAGATATAATAATAGAACTTGAGAAAAATATAGAATTACATATTATAAAAAGTATAATTGATAATAGTGTGAGTTTATCAGAAGATGCAACAAGTAAGTCAAATATAAATTTAATAGATAATATAAATAAACTAAACTTATTTTTGGAGAATTTAAACAAAAATATTTTATTACTTGATAAACACTAAGGAATATAAATACTTACTTCTGAATCTTTATAATATCCTTTATCAATTTTTGATTGTGTAAATTTATTACCACCCCAATTAGTATCCATAGGATTAGCACTATATTTATTTTTATTATCTTGAAATAATTTATCGATAGGAGTATCTAAACCAATATATTGATTTTGTGGGTCAAACGCATAGTGTTGATTAGTATTAAAATCTTTATCATTATCAATATTCGCATCAATAATATTATTATGTATATAATCATTAAAATCTATATTTTGTGCACCATAGTTAGGATTAGATAAACTTTTTCTAATACTATATACTTCTCTACCTTGCGTATTATATCCTTTTTGAAGTAATAATACAGGACAAACGATACCTTTATTTCTTTGAAATTTGAAATACTTAACATAATCTTCTAAACTTTTGAATTTTAAAGGATTATAATTTTTTACATTAGGTAGTTTACTATTCATTAGTAAAAAATCAGTTCCTTTTTGAATTAAAATATCAGGACAATTATTATGACTATTATGACTATTATTGAATGTTTCTATATTTTTATTTTCAACAACATAAAATAATCCTAATATAAATATAAAAGTTATAATAATATTATTAAACATAATTATAAAATAATAAAATATTAAAATATTATATAATGAAATTTATTAGTATAGGTTCAAATGGATTAGATGAATATGGAAATTCTTTTGATGAAGTAATAGAAAATAAAAATATTAATTATTTTATAAAGTTTTATCATCCAAAATGTATTCATTGTATAAATATGAAAGACGCATGGAATTCGTTAAAATCCAATAAATTTTTAAAAAATAATAAAATAAAAATAATAGAAGTTCATGTGGATTCTATTCCAACTATTAAAAATACAATAAAATATAAAATAAAGGGTTACCCAACTATATTAGGAATAGATAATATAAATAATTCAATTATTAAATATAATGGAAATCGAATGACTGATGATATGGTAAGTTTTATATTAAAAAATTTAACAAAGAATCGTTTAAAAAAACTCAATAAATCTAAAAGAAATAATAGTAGACGTTTAAAGAAATCAAGAAGAAATTTAAAGAAATCTGGAAAAAATATTAGTAGAAGTTTAAAGAAATCAAGAAGAAATTTAAAGAAATCAAGAAGAAGATAAATAAAAATTATTATGATATTTAAATAATTAAATTAAATACCAATATATTAAATAATAATGATCACTACATTTTGTAGTATGTATGTAAATAATTAAATAATAAAATTGAATTAAATATTATTATTTAATTATAATAAATAATAATATTGAAATGGGTTATTCGTTAAGACTATTATCATATAACGCATATGACGATAAAGTTAATAATGATGATAAGGATGATAAGGATGATAGCGTAAATGAAAGTTATGAATTAAACTATAAAGTTCAAATGTTTGGTATAAATGAGAAAGGTGAAACATATTGTCTATATGTTAATGGATTTAAACCATATTTTTACATAAAAGTTGATGAAAAATGGAATAATAACACATTATTTTCATTTGTATCACATCTTAAAGATATGTCAATAATTATAAAAAATGATTTATATTCAGCAAAATTTGTTAGAAAAAAGAAATTATACGGATTTGATTGTGGTAATAAATATAAATTTGTATTATTAGAATCAAACTCTGAGAAGTGTTTTAAAAAAATAAAAAATCTATGGTATAGTTCAAATAATCCAACAAACGAATATAAATTAAAAGACAACGGATATAAATATAATGGAAAACAAATATATCTTTATGAATCAAATATTCCACCATTATTAAGATTATTTCATTTAAAAGATATTAATCCTTCTGGTTGGATATCGGTATTAAAGAATAAAATTTCAATAAATACATTAAAAAAAACGAATTGTAATTATGAATATAATGTAAATTATAAATATATAATACCATTAAAAAATAAAGAAATATCAGTTCCTTATAAAATTTGTAGTTTTGATATAGAAGCAAGTAGTAGTCACGGCGATTTTCCATTAGCAATAAAAAATTATAAGAAACTGGCAGTAAATATATTAGATTTATGGATGGAATATAATGAAAATGAAGAGAAGAATAATGATTACATAAAAGATATAATTTTATCAGCATTTGATTTGTATGAAGAAGGTATTGAAAATGTAGATATAGTTTATCCTAAAACAAAAGTGAAATGTGAAGAAATTGAAGAAAAAATAGATAAATACTTACTAAAAAATCTAAGTGATTTTAAATTAACTAATAATGAAAAAGATATATGTGGTTTAAATGACGATGAAATTGTGGAAAACAAAGTTTGGTGTAAGTTTATTTTATCTAAAAAAAAAGATAAAGGTAAAGATAAGATAATTGATTTAATGAATGATAATAAATTATCTAGAGATGTTAAAATAACAATATTAACAAAAACGTTGGATAATGAATTTCCAAAATTAGAAGGTGATAAGATTACATTTATAGGTTCAACATTCTTGAAATATGGTGAAGATAAACCTTATAAAAACAATTGTATAGTATTAAATAGTTGTAACAATTTGGAACAACTAGAAAATTCAGAAATAGAAACTTGTGAAAGTGAAAAAGAAGTTTTATTAAAGTGGACCGAATTAATACAGAAAGAAAATCCTGACATAATAATAGGATATAATATATTTGGATTTGATTATCAATTTATGTATATTAGATCAAAAGAATTGAATTGTGTTTACGAATTTCTTAAATTATCAAGAAACAAAGAAGAGATCTGTATAAAAAAGGATTGGAAAACAAACAAAAATGGATTAGAGGAAAGTAAAATAGTTATAGCAAGTGGACAACATGATTTAAAATATATAAATATGAAAGGTAGATTACAAATAGATTTATATAATTATTTTAGAAAAGATTTTAACTTGATTAAATATAAATTAGATTATGTGTCAAGTTATTTTATAGGAGATTATATAAAAAAAATAGAACATGTAGATAATACAACCAAAATATATTGTAATAATTTTATTGGATTAGAAGAAAATAATTTTATAACTATGAATGAGGAAGGACATTCAATTGATTTTTATAAAGATGGGGATAAATTTGAAGTAATAAATATAGAAAAAGAAAAAGGTTATTTTGTAATATCTGGTATAGAAGAACCAAATATGAATAAGAAAGTAAAATGGGGTTTAGCTAAGGATGATGTATCGCCGCAAGATATATTTCGTTTATCAAATGAAGGACCAATTGAAAGGGCTATTATCGCAAAATATTGTATTCAGGATTGTAATCTAGTTCATAATTTAATGAAAAAGCTAGATGTAATGACAGGATATATAGAAATGTCAAATTTATGTAGTGTTCCATTAAATTATCTAGTCATAAGAGGTCAAGGAATTAAATTGACGAGTTTTATTTCTAAAAAATGTTTAGAGAGAGATACTTTGATGCCTGTAATACCAAAAGGTTCTATGAATGATGGTTATGAAGGCGCAATTGTATTAGAACCTAAATGTAATTTATATTTGGAAGATCCAGTTGCTTGTGTAGATTTTGGTTCTTTGTATCCGTCTTCTATGATAAGTGAAAATATATCACATGATAGTAAAGTAATGACAAAGGAATATGATTTAAAAA
>Ga0206126_10003490_pt1 | contig 15923 bp, 22 predicted proteins | sample Helgoland_Spring_5_FD_148621 | JGI IMG/M metagenome (GOLD analysis project Ga0206126, IMG submission 148621) | Pelagic subsurface seawater microbial communities from Kabeltonne, Helgoland, North Sea - Helgoland_Spring_Bloom_20160412_1 | ecosystem: Environmental > Aquatic > Marine > Epipelagic ...
ATAGCTCGCCCAGAACGTGCTGGGTTTTTTCGGTGGCGCTTTTTTTCTCGAGAGCTATAAGCCGCTCAATCTCCGCTTTCCGCTTGTTGTACTCTTCCTGAGTGATACTGCCCGAAGCTAGCTGATCGTTTAGCTTTTTAAGCTCATCAAAGTATTGTTGCAAAAGGGGCGTGCCTTTAACCAAGGCATTAGATATATTATTAACCGCATCTGCGCCTGTTACCCCCATCACCTGCGAGGAGGCGGCAATCTCATTAATAAACGAGTTGAATTCGTCGCCAAAGGTTAAGTGGGGAATTAACTCTGTATCGCCTATTTCTTCCGCTTTTTCTAGTAACTTCTGTAATGACTCAAGTCTTTTCCTATCGCTCTCTTGCGTTAGTTCTGCTGATCTTTTGGCTCTTGCGGTAAGCCCTTCAATCCTTATCTCGCGCTCTGCCATTGCCGCATTAATTTTTTCCATTTCTGTGCGCAACTGTCTAGCATTCTTTTCATCATCAGACGTAAAAAAGCCAGTAACATTATCTTTGGCAATAAGTAGTTCATTGAACGCAGTTATGACACCATTAACCATTGTTTGCAGCGCTTTGAGTACAGTGCCAACGCTGTTAAGAATGCTCTCAGCCATAACTTTCGCAAACTTCTCTATCCCGCCCTCGCTTTCGGTAACTTTTAAAAGAAATTCTTTAAATTTGGTAGTGAGTTTTTCAATCGCGGGAGCAAATGCAGCTACAGTCTGATCGGTTACGCCTTTGAATAAGAAGCCGAGCCGAGAGAGCGCATCGCTGGCATCTTCCACGCCTTTGGCCGCACTGGATGACATAACAACGCCCAATGCCTTAGCTTCGCCCAGCATTTCCGCAAGGCCATCACGACCTAGCCCTAACGTGTTGACTAAAGCCGCGCCTTCACTGTCAAATAACTTAAATGCTAGTCGTAGTCGGTCAGCTTCATTATCGACCTTTTCAAAGGCATCTGCTAAGACTAGCATACGCTCATCGAGGGGCATTTTTACCAGCTTTTTAGCGTCTACACCCAGCTCTCGGATCGCGTCTTTAGCTTCGCCTGTGCCCTTTGCCGCTTCTGCGGTACGTCTGGTAAACCGCTGTAGCGCCATATCCATTGTTTGAGTAGATACGCCTGTCAAATCGGCGGCATACCTAAGCCCGCTTAGCGCCTCGGTAGTTGTGCCTATCTTGCTTGCAGTTTTAGCGAGGGCGTTAGTGGCATTTAACGAACTTTTGACTAATAAACCAAAGCCAGCCGCACCAGCTACCCCAACAAGGGCGGTGCGCATTGAGAATATCGCACCTGCGACTTTCTTAAGCCGTGACGTAACGGCACCAAGACCTCGGGCGGTTTTATCTACAGCACTAATTACAATCTTGGTATTTTCAGCCATTGTTTTCACTCATAATATTAAAGTACGCCATCCATTCATTAAAGTGCTTAAGAGGCATTTGTTCGGCTTCTTCGATAGTGATATGCAGGCGATCAGCCAGGGATAAAAGATTCATCCGCGAGTGATCGCTTCTTAGTTTTTTTCGACAGTCTCGGGGTTTTCGATCTCAGCAAACATCTGATTTGCGATCTCTGATATAACCGTAGTTTCTTCGCCCATAAGGTCAATTCGATCCTCTGAGGTAAACAGCTTTTCTCCTGACTTATCAGCGGCTTTCAAAACGATTAAATCAATCATTGCATCAATACTGGGATTGGTCAGAAAGCTAGGGTGGCGCTTTTGGATTCGGCTCAAGTCGTAACAAGACAAAGTACCGCAATACATTACAAACGGCTTACCCTTATCACCCCATTCAGGCACCTCGATTTTGCGTATCTCAATCTTACGCCTATCTCGCAATTCCCTTGCCAGCCCCATTACGAGTGCGCTCCTTCGGTAACCGCGCCTGAGACTTGAATGCTAAAGCTAGCTTCAACCATGTTGTCAAATGATGCGTTAATGGTTTTAGAAGTAACAATACCTGTGCCTGTGTACTTTTTAGAGCCTGAAGCCGTGCCTGATGGGCTGATCTCAAAATCTACACTTGCACGGTTATCTAGCACTAGCTGTTGTGCGTCTGCTTCATCCCAGTAGCATTCTAAGCTGACCGTATGCGCTTCTAGCCCTGCTTTGTACGATCTAGCAGTATCACCCATTGTGCTGTCCTCGATAGTATCTGCCGAGCCGTCAATGCTAAACGACCTAACCTCCCCCACTTGAGCGACTGATTGACCTGTTAACTGAAGTTTAAAAACTCCGCCTGTACCTGTAGCTGTTGCCATGATTAATTACCTTTTAAGTTGTGCCGCGTGTAAATTCATAAAGTACGCGAACTGTTAAAATTACCCCGCCGATTTTGTCGAGCTGTCCCTCGTCAATTTCAACGGTTGTGATTTGTGTATCTAAGGCATAGCCGCCCCTTGTCCTATCTGCGTCTAGCCCTTCCTCGACGGCTTCGATAATGTCGTTTCTAGCCTCGTCGATAACACCTGACTTAACGTAACAAACCAGCTCATAGTTGATCGTGGCCTGCCTTTTGCCCATGGTGCCGCCTACGGTTGAGTCTTCCCGATCTTCGCCCGCCGTCCTTACCAGAATTGCGGGGAATTGGGCGGCTGATAGCTGCTCAAAATTAAATGGCTCGCGGGTGACGTAGCTAATACGATGAGGGGTGGTGACTGATTGGAGCGTTGATACGATGTTTTTAGCGATATTCTCGCGCGAACTCATTGAATAAACCTTACGAACGTCTTGGCTAGTTGCTTTTTCTCGCCTCGGCTAAAGCCAAAGAATGGGCGTTTTTTCTGGTTTTTCACAGCTTTTGCGGTTTCTGTTGCGCGAGCAAAGAATATCTCGGCTCTGGTGGCGCTGGCTTTACTGGTGATTGATCCGAGCATCTTGCCTGTGAAGTCTAAATCTGGCCTTATCTGCCGTCCCTTTTTCTTTCTAAAGGCGGCGTATTTGGTTGCATAGGGCTTAAAGGGATTGCCCTTAATACCCTTACCCGCCGCTGTGCGATCTAGAATGATATTAATGCCGACCTGAGCGGTCTTAGATAGACCAAGCTTGATGCCCTGCTTAATCTCTTTGCGGCGCTTCTTTGCAATAGCTGTAAAATCTTTGGGCTTTATCTTTACATCAACCGCCAAACTCATCTAACTAAACGCTCATCGTGGATGGATATTTTCTCATCGCTGGTCACTGTTGATGAGCCATCGGCATCGTACTCAACGCCATCTTTGAATATGTCCTCGATTTCTTCGAGATAACGCGCTTTATAAAAGGCGATCATGCCTTGGAATCTGTCCCCTTCTACCCAGTTTGTGAGTCGTGGCAGGGCGTATTTCCAAAGCACTAGATAAGCATTGGCTCGCGTCCACTGTGACTCGGTGAGATAAGCTGTATTTAATTCGCCAGAAAAACCACGACGAGGCCACCACTCTGCCCTTATCTTGCGCTCAATATCCGCTTGGGCTTTGGCGTGTTCTTCCGCGAATGAATCTATACCAAGGCTCAGAATATCGGGAACAATGTCCAGTAGGTCAGCGTCATTTGAAAATGCCATATTTTCCCCAAAAAAAGCCCCCAATTAAGGGGGCTATTCTCATATTAACCAAGTAACAGCGCGGTGTGCTCTGGCTTGATATTTTTAACGCCCCATGCAAGGCCAACTTCATAACGTACTTTTCCATAACCTTTGTACATTGCGAAGCGCATACTTAGCCCTGAGCGTGGATCGGTGATTGTTGTCGCATCTGCCGCCATATCACCCTCCTCTGGAATGGCTGGAGCACGAGCCGCCAACACAATCGCTGAGCGGTTAAACGCCATGTTTCTCTCCGCATTCGCCACCAGGGTAATAGCTGTGGCTGATGTTCCAATTGCCTTTCTAAGACCAGGTGCGGCTAGGGTAATAGTTCCACCACCCGAGACATCAGCATCACCAGTTGCCACTACATACTGATTGGCATCGCCTGCGAAAGTGATTACATCGCCTGCTACAATGGTTCCAGTACCGACTGAGCCTAGTGTGATCTCTGTAACACCTACGGCATAGCCAGTCGTGTTGGTTTTAGCGCCTGATGCTGTGCCTTTAGTGCTGGTTGCGATCTGCGATGATTCGCGGATAGGCATACCGTTAATATCTAAAAGTACGCCCTGCCTTAAGATAGAGTCAGTGCCCGCCGAATTCACCGCCGCCTGTTTGCCGAGAAGATTAACGCCTGCCGTGGTGTTAATAACAAGCTGATTGTCACCGAGAGGTGCGCCGTTGTCTTTTAGCACTTTCAGCGTGTTAGAGGCATCGGTGTAGTCGTTAGCGGTGCCAAATGGCGTTTTGCCAGCGGTACCCACTGCACGCGAGAAAGTAGTATGCAGGCCGCAAAGATCAGCCTCAACTTCGTTAGTCACTGCCCTAATCGCTTGCGCGACCTTGTTAGCCCTAACATTGCCGTAACCAATCCCACTGTTTAGCTTTTTCTGATCATCACCGATAAAGCCAAACTCAGCCGCTCGGGATTTGGTAATAGCTATTTTGGTTGTGCCCGATGTCTGCTCTGTAGGCTCTGGGATTGCCATCGCTGGAGTAATGTCGCTTACATTACCCGCTGGCTCAACATTGACGGTTATGTCTTGGTCGATACCAGCACCTTCAGCCGATGCGTTCATTGTAACGCTAGGGATCATACCCGTTAATTCTCGGGAAACGATGTCTAGTGCTTCGTAAAAATCGGGTATAAGACCCGTAATAGTGTTCTCTGCCATGATTAATTACCTTTTAAGTAAGAATGCCCCCGCCTCTGATAAATTCAGACCGCTTAACAGGGGGTAGTTGTTCAAATTGGGCGCGACTCAGCTTGCCCGCCGTATCACCACCAGTATTCCCCTGACTTCCTGAGCCGCCTGATGTTGCGCGCACAAAATGAGGGTTTGCTGTTAGAAATTCTGTAACCTGCTCATCGACTGTTAGCAGTTCGCCCTTGTCGTTGTATCTGGGCGTACCATTAGCGTCCAGCACTTCTACCGTGCCATCTTCGCTAAGCCGAGTATTGCCTTTAAGTAGCTGTGTTACCTGCACCGCATCAACCGCATTATTGCGACTAGCTGATGCAGTCAACGCGCCGTCTATTAGCGTTTCTTGCAATTTAGCCTTATAGCTGTTGATTTCTGCGTCTTTCTTTTCGACAGTCGATTTCAGGATTGAATCAAATTCACCACGCTGTTTCTGAGCCTCTAGCTCGGCCTGTTCCTGTTTAGCCAGTAATTCTCTCGCCTTTTCAGGGTCGATACCGTCTAGCTTTTTGTCGAACTGGCGCTGTTGTCTCGATAGGCGCTCATTGACAATGCGGTCTATTTCTTCTTGAGTGAATGTCTTTTCCTGAGTTTCGACTGTCTCAGTATCAGTTGTTTCCATGATTGAATCGCTCATGTCGCGTTTACCTCTTTCGAGTTAGTTAAAAACTGGTCGCCAGTGGTGTTGGCAGTTATAGCCGCCCCTAGCAATAAAGGCATCGCTGGACGATTTACCCGCCCAGCTACCCGCCCAAATCTGTTCTATTTCTTCGTTTGTATAGGTCTTGCCGTCATGTTTACGACAAAACGACCTAGTGCCCGCCGTTGTACCGCCGTAGTATTTCCAATGGGTAGCGCCTGATTCCTTGCCAATCGCTGTGTTGATTGAGGCATCAAATTGCATTAATGAATCTTGCGCGTAGACGTTGGCATAACGGCGTAGGTTGTTGCCTACCCTGTCTCTAGCGTATAAGGCGTGTAGCTTCTCTACGGCGGCGGCGCTCTGCTGAGCTGTGCCATTCTTAGCAATATTAACCAGACGCTTTGCCTCGGCATCGTTCGACTGGATATACACGCCATTGATCGTTTGCTGGATAGACTTGATCGAGTCGTTAAACGCTCTATTTGTCAGTGTGCTTTGGTAGACCTCTGTTGAGATCACATCTAAATACTCATTTCCTATGGCTTCAAAGCCTTGGAATGAAAGCCGTTGTAATTGCTGTATAACTTTGGGGCTTAGTTCGTTAAATGAGCCGTAAGCCCCCAGCATCTTATAAGTGTTGTTAGCTACCCCCTGATACCCCTTGAGGATGTCCTGTACCTCGGTTAAATACTCAGCCTCTAGTGCCGATCTGATCTTTTTTCTCTGCGCTATTGCCCATTCTAAGTCGTATAAATTGCCATCTTTTAGCGGCGCTTTGGAGACTAGCTTGACTACCTCGCTTTCTAGGCGCTCTAGTGAGTCTGAGAGTCTTTGTTGATGCTGCAGGGTTAGATTTTCTAAAAGATCAGCGTATTCTGTGTCTTTAGGCATCAGCCGCTGTTTCCACCGGGAATTGACCTAATACCGTGACATTCTGGTCTATTTCTTCGTGCGCCTCGGCTAGCTTTTCATCATCTAAAATCAAATCAGCTATACGTTTATCGGTTTCTTGCTCTAATGTTGCCGACCTTACGCCGCTCGATTTTACTTGTTGCAGGAACAATAGCTCTTTGTCGTAATCTCTAAGATCAAAGGCATCTGGGTATGAGATTTCGACATCTGGGGAAACATCTTGCCACTCGCAAAACAAAGTCCATAACTGCTCCTCTGCTAGCTCTAAAATATCAGCCTTTTCAGCCAGCCTAGCGTTGAGCATCTGGAACTCTGTTTGCATTGCTACGCCCGATTGCGTCATCGCCTTGGTGCCACGCACTGCGCCCATATGAGCCATTCTGTTGATCGACTCTACCTTATCCTCGATGCTCGCTCTAACAGCGTCAAGATTCTGACCGCTAGGCTGCATCTGGTAAGGTTTAAGCGCACCGTCTAGGTCGTCTGGTAGGGTGACAACACCGCCCGCCCCTGCGCTTGCATCTGTGCCGCCCGTCTTAACTAATGTGGGATGATTAGCAAGCCGTATAAGTTGCTCGATCTCGGATAGTTCTTGATAGATCGCCCGTTGCATATGCGCAACATCGGTTAGATCGCTAACCCCGATACCTCTGGTAACCGATCTCTGGGCTGGCAGGAATACGGCTGGAATACGGTTTAGCGGGTTGGCTAATTCTTCGACCTTCTCGGCATCTTCCCCATCACCTTTCCATACCTCGATGGTGTCGGGTCGCCATATCCGATAGTAGGTATCGGTGGTGTCCTCGTCGACTCTTACAATCGCCTCTCTGACTTTTAAATAAGTCAAAATAAATCGACCACTAGGGGATCGTTCGTATTGCCAGTCCAGTACGTTTTCAGGCGTAAACATTGTTACATAGGGGCGTATATCCTGCTCTAGTTCCTGAGCCTTTGTACCCGCATTAGATTTGGGTTTATCGATCATTAACCATACATGGCCATAGACGCTCGACCAGACTTGCGCCTGTCTCATAAACGAATCAAAGGAGCGCCCGTCTAGGTCGCAATCCTTCCTAAATGAATCAAGCGCGGGGTTATTCTCTAGCGCGTTAAATGTTCTAGTCGGTGGTACGCGCCATAAGAACGAGCTGTAGATATGCACGATATTCTTACAATGGTTGTCTATGGGCGTTAAATCGAGCCTGCGCTTGTATGAGTCTTTATCCTCATTGATGTACTTGGTTAAATACTCACCGCCCACATACGTATTGCCGCCCATATAGCTACGCAGATAGAATTCCCAGTCTGCGCTATTGCTGTCGTAATCTGGGTGCGTTTTCTTTACGTCCATCAGCTCCACCGCGTAGGCTGTTGCACTTCGTATTGTGTGCGAACAGGGAATAGATATTCTGTCATATAGCCCAAAGCGTCATTCATATGGTCATATCCATCGTCTTTATTGGGTTGGCTGGTGCCTTCTTTATAGGTCTGTTTTTCTAGCGATTTGATTGTCTGCTTGCATTTGTCGCTTATGAATAAATGGCGCTTGCCTGTGCTTGATTTAAGCCTTGAGTTAACAGCATTGATTCTATCTCTCACCAATGGATGCGATCTCTTAGCCTTGACCACAAAGCCAGCATTCTGGAGTATCGACAAATCAGTCCTACCGCCCGCTGATGTCTTTCTTTGCCGTGCCGCTGGGTCTGGGTATATGATGATCTGCCTTTGCGGATAGCGCTGGTGTATCTCTTTTGCCATCTCGTCAGTGTTTGAGCCGTAAATCACGATCTCGTCTATGCATATCAAATCATCGCCCTTGCGGATAGCAATACAAGCACTCATAGGGTCGGTATTAAAGTCCATTCCAATGTGGAGTACACCGCCGTTATCGCTGGCTTTTATGACTGAGCTAACCCTATCAAATGCGTAATAAATCAGCCCTGAGTAAGTAACAAACTCAGCACAGTATTCTTGGTTAAATGTTCTCTCGTCTAAATCCTGTCTAGCTTGCTCTATTTCATCACTGGGTACGTTGCCGCCCTGTAGGGTTGTATATTGATAACTCTGCCAGCCATCGGCACCATCAACACCCTTTGCCCACAAATCATAGAAGTGGTTGCGCCCTTTCGGTGTGCCAATAAATAGCGCCGTTCCTTCTCTGTCTGATAATGACGGCCTGATAACCTCGAACCATGCTTCGGGTCGCATATCAGCAAACTCATCTAGGACTACGAAGTCTAACGCCCTACCTCTCAGGTTATTGGGCTTCTCTGCGCCCTTGAGCGAGATTGTCGAGCCGTTGATTAGTTTAAGGCTTAAGGCTGTCTCATTGGATTTGGCTATGTACTCGTCGGGGATGGCTTCCATTAACATATCCCAGGCTATTTCTTTAGCCGCTCCATAAGTAGGGGCTACATACCAACAGTTTTTGCTCCTGCCGCTGATAGCCGCCCTTAGAAGTTCGCCAGTTGACAGAAAGGTCTTGCCAAATCGCCTACCCGCCACACAGACTCTAAACCGCGAGTCTGTGCGAAAAATGCTACTCTGCGGGATCGTTAAGTTCATTAACTATTATTTGGATGGGCGGTATATCTTTGATTTCTGACTCTGTGTGATCTGATTGACCTAAGTATTGCTTGCCGAGCCATATCTGCATAGGCACACTGCCCTTTTCTGCATTCTTCCATTGCAATCGGCGCAATGATGATTTGCCGCCGTAACTCTCTTTTTTAATGTACTCACAAAAACCCTGTTTAAATTCGCGCTTACAAGCACTATCTAACGTGTTGTAATGCACACCCAATACCGCCGCGATCTCCTCGCCTGTGCATTGAATCTCGCATAGAGAATTAACCTGCTCCCAATCAATCGCTTTTCTCGGTCTGCCGCCTTTATTCATTTCTTGTTACGCAATCCCTTGCGCCAGCCCTTGCCCGTTTCTGACTCAGCTATTCTTATTCCAAGCCATATAATAGTGAATATTGATGCAATTGCAGTGAGTCCTGTAGTTGCCACAATACCTATAATTGAACCGCCTGAGACTACTCCACCGCCTGCGGCTATTACGTCTGCTATTTCTTTTCCGTGCTCAGTCATTATTTTATTTTTCCATTTTGCCAAAATCTGTCACACCTTCATCAAAAAGAGCCGCTTCTGCTTTTCTTCGTCGCGTTAAGCCTGCCACTGGCTTTAAAGGCCGTCCCGCTTTGTCCCATTTTAAAATCTCTTTAGATACGTTCTCAAAATCTCCACTGTTAAGCACTACCAGTAATGTACTCACTCTTAAATTGCCGCATCCAAGGTTAAAACACCATGAGACAATAGCGTCATACTGATGTTGCTTAAGCTCGACTTTGACAAGCCTGTCTACATGATGCTCGACCATCTCTATATCTTCGATCAGTAGCGCCTCAGCTTGTTTCTTAGTGATCTTGTCGCCTTCTTCCACGCCCCGCGTATGACCATAGCCAATAGTCCATGATGCACCACCACAGCAGTACGCTTCGAGCTTGCAACCTTCAAAGTGTTTGATCAGCTCTACGCCTAATGTTGATGTTTTCATAATTTCACCAAAAAAAAAGCCCCAATAAAGGGGCATAAAAAAACCCGCCGAAGCGAGTTATTTGGGAGTTTTTGCGCGTAATTTTTAGTCAGACACGCGCGATCATTTGTGTAAAATACCCTAAAAGTGATTCACTGTCAATATAAACAGTGTTTTTTTATACAGTGTCTTTATTTTTCCTTATCCCTGTTTATCAGTTCTCGTAAATATGCAGTGACAGAACCATATTTTTTCGCCATCTCTTTCACAAAATCGCACTCTTCTTCTGAGCAACGAAAAAAATGCTTATTGTATAACTAACCGCTGAATAAGCGGCTTAGAAATATTAATATACATGTTCGTTTAACAATTGAACGCCGAATAGGCGGCTTAGGAAAACATTGGATATGTTAATATTTCGACTAAAGCCCTTTAATTGGGGCTTTTTACTTACAAACACCCGCCTGTGGAAAAATTAGGCGTACAATGTCTTTCGGCTGGTTGTGATGCGTGGTAAGCATTTATCGAATTTGCCGCCCTATGTGCAGCCCTTGCCGCTATCCATGACTGCTCTAACCCCAATACGCATTGAGTATGCTCCACAGCTTCAGGATTGAACCCTAGCTCCGTACACTTCTTCCTGTGCCGTTCAAATCGTGCTATTTTTGCTTCCTCGGCCTCCGCATCTGTCATGTAGATGTAATCTTTTCTAAAATCATTCAAATACGAACAGCCACCCAAAACTAAACAAACTATCAATATCCTTATCATTTTAATCTCCTTTATTTGAAGTGATATAAGAATAGACTAATTACCCAGAACCCTCTTAATTTGCAAACCGTCAAATATGTACTACAGTTAACTTGTCCTTAAGAAATTGGGGACAGTTTTAACCGCCGAGCAGGCGGCTTAGAAAGAATAGGTGGCACGGAAAACGCTAACTATTGTTTACCGCTGAACAAGCGGCTTAGAAGTATTAATGTACTAAATTGTATATTGATTTACCGCCGAATAGGCGGCTTAGGAATATTAATATACAAGTTAGCTTCAACTAGTCTTCTTGCGATTATTAACCGCTGAACAAGCGGCTTAGGAAAACATTGGATATGTTAGTATTTCGACTAAAGCCCCGATTAAGGGGCTTTTTTTATTTCTAATCAAATAGCTCGGATTCTTTGTTTGCTTGCTTGCTTTTTTTAAACCCATCGTAAATATCAACGGTTAAAATCTTTAATAGCTTTTTTTGTTCATCAAGCCCGTAATATATGTCCACGTCATTTTGGTATGTAAGCGAGCCAATTGGGAAAGATACCGGCAAGATTAAATCTTGCTGCAAGTCACCATTTACATAATATCGCATTATGCCCCCTAAAAATGGGGATATAATATAATCGCCATTTTCATCTGTTATGTCTTTCTGTAACTTTTTAACCTTGTTTTTTTTAGCGCGATCGCCCCATTCAATCCCTTTTTTAAGCGAGTAAATTAACCTTTCATACTTTTGCTGTGTATAGCAGTCAGTTAATTGGCATCTTAACCCTTTTCCGTCAAATAAAAACCCGTCTCGATCACATAGGCCTTGCTTAATTTGCTTTTGTGTACATTTTTTAAATGCAAAATCTTCCTGATAGTCGTTACCAACAAGACCTTCTATTTTAATAGCAATCGTTCTTTGTGAGCCATCTGGGCTATCACCCACAAAAACTTTAAGGGGTCTTTCGTCAAAATTATTCCACACGTCATTCCACATGCGCCCCTGCACCTCGCCAACTTTGACCAATTGATAGTCACCGCGATATTGGCTGGCGCAACCCATAAGTGAACATGCAGCAATGAATAAAAATAGGTATTTCATTGATGACCCTCCATAGTCCGAAAATGATGAATTTAGTGTAGGCGAGTTTTGCTCGCGCTACCTACTCAATAGAGTATCGTCTCTCAGTAATTTGCTCTGTTAGCTTGACTGCCATCCTTGAAATAGGCACATTTTCGCAGTAATGCCTTGCCGTTATCCAGCCTATTTCGGTTATTTAGCTTCGTAAATCGAGATAACAATATTCACTCCTTAAGTCCCTTTTTTAAACTTTGCTCTGCTTGGTATTCATAATCCTGATAATCAGCTAAAAGCTCATTTAACCGATCTCGCCAAAAATATTTTACCTGCCGCGAACTAACATCGAGCGCAGCCGCTAATTGCCGCGTTGACCGCTCTTTGGCCCTGCCTGTGCCTTCGCATGTCCTGCACTGTGTAAATCCCTTACGGCTGACGATTTGCCCCGCTCCATTGCATTTCTTGCAATGCCCCGCCCCTAACGCTTCATCAAGTGCTATTGCCGCTAGCCTGTGAATCTGTGCGACATCAACATCTTTAAACTTCTTCACAGCTTCTTCTTTTGCGAGCTGTAGTAGCTCTGCATCTTTGTGAATGCAAAATTTAGAGAAGATAAACAGCTTGCCGTGCCTGGATAACCGGGGCAGGCTAAATGCTATATCTTCCCACGTTATTTCAGGCTTTCCGCCCAGTGGAGTCAGAGAACAAGTTTTAGCGGTTAGCTTTGCTAGTTTTTCAAGCATCTAGTATCCCTTTAACCGCTCTTCCTGTTTCTTAATTTGCGCTTTCAAATCTGCGGCTATGTCTGCAACCTCTGCTCTGGTGAATTTCTTCGGCTTTTTAGCTAACTTCTCCATTGCTTGCACCTCATCCTCGCCGTACATATCAACCATATACCGTCGATAATTTAAGACTTTCATGCTGTCAAATTTCATACCGAAATGATTACAGCCTACGCATTGCGGATGCACATTTTCTTCCATTAATTTTGTTGCCAAATGCGCCCTGCTGATAAAGTGACCCCCCTGTAATTGTTTCCAATGTTTAAAGCAGCCGCAAGTCACACAGTGCGCAAAGCCCAGCTCATTAGCCGCTTTTAGCCTGACTAGCTTTTGAAGCAACACTGCCGCCGCTTCCACTTCCTGTGGGATCGTCTTTTTTTTCATTTCACAAAAAAACCCCCTCCAGTCTTGGTTCTGTGAGTTCGTACTTTTGCCCCATGACTCGCTTAAAATCGTTGAGATATTGACTCATCTCTGGATTTGTCATGAGTGAAGTCACTGGAAAATACTCTAAAATTTCTATCTGCTCCTCATAGCTCGGAAACGCTTCCGTGAGTTTCATCCACTGCGAGTTAAAATATTCATGCTTTCGCATAATCGGCACAGCCCAGCGTAGCTTGGCGTTGCTTTTAACTTGCCCTTGCGTGTATTCTTGCCCTTGCTCTGACACTGATCCGTACCACATGTGCGCTAGCCGATTGATAGCATGGCTTCGCTTCTCTGAAGAGTCTGTAATCTTGACTAGAATTGGCTTTTCCCTGCTCACTTCAAGTTGCTTAATTTGATCCGCGAGCCTGTCGCGCTGATAGTTGTCAACCAATCGCACAGGGAATTTCATTCGACCTAAATCACCCATTCCTTTTCCTCACATCCCCTTTTTTAGGCCCAAACCACCGCACCGCCCACACATAAATTTTTCGCCAGAAAAAATCTTTCTCTGCCAACATAACGTCAAAAATTTTAGTGATAGCTTCTTGTTCCAAAGGCACATCAAACTGACAAAGCGCATCATGAACAAGTGATGCGTGATAAGTTATCGGGTAGCCCTCAACTAAGCTCCCATCGGGCGTACCAATGCTGATCAAATCAGCTATTGAAATTTTCGGTGAACAACCATTCCACGCATAGTTTTTGCTGACAGTGATCTTGCCTTTTTCAATTTTCAGCCATTTGTTTTTGAAGTAGATGTTTTGCGAAATGCAATCTTTTGCGTTCCATGTGTAGTCTTTTTCCAGCTTGTAAATATGTGGTTTTTTAATCATTCAAATATCCCCTTTCGTCAAATGCCTTCATTGAACAGCCCCAATATGAATTGGCGCAGTACCTCGCCCCTCAGACTCCTCAAACTCCAACCCATCTTCCCTAAACCACAAGGCTATCGAGCCTTCAAAATCACCGTTACGCTGTTTCATAACGCTTAAAATCTGGTCAGGCTTTTCAAGCATTTCAACCTCGTCTGGCGTTAAGTTCTGGCGGTCTTTCTGCTTGCGTTTCGCATCTTCTTTGCGCTTGTCTTTCCAGCAAATCACCACGTTATCGGCAACGTCTGTAATTGCCCCAGTGCCCTTAATATCAAATTTATTGGGTACCCTGTCCTCACTCATGCCTTTACGGATATGACAAACTAGGTGTATGTGAATCTGGTAGTGTTTAGCCGCCCACTGGAGCCTATCGACAAACTTTTTCTCAGCCCGGTAATCTTCCTCGTCAAGCCCGCATTTTGTGAGTGAGTCGATCACGATATGCTTACAACCTAACTCCTTCGCGGCATAGTGAACCATTCCAAGTATCTTCACCGCTTCGATGGTATCGAGCTGGTCGTATATCAAAATTCGCTCATTGCCCCACATTGCAAACTCTCTCGCAAACTCAGGGGACGGGTAACAGCCTGCAACTTGCCTTGCCATTCTCAGCAAGGTCTCCTCTGGTCGCATCTCAAGTGACGCAATGCAAACTCTCGACTTTTGAGACAACCACGCCATGATCTGACCTAAGAGCATAGATTTTCGGTGTCCGTTACCACCGCCCCAAATCGTTAATTCACCTCGACGCAAACGGAATTGTTTTTGAGTTTTATCCCAAGGTAACCGCTCACCTGTGAGTTTTTGGCCATTGATTACCCTCTCGGTAATTTTGTCTACCCAATGGTCAGACCAATGTAAATCTTGAGACTCAAGGAAAGAAATATCCGCTAGGTACTGACCAAAATCCAAGTTGGTTGGAATAATCATATGATCACCCCCGTAATCCCTGTCCGCTGTTCGTATGACTCAATGGGTTCAGTTTGCTTATCTCGTTTTTCCCAAGTCCTGAATGCAGACTTCCAGCACTTCATTTTGTTTTTACCAACGTACCAATTTTTAGATTGGTAAAAATCTACAAACGACTCAGGGTCAACATCACTACTTCGAGTCTTTTTGTACTCAGTAACTTCATCAACCGTTGGCGGCTTAAAACGCTTTTCCCCCCTTGGGGGGTTAGGGGGGAACTTCCCCTTCCTTTCCTTTCCTTTCCTTTCCTTTCCTACAGTGAGTCCTCCATGAGTACTCAGTGAGTCCTCAGTGATTCCCCGCAAACCCTTGATATTACTGGGCGTGGGGCGATTGATAGTCTGGTGCTTCGTAAAACTAGCGATTAACCCATAATTTTTGCCATCTGAGCCATCAAATAGGTCAATAAACCCTATATTTGAGAGCTCACTGAGTGCTCCGTGAATACTCACTGAGGGCTCACGGAGTGGAAAAACTTGCGACTTAATTAGCATTGGATTAGCTCTAAAATAACCCTCATCATCGGCTTGATTTAACAACCCAAGCGCCAAAATAAAGGCCGTTTCAGACACCCCTGCTAAGTCCTCATCTTGATAAAATTCTGGCTTCACGGTTCTAATTCGCGGCATGACGCATCGCCTCCCTTCTCGCGGCTTTTAAATAAAGTTGTCTATCTTGCGGTGATACTGGCTCTCCCTTGCGTATCTGTGCCTTAATAACGGCAATAAACCAATGGTCTTGGGTAGGCTCATTAATCGGCTTAACAGGCTTATATTCACCCCTGCTTGGGAATAAATCAGTTACATGAACATTACAGGCGCGGCATACTTCATCAACGCTACAGCCTGCGAAACAATGCACCAGGATTCGCCCATCCTCGGCAATATCTATTCTTAGAGATGGCGATTTATCATCGTGAGCAGGGCAACAAGACTCAAAAGACGCTCTCATACCTCGCCTAGGTGTTAGGCTTCTTAATTTCTGGAGATCACCAAAGATACCCCTAATATCAAACTCGCTCATGTTTCGCCTCCACTATTGCCAAAAGAAGCGCATAAGCAATGGCATTTACTAGCTCCTCCCTTGAGTCCTGTTGAATTTTCTCTGGAGACCTATACATGATTAGCCTCCCCAAACAATAAACCCCACATA
>Ga0206126_10003494_pt1 | contig 15910 bp, 13 predicted proteins | sample Helgoland_Spring_5_FD_148621 | JGI IMG/M metagenome (GOLD analysis project Ga0206126, IMG submission 148621) | Pelagic subsurface seawater microbial communities from Kabeltonne, Helgoland, North Sea - Helgoland_Spring_Bloom_20160412_1 | ecosystem: Environmental > Aquatic > Marine > Epipelagic ...
TAAAATCCTCTGAAAAAGAAAGAATGGCTGAAATTTCTCAAGAGCTAGGTTATAACATTGCTCAAGCTGTTGGTTTCTTTGAAAAACTACCTAATCAATATAGGCAGGAGACTCTTAGCCAGCTTAGGCAAAATGGCGGGACATTCCTAGATTTTGGTGCCGAGTTCTTTGTTTCATTTAATCAGGACTTTATAGATTCAAAACCTATTGCAAATAATGAATTTACTTCATTGGTTACTAATAATTTAGAAAAAACTTTATTCTCACAAATAGGACAAGTAGAGGATTTGAGTATTAAATTTATAAAATTTAGTGACACAAGGATTATGACCCCTAATGCTCCACAAGAAGGCCTTACTAATAGTTTTAAAATAACACCCTTAGTGCCAATTTGGAATGCTCTAGGCCTTCAACAACCTAACTTAGATAATCCACTTGCTGTCATTCAGTTTAGGTTAAAGAGTCAAAAGGAATGGATGTATTTAGCAACAACAATACCAAAGGGTGAATTACTATTGAGCTTTGATTGGATTAATGGTGAGCGAATTTTCACCTCTTCTTTGGTTTCATTAACAATGCTTTTGATTACGTTTCTATTTGTCCGCTGGCTGGTTTCACCACTTCAATCTTTAGCTCATCAAGCGGACTTGCTGGGTAAGGGGAGATTCCCAAGACAACTAGATGAAATAGGGTCAAAAGAGATGGTTGCTACAATTAGTGCATTTAATTCTATGGCTCGTCGAATTCAAAAATTTGTAGCTGATAGAGAGCGGTCCTTTGCAGCTATATCTCATGACCTTAAAACTCCTCTTACTAGAGCCAGGTTAAGAGTTGAGGGAATTGAAGATACTTCTATAAAAGAAGACTTAATTGGTGACTTAGATTACCTTGAGACAATGGTTAAAAGTAGCCTTCAAATAATGACAGAAGGAGTTGAACATGAAAATGCCTCTAAAATTGATTTAGCTAAAATGCTGGAGGCAATTTTAAAAAAAGAAAAAATCCTTGGCCTCCCTATTAAAATAAATATTGTTGGAAAAATTACAATGAAGGGTCGTGCAGTTGCCTTAGAGCGTCTTTTTTCAAATCTCATTAATAATGCGCTTACTTATGGACAAGGTGTAGAGGTGACTGGTCAAAAAAAGAAGACAGGGATATTTATACAAATTAAAGATAAAGGACCTGGCTTGAGTGATGCTGATAAGGAAAAAGTGTTTAAACCTTACTATCGTCTTGAGAGCAAATTAAATGATAGCCACTCTGGACTTGGGATGGGTATTGCTCGAAATATCGCTAACGTTCATGGTGGTGAGCTTGAGCTCAAAGATCGAAAGGGTGGCGGCCTAATTGTTGAAGTTTACTTTCCTGTTTAATGGCTAATTTGCAAACTCCTAAATTTAAAACTAAAGAGTTTTTAATTGAGCATATCGAATCTATTATGGCTTTTTACCATCCTCACTGCATAGACAATGATGCTGGAGGTTTTTTTCAACACTTTCGAGATGATGGCAGTATCTATGACTCTGAGACTAAACATTTAGTTAGTAGCACTCGATTTATATTTAATTATTCAATTGCAGCTATTCTCTTTGATAGCAAAGAATATCTAGATGCTGCTCGTCACGGTATTGATTATTTAAGAAACTCACACCTTAACAAGAGAAGTGGCGGTTATGCATGGACCATGAAAGGTAAAGTTGTTGATGATTCGACTAATTATTGTTATGGTTTGGCTTTTGTTTTGCTAGCTTATTCAACTGCTTATAAGGCTGGAATTGATGAATCAAAAGATTATATTGATGAAACCTTTGAGCTAATGGAAAAATATTTTTGGTCAAAAGAGTATGAGCTTTATTCTGATGAAATATCTGCTGACTGGTCAAACGTTTCTAAATATCGTGGGCAAAATGCTAATATGCATTCTTGTGAGGCTCTTATTTCGGCATTTGAGGCAACCAATGAGCAAAAGTACTTGGACCGTGCACATCTTATTGCAAATAATATCTGTAATAAACAAGCCAGTCTAGCTGATGAATTAATATGGGAGCATTATGACTCAAATTGGCAAATTGATTGGACTTACAATAAGGATCGGCCCGATGACTTATTTCGTCCATGGGGATTTCAAGTTGGACATTTAACGGAATGGGCTAAGTTATTAGTTATTCTTGAAAGACACATCGATGAAGAGTGGCTAATTCCTAGAGCTGTAAAATTATTTGACGATGCTATAGAAATGGGATGGGATGAAAAATCAGGCGGCTTAGTTTATGGCTTTGCACCGAATGGTGATGTTTGCGATTCAGATAAATATTTTTGGGTTCAGGCTGAATCACTCGCAGCTGCAGCTTTGTTAGCTCAGCGAATGAATGATGAGTATTATTGGAAGTGGTATGATCAAATTTGGGCATATAGCTGGAATCATATGATTGATCACAAGTATGGTGCTTGGTATCGTATTTTGGATTCAAACAACAATAAGTACGATGATCTTAAAAGTCCAGCTGGAAAAGTAGATTACCATACGATGGGTGCTTGTTACGAAGTAATGAATATTTTGGATCGTTAGCTCTTTATATAGGAATCACAATAGAAAGACTGGTGCCATTATTATCAGAATTTAAGTTTAATTCACCATCATGAAGTTCAATGACTGTTTTAGCAATTGATAGGCCTAAGCCGCTCCCTGTGTTACTAGAATCAGAGTCATGAAAAAATCTATCAAATACGCTGTCAACTAGTTCTGCTTTAATCCCATTTCCATTATCTTTAATCATTAGCACTGCAGAATGATCCTCAAGCCTAAGTTCAACATGAATTACTCCTCCATTTGGGCATCCATAAAGAAGAGCATTATCTATGAGGTTATCAATTGCCTCCCCCAGGTATGTTTCACTGCCAGTGATTCGAATTGATTGTTCAGCGGAGTCAAAAGATAAATTGACTTTTTGCTTGTCAGCTCTTAAAGCAAATTTAGTCAAAATTTCTTGAGTTATTTTTACAAGATCTACATCTTTAAATTCTGACTTAATTGATCTTTGAGATATATGCTCCATTGAAAGAAGCTGCTGAGTCAATCGAGAGGTTTGTTTAGCTGCTTTTGCAACATCTTTGACACGAAGCTTCATAGCTTCAAGTGTTTTTGATCTCTCGGCAGCTTCAGCTTGGCTTTGGATGCCTGCAATTGGATTTCTCAGTTGGTGGGCAGCATTAGCAATGAAGTCATCTTTTTCTGTAAAAGCTTTTCTAAGTTGGGAGAATAAATTATTCATAGAGTTTAATAGGCTTGAAACCTCCTTTGGAACCTCTCGCTTTATTTCACTTAGATCATCAGCAGAGCGTTTTCTAATTGCACTTTGGAGTTCAAGTAGAGGTTTTAATCCAAACTGAACACCAAACCATACAATTAAACCCGTTGAAATTAACATAATGATCATTGTTACAAACGCATCACTTGCAAGTTCAAGAAGGAGTTGTCTTTGTCCTACCTGAGTTTGCCATACATATATATCAACCCAGCCAGGGGTGTCCATTGAGGATATAAATTCTCTTGAATAAATAACCCTAACAGATTGGTCTCTATAAACAGAATCAAAATAAATTGGTTGATAGGGCCGTATTTCAGATATCTCAGGAATTTGAGGTGGGTTGGAATATCCAACAAATAATGCATTGCTTTCATCTCGAACTTGATAGAATATTTGATCATTTAGTGAATCTGTCAAGGTTTCTAAAAGTTGCTCTGTTAGTAGGTCTCCATCACTTAAAACTGCATCCCTTAAAATAACCTGCGAAATTGTATGAAGTAAGTTATCAAATATTTCTTGAGATTTTTTTTGAGAGTCGAAATAAAGAGCTACCGTACCTATGGATACAATGAATGTAAGAGGAAGTATGATTAATAAAAGGAGTCGACTTCGAAGAGAAAATATCTTATCATTCATTTTTTTGTATTCTCATCCATCATATATCCGATACCTCTAGCTGTTATGATTTGAATATCATAATTTAATAGTGTTTTTCTGAGTCGCGATATACTTATTTCAATTGCATTAATGTTTATATCTGATCCAACTCCATATTGACTATCAGCAAGAAATAATTTAGAAATATATTGCCCTTTTTTGTTTAATAGTATTTCAAATAAAGTTAGCTCTCTTCGATTAAGATTTAACTCCTCTTGATTAAAAAAAAGTCTTCGAGAGTTTCGATTGAATTCTAGGTTACCTATTTTTTCATTAGTTGGATGTAATTCAGAATTTCTTCGTGATAAAGCCCTTATTCTTGCCTCCAATTCATCCATTTTAAATGGCTTAACTAAATAATCATCAGCACCTGCATCTAGACCTATAACCCTGTCTTTTGTGGCGCCTCGTGCCGTTAATATAATGATGGGGAAGATTTGTTTTCTGCTTCTTATGTTTTTAGTGATTGATATTCCATCTAAATTAGGAAGATTTACGTCGATAATCGCTAAATCTGCACCCTCACGTTTAAAGTGTTGGTCAGCAAGAGCGCCATCAATAAAATAATCAACCGAATGACCACCATCCAAAAGAATTTTTTGGATCCCTTCAGCTAACATTTGATTATCTTCAACTAATACAATTCGCATATTTAAGTTCAACCTTTAAAAAAAGTATAAATGAATTTTTACGTTAAAAATTGCAGAATATTGTTGTTGACAGGTTCTTGAAAGCTTAAATTCTTATGATTGTATTGATAAACAGATAATTATTGTAAATTCAATCAACTATATATATTATTAAAACTAATGACAGTCTTTGTAAAAATTAATATTAAACTTTTTTTATCAACTTTAATCGTTTGTATTTTATTTGCTTTTTCACATCAAAGTTTAGCTGAGGTTGATCTGAAAGGAAAAAGTATTAAATGGGTGGTCCCTTTTTCTGAAGGAGGGGGAGCAGATGTATTGGCTCGTTTTTATGCTCCTTTGTTGAGCCAACATTTACCCGGAAATCCAAATGTTGAAGTTATAAATATGCCTGGAGCCGGTTCTACAAAAGGGGCAAACTGGTTTAGTGCGCAGGCCCCAACAGATGGTTCGGTTATTTTTTCAACATCGGGCTCAACTCAATTTCCATTTTTGTTAGATGATCCCAGAGTTAAATATGATTACAAAGATTGGGAAGTTATCTTAGCGTCTTCAACTGGAGGGGTTGCCTATCTTCCAAAGGAATTAGGATCGCTATGGAATAAAGACCCGAAACTGACTCTTAATGAGAACTATACTTATGCCTCTCAAGGTCCAACTAGGCTAGATCTTGTTCCTCTTTTGGCCTGGAATATGCTTGGTATGAATGTTGACCCGATCTTTGGAGTAAAGGGTAGGGCAGATGGAAGATTAATGTTTGAGCAAGGCTACGTTAATATTGACTATCAAACCTCTTCATCTTTTTTGTCTAAAGTTACACCCTTGGTTAAAAGGGGTTCAGCGATTCCAATAATGACCTGGGGCATTCTCGACGATAATGGAAGCATCATCAGGGATCCAAATTTTCCAGACATACCAACTTTTAGAGAGGTCTATATACAAATTCATGGTAAAGAGCCATCAGGAAGTGATTGGAGTGCCTGGAAGGCTTTCTTTATTGCAGGCTTTTCAACTCAAAAAATGGTTGTCATTGATAAGAAAACTGACCCAGAAATTATTAATGCATTTTCAGAGGCATTTGAAACCATTATTAATGAACCCAGTTTTGTTGAAACTTCTGAAAAGTACATTGGTATTTATCCTCAGTCAACTGGTGAAAAGGCAATCAAATTTAAAGAAATTGCTACACAAATTGATCCTGTAGCTATTTCTTGGGTTAAAAGCTGGCTAAATAATAGTTACAGTTTAAATCTATAAATTCAAAAAATAAATAGTAAAAATCAGACAGGTTTCTGAAAGACTTCAGGCATATCATCTAAACTCCAATTATTAAATATTTTTTTGAATCTCTTTAATATTTGAGTAATTGGTATTGTCTACTTAATGTTGAGTGGATATTCAAACGGAGAGATAAATTATGAAAAAAATGTTCATAAAATTAGTATCCTTCTTGTTTATGGTTGGCGCTCTTTCGAGTTCAGCAATTGCGGTTGATAAATTGCACTTTGTTGTTCCTGGCGGTGCTGGCGGTGGATGGGATGGAGCTGCAAGAGGTACTGGAGAGGCTCTAGTTAAATCTGGTCTACTCGAGTCTGCATCTTTTGAAAACATGTCAGGTGGAGGCGGCGGTAAAGCGCTTTCATGGATGATTAAAACAATGCCTGAAAATACAATTATGGTTCAATCAACACCAATTGTTCTGCGCTCAATTAGTCGTCATTCTGGTTACGTTTCTGATAATGCTGCAAGTGGTGTATTGTCTTATAAAGATGTAACACCTATTGCAGGAATTATTGGTGATTTTGGTGCCTTAGCTGTTGCTGCGGACTCACCATTTCAGTCATTTCAAGACGTTGTTGATGCATACAAAGCAAATCCGAAATCAGTCAAGATGGCTGGTGGTTCAACTCGAGGAAGTATGGATCACTTGATTGGTGCTTTGGCGTTTCAATCAGCTGGTGCAAATCCAAATGATGTAGTTTATATACCTTACGATGGCGGTGGTGCCGCTTTAGCTGGACTATTATCTGGTGAAGGTCAAATTCTTTCGACTGGATTCAGTGAAGCTTTAGCTGCAGGAGACCAAGTGCGTATTTTAGGTATTACTGCAAATGAGCGTTCAGCTGATGCTCCTAGTGTTCCAACACTAAAAGAGCAGGGGTATGATGCATACTTTGTAAACTGGAGAGGATTCTTCGGTCCACCAAATATGAATGCAGCAGATAGATATGAAATTGCTAAAATGTTAGGAGATATGCAAAGTACTCCAGAGTGGGAGGTTGTTCGTAAGCGTAACGCTTATGTGAATATCTACAACCCTGGATTTGACTTTATGGGCTTCTTAGAAAAGCAAACAGAAGAAATGACTGACTTAATGAAACAATTAGGCGTTATTTAATCGATATCTACTAGGAGAAAGATAAATGACTATCAACTATACAAGGATAAGTGCTTTTATCTTTCTCCTTATTTTTCTTATTTATTCCTATCTTGCGGGTGAGATAAGAGTATTTGCATTTGATGAAAATGCAGACTTTAATGCAAGAACATTTCCTAAGCTTATTTCTTATTTGGGGATTATCGTTTCCCTTCTTACTTTGGTTCTATCAAAAAATGAAGAAGAGAATATGAGCCAGTATGAATGGATCAGCGTTATCATTTTATTCGCACTCGTTTTTTCATACGGACTTTTAATTAAAACAATTGGGTTTTTTGTCTCAACCAACTTGTTTTTAATCGTATCTTATTTGTATTTAGGTGTTCGAAGCTACAAGGTAATAATTCTTAGTTCATTACCAGTAGTGGCAGGACTTCAGTTTATGCTTCATGGCTTGCTGGATGTTTATATTAGAGATCCATTTTTACAGTTTTTAGGAGTTATATCATGATAGAAGGCATGATGATGGGCATTAACACTGCTTTTAGTGGTTATAACATTCTGATGGTTATGATGGGTTGTTTTGCAGGAACCATTATAGGGATGCTTCCAGGTCTTGGTCCTATGTCCGCAATAGCACTAATGATTCCTATAACCTATGGCTTTGATCCAGCTTCAGCGATGATATTAATGGCTGGGGTATATTATGGCGCCATCTTTGGTGGTTCTACATCGTCGATTCTGATTAACGCACCAGGAGTTGCTGGAACGGTTTCTAGTTCATTTGACGGCTACCCGATGTCCCAAAAAGGCCAAGCAGGAAAGGCGCTTGCTATTGCTGCTTATGCTTCATTTTCTGGCGGCACAATTGCTGCATTATTTTTATTGGTAGCCGCTCCTCAATTAGCTAAGGTTAGTCTTAGCTTCCAGTCTGCAGATTATTTTGCCTTAATGTGTGTAGGGTTACTCTCTATTGCAGCGTTTGCAAGTAAAGGTCAATTCTTAAAGGCAATGATTATGACAGCGCTTGGTTTGGCACTTGCAACTGTTGGACAGGATTCTTTGTCTGACATCACGCGTTTCGCATTTGGAAACATTAATTTAATGGATGGTATTAGCTTTGTGCTTCTTGTAATGGCAACCTTCGCAATGAGTGAAGCATTTATGATTATTTTTAAAAAAATGGATATTAATTTCAAATCTTCCGATGTGAGTAAATCTAGTCTGGGTTCGATTAAATTATCCAAGAAAGAGGTAAAAGAAATGATTCCAACTATTGGAAGAACTTCTGTATTAGGTTTTTTTGTTGGTGTTCTTCCAGGTGCTGGAGCTACAATTGCTAGTTTTTTAGCTTGGGGCTTTGAGAGAAGTATAGCCTCTGCTAAAGAAAAACTAAAATTTGGTAAAGGCTCTATAAAGGGTTTAACAGCCCCTGAAACTGCTAATAATGCGGCTTGCACTGGATCTTTTGTGCCTCTATTAACTTTGGGTATTCCAGGATCTGGAACTACGGCAGTTATGTTAGGAGCATTGCTCTCATTTGGTGTTCAGCCTGGGCCAAGGCTTTATGTTGAGCAGCCAGAACTTTTTTGGGCTGTAATTATCTCTATGTATATTGGTAACGTAGTTTTATTGGTATTAAATTTACCCTTAATACCCTATATAGCAAGAATATTAGCAATACCTAAAAACATTCTAGTTCCTCTGGTTTTGTTCTTTTCGGTAACTGGCGTCTATTTGATTTCGTTCAATTCTTTTGATATTTACTTTATGGCTATAGTTGCATTACTTTCATTAGTTTTAAGGGTTTTAAACTACCCAATGCCACCACTAATACTTGGATTTATTCTTGGTGGAATGATTGAAAAGAACTTGAGAAGAGCAGTCCTTATTAATGATGGATCTTTCTCTTTCATTTGGGAAAGGCCAATCAGCTTGTCTTTATTTATTATTGCTATTCTAATTGTCTTGTTGCAGGTATATCAAGGATTTAAAAAGGAAAAAGAATAAAACTTTCTATCTATTTCTCTTAAAAGTGCTTCCTAGTTTAAAATAGAAAACTGATTTTAATAGCGCTAATGAGTTTATGACACCTGAAAATGTAATTGAGAAATGGGCTGATTATTTCAATGCTGGAGATTTAGAGGGGATTACTAGCTTGTATCATAGAGATAGTACTCTATTGCCGACCTTTCTTCCTAAATTACTCTCATCGAAAGAGCAAATATCTGGTTACTTTGTTGCTGCGATAGAGGGTAAAGCTTCTATTGAAGTCAATGTTGGTCAATCCATTAAAAAAGTTATATCTGAAGACGCCTATCTTATGACTGGATCTTATGTTTTTTGTCTCCCAAGCAAGGGTGAAGAAAAATACGAGTCTTGGTACAGTTTTTTAATTGATTTGTCTGTTGACTCACCAATTAGACACCATCACTCATCTAGAGTGCCATTTGATTTTGACCTAAGTCACTAAGCTCCTCAACAGTAAATCTCCCGTTAAAGTCAACCTCGTAATCCTCAGCTGCAAAGTCAGGGGGGCTCTTACCTAGAATAAAGTTTTGAGTTTGGCGTTTTGCATAGTCTAGATTTTTTTTACATTGTGGAGATGAGCCAATAAACATTACATTAGAGTAATCTTTACCAGTGTGTTTATCAGCAACCGCATGAGTTAAATCAGGATGCCACCATACAGTATCTCCGGGATTGACATCTTGTATTGTAACTATTCCATCAAGAAGATCTTGGTGATAATCAGAAGAGATTAATAAAGGTCTACCAGGTGTTGCATCACAAAGACTATCTGGCGCAATATCATCCTGCAGTGCACGAAGAAGAAGGTAGCTCATGCTGTTTGCAATTGGAATAAGGGAGAGTGTTCCATCTGAAGGGCCTTGTGCTGTTAATGCTGTCCAACCTTGAAATGTTCGAAACATTGAACAAACAGCTGGTGATTTGTATTCTTTTGTGTGGGTTCTATGGGCCGCATTCCATGGGTCATATGATTTTAAGTCGCCATTAAAGACAGAGCCATAGACTTTTTGAAAGGCAGGATCAGTCCAGCGCTCAAAAGACCCTCCATCAATGTGTGGCGATAGTCCAAGAGTCTCATCACCTGGCTCTCTTCGACGAATTCTATCTGCATAAATGAAATCATTGTTAGGATCAAACTCATCACCATGTGGGCTTGAAACGTTCCACATTGAGTTTAAAAATCTCTTGGTATTAGCCATCGACTGAGATTGTCTTGCAAGCATTTGAGGTCTTGACCAATATATTCCAAAAATTTGAGGAGCGCCAGATTTTAATTGAGAAAAATACTGATCCATACCCTCTCTCTCAACTGATTTAGTAAAGTAGTCATTACTTAAAATGTAATCACCAACTTCATCATTCCATTCGCTAGCTTGCTGGTCATCAAATACATTTCTTATAATTAAAGCGCCTCTTCTTTTTATATTGGCAATTTCATCAAAAGAAACCTTACCGTTAACTATTGATTTGTAATCAATTTCTGGAATTACTGGAATTTCTTTATGTTGCATTTCAAGAATATTATCGACTTCTTTTTTTATGTTTGATTGGGCAAGATCAAAGCTTTTTTTAACATTAAAGTGAGTCCTAAGAAGCTCTTTAGAAGTAATTATTGACTGTTGAATTTGTTGAAGTTTTTCCATAATATTAAATAGTATATCTAAATTTTTTGCAAACTCTCAATTTAAAGTTGTTACAAAGTATTACAAATTGTGTCAATCGATTGACACCTAAATTAATGCTAATTATGATGCATTCCTAGTTCTAAAGTTTATTTAGCAACTATGGTCTATTTATTGTATTAAATCAATACTTTAAGTAGTTTTTATTAATTAAGGAGATAAAAAAATGGTAAACAAATACTTTGTAAAAAGTGTAGCAGCCAGTTTAGTTCTTTCTTTTAGTGCATCTCAAGCATTTGCTGACGACGTTGAAGTCCTCCATTGGTGGACTTCAGGTGGTGAAGCTGCTGCTGTTGGCGTATTAAAGGATGATCTAGAAGGCAAAGGAATTGGTTGGAAAGATATGCCTATAGCTGGTGGTGGCGGTGATGCTGCTATGACTACGCTTAAGGCTCGTGTTACTGCTGGTAATGCGCCAACTGCTGTTCAAATGCTTGGATACGCAATACAAGATTGGGGCGATCAAGGCAAACTAGCTAACCTAAATGACCTAGCTGCATCAGAAGGTTGGGACGCAGTAGTTCCTTCAGCACTTCAAGCTTTTTCTAAGCATAACGGTGACTGGGTAGCGGCTCCAGTAAATGTTCACTCTACTAACTGGGTTTGGATTAGTAAATCTGCTCTAGATGCTACTGGTGGAAATGCGCCAAGCACTTGGGAAGAGTTAGTTTCTGTTCTTGATGCAATGAAAGCAAATGGTATTACTCCATTAGCTCACGGTGGTCAAGCATGGCAAGATGCAACAATCTTTGATGGTGTTGCGCTAAGTCTTGGAAATGGCTTCTATAAATCAGCTTTGATTGATTTAAATGAAGACGCTCTTGGTGGTCCATTAATGGTAGAAGCTTTCAACAGAATGGCAACACTACGTTCATATGTTGACGATAACTTCTCAGGTCGCGACTGGAACCTAGCTTCTGCTATGGTTATTAATGGCGAAGCTGGTATGCAAATGATGGGTGACTGGGCTAAAGGTGAATTCCTTAAGGCTGGACAAAAACCTGGTTCTGATTTCGTATGTGTTCGTTTCCCAGGAACTCAAGGTTCTGTAACTTTCAACTCTGACCAGTTTGCTATGTTCAGTGGTTCTGGAAGTTCAGCTGCACAAGAGGCTATGGCTTCTTCTGTTATGAATCCTGTTTTCCAATCAGCGTTCAACGTTGTTAAAGGTTCAGTTCCTGCACGTACAGACGTTCCTGACATGATGTTTGATCATTGTGGTAAGAAAGGAATGGCAGATCTAGCAGCAGCTAATGCAGCTGGAAGCTTGTTCGGTTCAATGGCTCATGGCCATACTGTTCGTCCTGCAATCCAATCAGCTATTGTTGATGTAGTTTCAGCTCACTTTAATGGTGAGTTCTCAGCTGAAGAAGCTGCAGAAGAAATGGTTGCAGCAGTCGCAGCAGCAAGATAAATTTAAATATTATCTAAATTTACTATAGATTTTATTAAGTTTGTTTTTTATAGTTGGCGAATTAATAGTTCGCCAACTATTTTTTTAATTAGAATTGTAATAAATGAAAAATTACCTTCAACTTTTACTTCCTAGAATTGTTTTAGCACCAAGTTTCTTTCTTATTCTTGTCTTTGTGTATGGTTTCATTATCTATACAGGTTACTTATCTCTTACAGACTCCCGCATGCTTCCAACTTATGAATTTATGGGCTGGGGGAACTACACAAAACTTTTTGGCTTAAGGCACTGGAAGATTGCAGTTAATAATTTAGCAATTTTTGCAATTTTATATATTTTATTTTGTACAGCAATTGGTCTTCTTTTGGCAATCTTACTAGACCAAAAAATTCGAGCTGAAGGCTTTCTTAGGCCAATATTCTTATACCCAATGGCGCTCTCTTTTATTGTAACGGGGACAGCATGGAAATGGTTTTTAGATCCTGGTATTGGGCTTGAACATATTATGCATCAATGGGGCTGGGAGAGTTTTGAGTTTGGCTGGATAAAAGATCGAACATTCGCTATATACACTGTAGTTATAGCAGCTGTTTGGCAAAGTTCTGGTTTTGTTATGGCGATGTTTCTTGCAGGTCTTCGTGGAATTGATGGTGAAATTATGAAGGCTGCACAAATTGATGGTGCATCAGGTTTTCGAATTTATAGAAGGATAATTATTCCAATGTTGAGGCCAGCTTTTCTGTCTGCATTTGTGATTTTAGCGCATCTCTCAATTAAGGCGTATGACTTAGTTATTGCATTAACAAATGGTGGTCCTGGAAGAGCTACTGAAGTTCCAGCAACCTTTATGTATTCGTATACATTCTCAAGGAATCAGATGGGTGTTGGAGCTACCTCTGCAATTATTATGCTACTTATGATTTTTTCAATCATTATTCCGTACTTGTATAGCGAGTTAAGAAGTGAGAAGCAATCATGAGTAGAAATTCTGTGACTAATAATATTAAGTTTTCGCGAATCTTGATTTACATTGTGTTAATTATTTTTGCAGTTTATTACTTACTTCCTTTGTATGTGATGCTCGTAAATTCTTTGAAGCCTCTAGAGGAGATAAGAGGGGGTGGAATGTTATACCTTCCTTCAGTATGGACCCTTGATCCTTGGAGAGCTGCCTGGTCAAGCGCGCAAATTGGTGTTGATCCAAGTGGATTAAGACCTTATTTTTGGAATTCTATAGCCATGGTTGTGCCAGCCGTCTTATTATCGACAGTGCTCGGTTCTTTAAATGGTTACGTTCTCACAAAGTGGCAGTTTAGAGGTCATGGCGTTGTATTTGGACTGTTACTACTGTCTTGCTTTATTCCTTTTCAAATTGTGTTAATTCCAATGGCAAAATTACTGGGGGTCTTCGGTTTAGCTGGAACAACCTCTGGATTAGTGTTGGTTCATTTGGTCTATGGTGTTGGCTTTACTACTTTGTTTTTTAGAAACTATTATGCTGCATTTCCAACTGAAATTATAAAAGCAGCACAAATTGATGGAGCCGGTTTCTTTAGAATTTTTTGGCGTGTTTTACTACCGAGCTCTGGTCCAATTATTGTGGTTAGTGTGATTTGGCAATTTACCAATATCTGGAATGATTTTTTATTTGGCGCATCATTTGCAGATTTTGATTCCACTCCTATTACTGTAGCGCTTAATAATCTTGTTAATTCGTCAACTGGTGTGAAGGAATACAATGTGCATTTTGCAGGAGCAATTCTAGCAGCTCTTCCAACATTAGTTGTTTATATTGTTTCTGGACGATATTTTGTAAGAGGCTTGATGGCCGGAGCCGTCAAAGGTTAATTTATTTATAATTATTGCTCAAGGGTAGAAAAATGGCAAAAGTAACGATCACTGATTTATACAAAAATTATGGTTCTGTTGAAGTCTTAAAAGGAATAAATCTTCATATAGAGGATGGAGGCTTTTTAGTTCTAGTTGGTCCATCAGGCTGTGGAAAATCCACCTTACTTAATACAATTGCTGGGCTGGAGGAAATCACAAGTGGTGATATAGAAATAGGAAAAAATTCTGTTGCTGGGCTTCACCCCTCAAAACGAAACATTGCCATGGTGTTTCAATCTTATGCTTTGTATCCAAATATGACCGTATCTCAGAATATAGGCTTTGGAATGGAGATGAAAGGAATTGATAAAAATGAACGTGAAATTTCAATAAATAAGGTTGCTGAGACTCTTCAAATCAGTGAATTATTGAACCGTAAGCCTGGTCAATTGTCAGGCGGTCAAAGGCAAAGGGTTGCGATGGGCCGAGCTATTGTCCGTGAGCCAGAAGTTTTTTTATTTGATGAGCCTTTATCAAACTTAGATGCGAAACTTCGTATTGATATGAGAACCGAAATAAAGCGCCTTCATCAAAGACTCGGCTCAACAATTATTTATGTCACTCATGATCAAGTTGAGGCTATGACTTTGGCAACTAAGATTGCGGTACTTAAAGATGGCTGTATTCAACAATTTGCTACCCCTTATGAGATATATAACAATCCTAGTAATATGTTTGTTGCAAACTTTATGGGTGCTCCTGCTATGAATCTAATAGAGGGTATTGTTGTCAAAAAGAAAAAAGATATTGAGTTTGAGATGAAGAATAATAAAGGTGATATTATTTCATTGCCTATAGATGGCGTTAAAGGTCTAGAAAATTATATTGATAAACCGGTTATATTTGGAATTAGACCTGAGTCGATTAACGATCTTGAGTTATCAGGTAAAAAATCAAATAAAAAGATGGTTGAAAAAGAGGTTGAAATTGATGTTGTTGAGCCAGCTGGTTCAGACACATATGCAATAGTTGAGTTTGGAGGAAAGCAGGTTGTTACAAGGCTTAATGGAAACTCTGTTGTAGCTGCTGGTGAAAAAGTTAAATTAACATTTAATTTATCTCAGGCGGTCTTTTTTGATATTGATACTGAAGAGAGAATTAGATAACGATATGAGCATCAGCTTTAGTAAATCTGGCTCAACAATTCCTTCAATTGGTCTTGGTACATGGGAATTAAATGGGAGCGATTGTTCAAGAGTTGTGACTGAAGCGCTAGAGATTGGTTACCGCCATATAGATGGTGCGGCTATGTACGAAAATGAATCTGAAGTTGGTTCTGCAATTATTAATTCTGGAGTAAGTAGAGAAGATATTTTTTTAGCTACTAAAATTAATACAACTGGCTGGACTCCTTCAAATGGTAATGGCCCATTTTTAAAGAATACTGATATTTCAAAAAGCTTTGAAAAAAGTCTTAAGGATTTGCAAACTGATTATGTAGATCTTCTGCTTATTCATTGGCCTAGGTTTGAAACTAACTTAGGAGATATGTTAGAAATTTTGTACAAGCTTAAAGATGCTAAAAAAGTGAAAGAGGTTGGTGTTGCAAACTTCAACTCAAATCTGTTAAATGAATGTTTTAATCTTGGCTTTAAAGATATCTTTTGCAACCAGGTTGAATATCATCCTTTTTTGTCCCAAGCCAAATTGTTAGAGGTTATGCAAGACTTGGATATTATTCCTGTGGCTTATTGTCCAATTTGTAGAGGTGATGTTGCAAGGCATGACGTCATTATTGATTTGGCTGAGAAGTACTCAAAAACACCAGCGCAAATTGCGCTAAGATGGATTTATCAACAAAATTCAGTATCAATTCCCAAAACTGCTAATTCATACAGATTAAGAGAAAATATTGATATTTTTGATTTTGAGATTGAGAACAAAGATATGCTTAAAATATA
>Ga0206126_10003499_pt1 | contig 15906 bp, 18 predicted proteins | sample Helgoland_Spring_5_FD_148621 | JGI IMG/M metagenome (GOLD analysis project Ga0206126, IMG submission 148621) | Pelagic subsurface seawater microbial communities from Kabeltonne, Helgoland, North Sea - Helgoland_Spring_Bloom_20160412_1 | ecosystem: Environmental > Aquatic > Marine > Epipelagic ...
CTTGTAAAAAACTATCTGATAAATCGTCTTTCTTCTTTGAATTATTAAAGAGTTCTTGAAATGAATTATCTTCACAAGTTATCATGTGTTTACAATATTCAATTGCCAAGTATTTATTAGTTTTATAAACATTCTTCTTTTCTTTAGGATAAGGAGATTCTATTTTAGGACCACTATATGCCTTTAATTTATTTCTCGCATTTATCATCTCTATATTCCCTATATTTGAATCTTCATCACAATAACCATTTATTAAAAAATATGAATATAACAACATCTGAACAGTTTTCATCGTAGGATTTTTTAACGCGGGCTGATTCTCTATTATCACATCGTTGACATCTAAAAATGTATACTCACTCAATCGTTTTACAATGTTTGAACCAATGTGTAATGTTGGATTGTTAATCTTAGGAATCTTTTTCATTTTTAAATCTTTATACTCCTTATTCTTTTTATGAGAATTACATAATTTTTTACCAGAATTAGTTTTTAATGTTGCACTATTTTCACATTTTTTCCCACCCTTAATAATGTGATCACAACATTCATCACAAGAAATATTAATGATACCCCAATCATAAATATGATATTTATCATTGGTGTATTCTAAACAACAAAAAGATAAGTTCTTAATACCAACATCAAACGAAATAAGTTTCATAGTTAATAATACTATTTATATTTTCTTAAATGATAATTTAAAAAATATTATGATACTCATTCCCCCCAGCAGAACCACCCAGTAACTCAGATGTTTGAGTTGACATAGGTGGAGTTAATACCGATGGTTTAGGAGGACTCATTTCTGGCATTATCCTTGCTCCCGTTTCACTCTGTTTCTCTTCTTTTCTTTCTTCTAAAACAGGGACAGGTGCGCTCTGATATGCTGATACAACATATATCTGAGTAATTATATTCTGTAAAAGAACATAAACTACGGGTAGCAATAGCACTAACCATGCTAAATACTCTTTATTGTATGTACACAATCCATAAAGAACTAAACCTATCAAAAACATGAAACGAAACTCACCCATAGAATAATAATTATACAAATTATCCATTTTATTTGTATTATATCTCTTAAGATTCAAACGAGTATAATATATTTTGAACATACACATAAAAATCATCACAATATATATCATAAAGGGGGAACAAGTTCTAAGATTCAATAATTCATTCACTTCTCCAGTCAAAACGTCCATTTATATTATAGATTATATATTATTTCTTTGAACAATTCTTACACATACAATCTCCATCTATATTATTGTTCCTTTGATTGATAGATAGTTCTATTGGAACGCACGCTACACACCATGTTGCTCGACACTCTTCCCCTTGTATGATATAATTACATTCTTCTCCTATACATTTTCCCGCGATACCACAATGAAGAAAACGATCACATCCTACACAAGAACCAACTATTTTCCCCTCATTCAAAGAAAATGTTTGAGAACATACACCACAAGTAATCTGTTCTTTTCCGATCATTTCACCTATCTCTTTAAAAGGTTTATCGTAAACAGATTCTCTGGTCTTCTTAACCGGTTCAGGATGTATCTTATACTTTTTCCTGAGCTTTTTTTCCTGTTTTCTTCCAGAGCAACACGACATCCTTTAATTATAATTATATTATAAGATATCTATATCTTTTATCAAATTCTAAGTTTTATCCTAGGTAGTAGTGGTTTCTTTAATTCGGGTGTGAGACGCATTGTTATCTTGTGTTTCTTTTTATCAGCATGATTATACATATGAGCAGTAGTTCTCCAATCAGGAAATATTCTTGTTAAATATTCACTAGATTTATTTGGAATCCTTATAGATATATTTCCATATTTTCCTCTCTTCAATGGATATAACTCCCCCGGAAGATACCTTCTATGAACTTTATGTCCCTGTAAATAGAAACCATCTTCATCTACTATAAAAATATCTATCCATAAATTATCATCTCTTCTATGACCATATTTCACTTTAAAATATTTCCCTGAAGCTTTATAAAGTCTTAATCCCATTTTTGTAAACTCATTCTTTAAGTCCTCTAATCTAGGAACATCTTTAATATTGATTGCAATATCTATATCATCATCCCATTGGATCATACCTTTACTCCGAATAGTTCCTAATAATGTACCCCCTGTAGCCCAGTAATCAATCTTATTCTTATCCAGTGTTTGAACGGTTTTTTGTAATAAAGGATATATCTTGTTTACTGTATCCTGTGAAACTCTATTTTTTAAAATAATCTTATCCTTTATTTTATTAGAAGTATTTCTTTTAATCTTCTTTTTCTTATCTTTAGTTCTCTTACCTTTAGTTTTTTTACGACTGATATTTCTCTTACCACCTTTATTTATTCGTTTAGTATATCTCTTTTTTGAAAATGTGTTAACCATGCGTATAAATAATCTTATATTTTTTTCTATGTTCAATATTATGAAAACTGAAGGAACTAGAGCAGAAGTTATGCATGGCACAGCAATTAGGACTAGTGGTGGATTAACTAAGAGTGATTTAATGTACAACAAATCAGGTCGTATTGTATCTAAAAAGAAGAGCAAGTCAGCTAAAAAAGAAAAACGTTTGGAAAAAGCTGGATACAAGACTAAGAAGGGTGAGTTTGGTTCTTTTTATGTTTCCCCAACCAAAAAGCGTTCAAAAAAGAAGGGCTCTAAAAAGAAAGAACGTTAACGAAAAAAATCTGGGTCTGTAGGGAAAGGTTCTCCTTCTACATCTAAATATCTTATTCTATCAAAATAAGGTTTATCTGTATAACCTGTATATTGTCTGAATATATCATTTTTTAACATATCTGTCATATTCTTTTCATAGTCTTTTAAACACAAAAGAGTATAATCTTCATATCCCTCAATTGAATATAAAAATAATATCAATAGAGGGAGTAATAATAAAATACTTTGCCATTTCATATAATATAATATAATATATATATATATGGGTATAAAACAGAGTTTGAAAAGAAGAACTTTTAAGAAAAGTCTTAAAAGATACAAACGAACTAATAGATATAAAAGAACAAAAAAGAATACTCTTAAGAGAAGAGTTTCTAAAAGGAAAACTTCAAGAAGAAAAAGTTTCAAGGGTGGTCGTCCAAGATACAGATCCACCCGCCCTACAAAAATGTATAGATGGACGTATGGTGCTCCAAACTATTATGCTGAAACAGAAAGTTGGACTCCTGATGATTTTGAGAAAGCAATAACTGACAGCAAGCCAGACGATCAGAAAACGTTAAAGAGGTGGTTTGAAAGCAGGTATAATATCTCTCGGGACCCCAATTTTAAAGCTGCGTATGATGTATGGAAAGCAGGGCAGGCACAGCATGCAGCACGGCAGGCAGAGGTGGAACAGCATGCAGCACGGCGGGTAGAAGAAGCGCGGCAGGCACGGCAAAGGGCAGAGGCAGCACAGCAGGCACGGCAAGGGGCAGAGGCTGATCGGCTGGCAAAACTACAGGCAGAGGCTGATCGGCTGGCAAAACAACAGGCAGCGGCTGATCGTCTGGCAAAACTACAGGCAGCGGCTGATCGTCTGGCAAAACTACAGGCAGAGGCAGAACAAAGGGACCAAGAATTAACCAGAATTATGAATGGGGGAGAAGGTATTCTGGATATCGCGCATGATTTACCTGAAGGTAAAGAACTTAATAAACTATACTTACCGAATATTGATAAAACAAGTTTCGGTGATAAGCTACGTAAAGATGATGTAACTGTTTTCTATTACATATTTTTGGAGGTGGAAACTAAATATTATATAGTAGGTTGGAATTACAGTGTAAAAGTTAAATTTTATGATGATAAAGGATGTTGGTGGTTCAAAGGACATAGGGGAAAAGATAACAAGTATAATTGTCGAGATAATAGATTATCAGGTGCCTTAAGTATAATAAGAGATTCTCCAGAAGATTTTGCTCAAGAAAAACTTGAAACGATAAAGAGAAGTGGAATGAATATACTTACAAATAGGCTCTCTGGAACGAGTGGTAGCGAATAAATCAAACAATACAATTACATTGAGGATATTTTTCATATAATTTATTTTTTTCTAAGCTATTATATAAATGGTTAAAGAAAGAAGATCTAAAAATATTGGGAGGAAACAAAGAAAGAAAAAGAATACCCATAAAAGAAGAGTTTCTAAAAGAAATACTTTAAGAAGAAAAAATTTTAGAGGTGGTGCGCAAGATATGTATGTAGGGACACAACATACTGGGGAAATAATGCAAAGTATTTCTGATGAGAATAATGCGCACTATCATATTTACAGACTTGGAAGATTAGAAGAAAATGCGCAGAGTGGCGCTGGAGGTTTTGTAAAGGGTCATAATGATACATATATAGTAACCAAAATTATAACTAATAGTTCTATATTCAAATATCTAGAACGTGAAGATTCTATTATATTTGAGCTTGCGACGGTTAATTACAAAAATTATACCTCTAATGAATTTGGCAGCATGGAATGGAGTAAAACATGTGAATGGTTTCTTGTTTTTTTACCGTACGCAATAAAGGTTAGTGATTTTTCTCATGCAGTTCTGCAAAGTTGTTATACTGAAGAATGCAAAGAAAAAAGAATACAAGATGTAGTAGAGAAGGTACCATTCTTGTTAAGTGAGAAAATAACAACTCGGTATCGTTCAATTTTTCACAAAATTGTGAAATCCATTATAAATGAAAAAGGGGAACATGCTCCTGAATTGCCTTCGCATCACCAAACCCTATTTCCAGTCATTTCTCAGGAGACGGACAATCCAGTCACAACTTCAGACTAATTTCCTAGGTCAGAAATCAAACAATACAATTACACTGAGGATATTTTTCATACAATTTTTGAATACTTAGTTCTTTACATTTAGCCTCTATCATAATATCAATCTCTACACCATATTTTTCTGGAATATTCAAAAGATATTCTGGTAAGATTTCTATGTAATCACTATGTTTACCTATTTTCCCTATACCCTGTTCAGAAACATGAAACTTAGGTTTTATATTTGATGGAACCCACGTTTGTAATATTTCAAAGATGTAATCTTCTGCGTCCATAAACTTCTCTAAAGGATGTAATAATTTATAGCACTCAAAATGATGAGTATCAAATACTACAGGGACACCACACATATCGTGCATTTCTAAGCAGTCTTCAATAGAATAACTCTTTTCACAATTTTCTAGTACTAATCTTCGTTTGATATTATGAGGTAGTTCATGATATCTTTCACACCATCGATTTTTAGTTAGTTCTTTTTCTCCATATACTCCTCCACCATGAATAACCATTACCGAATCTTTATCCATACCCATTCTATCTAAAATGTCTGCGTGATGTTCTAAATCGGCTATTGTCATATCGTAAGTTCTCTTCACTTTTGATGCTAAAACATTGTATTGGCCTGGATGAAATGTTAGACGTTGATTGTAACTCCTTGCTTTTTCTCCTATTTGTTCAAGTAATTCTTGGGCAAAATCTATATCATAATCTGGAACTTTTGGATTTGTTTTGTGAGGGAATAGTTCACTGCTCAAGCGAAAAACCTTAATACCATTCTGTTCATTCCAGTCTAACATTTTCAAGAGATCTTTGAGATTCAGAATAACTCTGTGTTTTAATTCTTCAATTCCTCTTTCATCAATGATTCTCATAATTATTTTTCTAGAGGCATATACAGGGGGTTTATGTTCTTTAAGAGTCATGTTCATACAACATAACCCTAGCTGTACAGGTTTATTCACAGAACTGGAAGGGTTTTTACTATTTAAGGAACACATTGTAGTATTCTTTTACATAAGTATTAGTTAGTATCTTGAAAGATACATCTTTATCAAATTTACTTAAAATGAAAGACAATTATTTAGTATAATAAAGAGTATTACAAAGAATGATTAGTATTGAGAGTATTGCGAATGTTGTCTCAATTATTGGAACTTGTTTCGGATTATTTTCAAGAGTTCCTCAAGTTTACAAAACTTATAAGACTAAATCAGCTGGAGATCTCTCAACACAAACAATGATGATAAATATCACTGCTAATTCTTGTTTTCTTTTTTACACAATCGTTCACAAACAGTACCCTATTATGTTTAATTGTTTATCTGTTATAACGTTGGAGAGTTCTTTGGTATATATGAAGAGAAAGTTTGGAAATATGAAGAAATCATCTTCTCAAACAAATCTTATTGATATGGATTTGAGTCACATGGTTTCTGATGAAGAGGCATAGTAAATATTATCTATAATAATCTAAATATAATCTAAAGGAATAAATACAATATTATATAACTAGTAATAAAGATGACATCTTTATCTAATCACGGATATAAGATAAAAAAGAAAGATTTTGATCCTAAGATTATAAAAGAGTGTAAAGATGAATTAACCGTAAAACCTTTTACTACCAATGATTTTGGTAATAAGAATGAAACCAAGTTTTCATTATTTTTAGAAAGTCCTGGGAGTCTTTATATCCCAAGATTTTTCGGTCAAGACAAGTTTGGCAATGCGTCTAAAACGAAACTTGAAGATGGCGATGATATCAATATTTCTTTTAATGGCTCTTTGAGGAAAGAACAAGAACCTATTGTAGATCTTTACATGAAAGCTGCAAAAGATAAAGGAGGAGGATTAATTTCTTTAAAATGCGGTGGAGGAAAAACTGTCTTATCACTATGGATTATTTCTCTTTTAAAAAAGAAAACAATCGTGGTTGTTCATAAGGATTTTTTAATGACACAATGGAGAGATCGTATTCTTCAATTTTTACCTGATGCAAAGATTGGAAAGATACAACAGAATACTATAGATATTGAGGGTAAGGAGATAGTTCTAGCAATGGTTCAGAGTCTTTCTATGAAAGAATATCCCGAAGATACTTTCACATCTTTTGGTTTAGCGGTATTTGATGAATGTCATCATTTGGGAGCAGAAAAGTTCTCTCAGGCCATGCCTAAAGTAGCCTCCAAGTATATGTTGGGTTTATCAGCTACTCCGAATCGTAAAGATGGTTTACGAAAAGTTTTTGAGTGGTATATTGGTGATATGGTTTACATTTCGAAGGATATTGAAGAGGATAATATTGATGTTAATATTATAGAATATTATGATGATACTGTAAGCTATTGTAGGGAGGAGTTGAACTATATGAAGAAACCGTGTTGTCCTAAAATCATTAATAATGTGTGTGATCATAAGCATAGAACTCTAAATATTTGTAATAAGATAAAAGAAATGTATGCTTTGAAAAGAAGAATATTGATTTTAAGTGACAGAAGGGGTCATTTAGATGAGATGTTGAAATGGTGTAATGATAATGTCTGTCCTAGTGGATTGTATGTTGGGGGTATGAAACCAAATGAACTAAGAGACTCACAAGAAAAAGATATTATTCTAGGGACATTCTCTATGGCGGCAGAGGGTATGGATATTCCTAAATTGAATACTATTATTTTATCATCTCCTAAATCAGATGTTGTTCAAGCAGTGGGCAGGATTATGAGAGAAAAACCTGAAGTTAGAACTCATAATCCTTTAATCATTGATTATGTTGATACTCATGAAAACTTCGGGATCTTTCAAAGACAATATACTAAAAGATTAGCATTTTACAAGAAGATGAAATACCAAATTAAGATTCATAAGAGTAATGGTGAAATAGAAGATGTGAAACTTACTAAAAGAGGAAGAAAGAAAAAAGAGAAGGTTGAAATGTATGAAACTGAGTGCTTGTTCTGATTTTTTTCTATGTATATATATAAATAATATGCTTTCAGTAAAAAAATACAGGGTGAAGAGAAATAATTTATCTAGGAGAAATAATTCTTTAGGGAAAAAATACAAGAGATCAAGAATGAAAAAGAGAAAGAATAAACGCATTCTTAGAACCCAAAAAAGAATCAGAAAGAGAGGAGGAGCTCCTAGGAAACTTCCTCCTAAGCCGCTAGGGAACACAGCAAAAACAACAGAAAGTCAGACACAGGCATTTAATGAGGTGAGGAGGGTGAATACCAGAAGGGCAGCAAAAAAATCACAGGTTTTTGAAGAAAAATCACGGGCTGCTGACGCGGCGTCAGCAGAACTTTTTGAACGGTACCACGCCAGTCAGGCTTCCTCACAACCACCGAGAGCCCAACCTGAAGGACAAGAACAATATGATCCAATTGTTGGTCAATTCAAAGACTCAGCGCGAGTATCCAAACATCATCGTAATCCGAGGGCGCGGCAACCCAACAGAAGTGTGAGCAAAAGGAATCACACTCAGAGAACGTATGAAGATCGCTCTGATAAAGCCCAACGTAGAGCACTAACGGCAGCAGCAGAAAAATCTGGGATAGAGGCGAAAGAAACCAGACGGGCGGCGGACAGACGGGGCAAACAGATGGTGATAGGGAGGGCTGAATATCCAGGGAGCGCGTCTCAGGCTGAAGAAACCAGACAGGCGGCGGACAGACGGGGCAAACAGATGGTGAGACGGGGGGCTGAATATCCAGGGAGCGTGTCTCAAGTAGAACAATCTCGTATGCCGACGTACGACGAGGACGATTCTTCAGAAGAGGGAATCATAAACAGACTAAAATTTCGAGATGGTTGGGACTATTATGATATATATGGTATAACCGGACGCACTGTAGAGGACCCAGCTCCATCCACGAGAGACAAGAGAGCGGTGCTCGGTACACACCCAGACAAAGAAGCTGCGGGTTTAACAAGCAAACAAGAAGAGGAAAACGCGGTGAGGACGGCTGGGATCTTGAGCGCATTTAAAATTTTGACAAATCCTAAAGCGAAAGAAGCTTACGACGTATGGCTCGAATTTAAAGAAGAAAGTTCCGAAGAGGCGCATCATATCGCCCTAGGAGTTCTTGATGAAGAAATCGAGGAGAAAATGGATAGTGAAAGGAAATTAGGGGGGTAAGCGTCATAAGAAAAGTAAACGCATTCTTATAACCCAAAAAAATAATTAGAAATAGAAGATGTGAAACTTACTAAAAGAGGAAGAAAGAAAAAAGAGAAGGTTGAAATGTATGAAACTGAGTGCTTATTCTAAATATATATATATATATAAATGGCGAAAAGATTAAGTAGAAGAAAGAATACTTTGAGAAGAAAGAATACTTTGAAACGAAAGAGTTTTAGAAGAAAGAGTATGAAAAGAAAGACTATGAGAAGAAAGACTATGAAAAGAAGGAAGACTATTAAGAAAAAGGGTGGGAGACCGATAAATATGATTAATCGTAAACTTTCACTAAAAAATTGTGAATCATATTTTTCAACCAGTAATCTTAATCCTGATTATAACTTTTCAAAATATGATCATATTGATAATATAACATATGATGAAAGTAAAGTAAAAACTTTTTATGAATTAAAAATTAAAGTAGCCAGTAAATATTATATCGCCACAAAATCTTATTCTGAATTAGTTAGTGATTGCGATAAATTATTTTCAGATTATCCCTCATTAAGTGAAGAAATGAAGAGAAGATTAGAAAAAAACTTTTCAAAAATTATGAACAATGAAAAATGTTTGAAACGTGTAAAAGCCATTGAAGATGCTATGAAATATTTAGAAATGAATATATGGAGAATACATTCGGGATTTGATGAAATAGATGCTAAATTGAAATCCCACCGTTGGGTAGAAAAGACCTGATTAAGTTTATATTTAAAGATATTATTCTAAAGTATGAATAAATGAATAAATTACTTTTTGATATTCAGACAGTTCAATCATCGGCTTTTAGAACTCTTGTTGAAGCTCTTAAAGATATTTTAACTGACTGTAATTTCATTATCGATGAAACTGGAATAAAATTGATCGCTACAGATAATTCTCATAGTGTTCTTATTCATATGAAACTTCAAGCAGAGAACTTTGACATTTATGAATGTAAAGAAAAAATTACAATCGGTATCAACATGAATAATCTTTATAAACTTATTAAGACTATGTCAAATAATGATACTCTTGGATTATTTATGTGTGAAGAAGATACGAACGTTTTATGTATTCGCTTAGATAACAAAGATAAGAACTCATCTACGGTTTACAGGTTAAATCTGTTGGATATTGATCAAGAGAATATTAATATTCCTCCTGCGAGTTTTGATACTGAATTAACTTTACCTAGTGGTGATTTTCAAAAACTTATTAGGGATATGATGAATATTGGTGAGAATGTTGAGATAAAGAGTGTAGGCTCCACAATGTATTTTTCATGTAATGGTGATTTCGCCAGTCAAGAAACAACTTTATGTGAAACAAATAATGGGCTACAGTTTTCCCAATCGGCCAATGAAGAAAATCCTATTCAAGGTATATTTTCTTTAAAATATTTGTCATTATTTACAAAATGTACAAATATGTGTCCACTAATCAATATGTATATCAAGAATGATTATCCTCTAATAATTAAATATTCTGTTGCGAATCTTGGAGATATTAAACTATGTCTTGCTCCAAATATGAATGATAATGAATAATAATGAATAATTATTTATGAGGTTTGATTAAAATATTTTTATCAGAAAATAATTTACCATAATCTTTATAAAGATCACTATATTTTTTAACATTATCTTTAGCCCATATTTTTATGATATTAAACTCTTTTTTAGGACTGATAGATAATCCATTAATATTATGAATATCCTTCAAGAATATATCTTCTGTGATAGTATTGAGTATGATATTATTCCATTCTTTTACAATATCTTTTCCAGAAAACTTAAAAGATAAAGAACACCCGTCAATATTTTCAGGATCTTCCCATATAGGAAGAATATCATCTTTCATAAGAAATAACATACAGTTCTGTAGATGAATCTTTTTTAAAGAATCTTTTAATATTTCAAAATCACCTAAATTATGAATTACATAAAACTTCTTATAACTATCTTTCGTCCAATCATTATCTGTTACGGAATGATACCATAATGTCCATGAATATTTAGTATCCCATTCCTTATTTGAAACTATATTCCTTTTTGTAGTTTCGTTCATTATATAAAAGGTATATTATAAATGGATAAATATCTTTTAAATGATTATTTAATTATAATGATTATTCTCTTATAAAATTATACCCAACAGAAAAATAATTGTCAAATGTAGTTTTTAAAAGATTTCCTTTACCTTCATAAATATAATTCCATTCACTTGGTATATATAATATATCACCTTTTTCTAATTCTACTTTTAGAGACCATTTCTTTATTTTTTGAAGTTCTTTTCCAAAGATATCATGAAAATGTTTTGGATTGAAAAGATAAAATGTGATATTTTTACTACATGTATAGCTTGTCATATTGTGTACACATTTCAACAATACAGATTGAATATTATCTCCATATAATGAAAGATAAGAACGCTTGTTTGTTGTCAGTTTATTATCAAATAATTTAAATATCTTTTCAACATCTATATCTAAGTCTTTTACAATTTTTTCATTTTCATAAATATTATATGTATCTTTCAATTCTTTAAAAGAGATATATTTCTTCATATCCAAAATCATATATCCTGGATTTTTTTTTAGCAAGTTTTCATTGTCTAAATTATCATCATATATATTTTTCAACAATAATGGAGATAAGTTTTCTATTTCCGATTGAACATTTATTTCATTAATATTATCTTTTAAGACTAACAAATCGCTTTTAAGATTATAAACGTGAATATTTCTTATTTCTAATATACTCATAACAAGATAAATAACGAATATTATTTTTATTAGTGTTGTAATCATAAATCTATATAAAGAAAGAAGACAATATAATATTATAAATTAACCGAAATGTCAGAAACAAGAATGAATGGACGTGTAAAATGGTTTGATAGTAAGAAGGGATATGGATTTGTAGAAACTACAGGAAAATTGAAGGAGGATCTATTTGTTCATTTTTCGAATATTCAAATCTCAGATGAAAATGTCTACAAGAAACTATTTCCAGGAGAATATATTAGTTTTGTTAAAAAACATGATGAAGAGAATGATCGTAATGGGTGTGTAGATGTTAGAGGTATTGATATGGGTCCTCTTATTACAGAAAATAATGAATATCGTTTTAAGGTATTCAAGAATTATAATTATAATGATTCATCCGTTGATAATACAGATCCAGAAATTGCTGAAGTTCTAGATGATACATCTGACTGATAAATTTGATATTGAATATTGAATATTCAATAATAAATAATTTACTATGAAACTTCGTAGTGGAAAAGAATACAATAAAACACCTCTTTACAATATCAATATAGATTTCGATCATGCTTCAAAAATGTGGAGAATGAATAAAATCTATATGGGAGAAGGATCCTTTAAGTATAAACCATACAATCTAAAATATACTAATCTAAAGAAATACGTATAATATATAATGAAATACAATTTATAATGGGTTTAATATATGAAGAATATTTAAATTATCATAGTGAATATACTAAAAAGTATGGAAAGAAAACGATTATTTTTTTACAAGCTGGATCTTTTTTTGAATTATATGCGACATATAATGAAAAACAAGAATATGTTGGTTGTGATATGAGTGTAGTTATTGATATTCTTAACATACAGGTAACACGAAAGAATAAGAAAATCAAAGAAATTAACATACATAATCCTCTTATGGCAGGATTCCCTGTTCATTCGGTAAGAAAGTTTATTGATCGTTTATTAAATGAAGGATATACAATCGTTATGATTGAACAGGTGACAGCTCCACCAAATCCTGAAAGAAAAATTACCGAGATCATTAGTCCGGGTACCGTTATAGATGCTTTCAATAGTCAAGATAGTAATTATTTGGTCTCAATGTTCATTGAAAAATATAAAAGAGATAAAGATATTTATTCGGTAGGATTTTCGGCGATAGATATAGCGACAGGTAAGAATTATGTTCATTCAATTGTAACAAATAAAATGGAACCCGATTATTGGAAAGAAGAAACTTTTAGACTTATCCAACAATATAATCCGAAAGAATGTATCGTTCATTATTCAAATGATATTCATTTTACCAATGAAGAATTAGGACAATTTTGGGATATAGATTCATCTCTCATTCAAAATAATTGTCACGGTTTCCCTGAGATTCATAATCTTTCCTATCAAAATGAGTTCCTAAAGAAAATATTCAAAAATACTGATATGTTAACTCCTATAGAATACCTTGACTTTGAAAGAGAAAATGAACTACTTCTCAGTTATCTTTTTATGATTCAATATGTTTATGAACATAAAATTAAGAATATTATGGAATTAACAAAACCTATAAGAGTTCATGATAAGACTCATCTTGTCTTAACCAATAATTGTATAAGACAATTAAATATATCAGATAATTATTCTTTTTATAATGGTAAGAATGATTCACTACTAACTATTATTAATCATTGTAAGACTGCTATAGGAAGACGTTTATGTAATGAAAGAGTCCTTTATCCTAGTATTGATAAAAATATTATTGAAGAAAGATATAATCTTATTGATATTTTTCAAAAATATAATGATGAAATAGATGAATATGATTTCAAGAATATTCGTAGAGGTTTAGTAGGTATTTATGATATTGAAAGATTACATCGTAAACTACTCCTGAATATTATTTCCCCAGTAGAGTTCTATAATCTAGATAGTTCTTACAATAAGATTCTATCATTAAAAGAGCATTTTATGACCGAACATTATTTCAAATTTTATGATGTTCATAAAAGAACATATGAAAATATCTCTGAACTTGTGGATTATTATAGGAATATCTTCAATATGGATAATTTAGAAAAGTTTCAAAATATATTGATGATGGATATTTCTATCTTCAAACGTGAAATATATCCAGAAATTGATGAATTAACAGATAAAATAACTGAAAATAAAACTACTCTTGAAAATATTGCTAGAACGCTTTCTAAAATGATTGATAATAAGAATAGCAATAATATCAGAGTCGAGTATTCTGATATGCTTGATTGGCACTTAGTTTTAACTAAGAATAGAGGTAATACACTCGTGAATAAAAAGATAAAACATGTCTTAGATAATACTGCTAAAAAAACTTTCTTAATTAAAGATGAAAATGGAGATTCTTTATTCTCTTTGAATTATGAAGACATCAAAGTAAAAGATATCAAATCTAATAATTGTATCATAATTATTAATGACAAAGACAATATTATTAAGAATTGTTCTAATGAAATATTATCTTCTACTAAAAAGATAATTTCACTTAATCAGAAACACTATAATGAAACCATTGATAATATTAAGAGTTCTTATTATGAACATTTCAATGATATTGTAAACTTATTAGGAGAAATTGATCTTTATTCAAATCTCGCAAAAATATGTATTGATAATAATTATTATAGACCTAAGATTGAAGATTCAAAAACTAGTTTCCTGAATGCTAAAGAGTTAAGACATCCTATTGTAGAAAAAATAAATGTTGATGAGAAATATGTCCCGAATGATATTGAATTAAATGAGTCAGGTATACTTCTCTTTGGTACAAATGCGTGTGGTAAATCTACTCTTATGAAATCCATAGGACTATCGCTTGTTTTAGCACAAGCTGGTATATTTGTCCCCTCTAAAGAGTTTATATTTTCACCTTATACTCAAATATTTACACGTATTCTAAATAATGATAATATCTTCAGAGGTCATTCTACATTCGTTGTAGAAATGAATGAATTAAGAAGTATTCTTAAGAGGTGTAATAGTAGATCAATGGTTCTAGGAGATGAATTATGTTCGGGAACTGAGACTATTTCAGCATTATCAATTGTATCATCGGGTTTAGAAAGAATGTCTAAGAATAAATGCTCTTATATTTTTACATCTCATCTTCATCAACTTACGACGATACCTTTTATTAAAGAAATTAAGAATCTCAATATCTTTCATCTAAAGATACATTATGAGGAAACTACTAAATCACTTATCTATGATAGAAAATTAAGTGAAGGAAGTGGGCCCGCTATTTATGGATTAGAGGTTTGTAAATCCATGGATATGGACAGTGAGTTTATAAGTAACGCAAAAAAGATTGAAAGATATTTAACAGGGGCAAATGAAAAATTACTCAATACAAAATGTTCAAGATATAATTCTGAAATATTCATGGATGAATGTAAAATATGTAAAGGTCCCGCCGAACATACTCATCATATAAATGAACAACAATATGCTAATAAAGATGGTAACTTTGATAATTTTCACAAGAATATTAAACATAATCTCATACAATTATGTGAAAAATGTCACAATGAGATTCATAATGGGGATTTAGATATTTATGGTTATTTGAACGGTTTGAATGGTAAAAGTATTCATACAAATTGCGTATAAAATACAAAATATTATTATCTAATTTAGTATAAAATGACACAGACTCTGAAAATTGTGAAGCTAGAAACTCTTTATGAAACAATTCATTCTTACATTACTGAATCATCTAAAAAGGTGACTAATTACGAAGAGATGATTGAAGTTGTTCTTGAGATGATTAAAGATGGTCATTGTTTTGTAATGGATCGTGATATTCTTCGTGATGCTCTTGAAAGTCTTACATTCATGTATGAACCGAACGATGATATGAACAAAGATAGAGTAATTCTTCAACTCGTTGATATTGACGATGATGAGGATGATGAAGATATTGATGGGGATGCTAGCATGGATATGCTAAAGAATCTAGGAAAAATGATGGGTATGCCTGATATGTCCGATATGCCTGATATGGATGACAAGGATAATCAAGATTCCGTTGAGGAATCTGCTCCCGTTGAGGAGCCAGCACCTACCCCGGTTGAGGAATCTGCTCCCGTTGAGGAGCCAGCACCTACCCCGGTTGAGGAATCTGCTC
>Ga0206126_10003506_pt1 | contig 15883 bp, 29 predicted proteins | sample Helgoland_Spring_5_FD_148621 | JGI IMG/M metagenome (GOLD analysis project Ga0206126, IMG submission 148621) | Pelagic subsurface seawater microbial communities from Kabeltonne, Helgoland, North Sea - Helgoland_Spring_Bloom_20160412_1 | ecosystem: Environmental > Aquatic > Marine > Epipelagic ...
AATAATGACCAAGGTCTACCCTTAATTAAAGGAGAATTACTATGACTATGGCTATCATTGATGGTGATGTATTAGTATACATGGCTATATGGAAAAGTGAAACACTAGAAGACGGAAAGAAGAAGTTTCAAGAACTCGTAGATGATGTTCTTAACAGCTTGTTTACTACAGACTACGTTATGGCCATTGGTGGTCTTGACAACTTTCGATTGGACCTGTTCCCTGACTATAAAGGGAATCGGAAGAAAGCCAAAGACAATAGACCTGAGTGGTTTAATGACTTGAAGTCTTGGGCTAGTAAACTAGAAGGCTCTGTAGAGTCTGATAACTGTGAAGCGGATGACCTAGTACGAGTATGGGCTTTAGAATGTGATGCAGCTGGTATTAATCGTGCTGTTGTATCAGTCGATAAAGACTTACATTGTATTCCAGGAACTCACTACAATCCTAGAACAAAGAAGATTTATCAAATATGTGAAGAGTATGGCGAACGCTTCTACTGGCAACAAGTACTAACAGGGGATAGTGTTGATAACATCCCAGGCTTGTGGAAAGTAGGACCAGTCAAAGCTAAGAAGCTTCTTGCTGATGCTGTTACTCACAAAGAAATGCGTGACGTAGTATGTCGTGCCTATAATGACACCTACGGCGATGAGGGCTATGCCTACATGATTGCTAATGGTCGTTTAATTCACATCTGGAGAAAAATCGATGACCACTTCAAAGTTAAAAAAGAAGTATACGAAGCCGCTATCCAAGGATGAGATGGGTCATTGGGACTGTAAGTTTAAGTTCAATCCTTCTGATGTCTTCGGTTTCTTATACTGTATACACAACACTGAAACAAACCAGTTCTACTGGGGAAAGAAACAAGTCTTCCACGGTGGAAAAAAGAAATCAGCAACCTATGGTAAAGAAATGACATGGCGGACCTACACAGGTTCGTCAGTACATCTTAAGGCTGATATCGCAAAACAAGGACACGATAAGTTTAAATTCGAGATTGTAGATGTCTATAAAACTAAGGGTGGCCTGTACTACGCTGAAGCTTACGCTCAGATGGTTTCAGAGTCCATGACAGAGATGTTAGATGACGGTAAAACTCCTCGTTTCTATAACAGACAAATTGCTGCTATTAGGTTTGTCCCTAAAGAAACAGTAGCAGATAACACACGTAAATATATCAAATCACTCAAAAGGAAGTACTAATATGTTAAAGCTAATCGCTATCGGCGCTTACTACTTAAGCTTGGCAGTACTCATCATGGGTATTGCGGGTGCACTAAACCTATCAACCTTCCCACCTGTTGCAGGTGTCTTATTATACTTGCTACTTAAAGAAGCATCTGAACTTACTATGGCATTCTACATGAGCCAATTAGAAGAGGAATAAGCTATGGGTCGTATAGTTACTAAGAATCAACCTTGCAATGACTGCGGTGGCTCCGACCCTCTTCAAATCTATGATGATGGTTCAACCTTCTGTTTTAGTTGCAGGAAATCACACAAAGCGAAAGGAGACTATGTTAAGCCTATGGATAACAATACAGGATTCGACGCTGTAGAGAACTCTTGGGGGCCAAGTCTCCGTGAAGTCTCTGAGGACTACCCTATTCGGGGTTTCCGTGAACGAAACATTAACAAGAAAGTAGCTGAGTACTACGGCGTTAAAGTGTCTTATGACCTTGATGGCTCTATTGATGCTCACTACTACCCCTACCACAAAGAAGGTGAACTAACAGGCTACAAAGTACGCCAGCTTCCTAAAGAGTTCAAAGCTAACGTCGGTAAAGTAAACGGTGGTCTCTTCGGACAGCACCTATTTAACGGTGGCAAACGCTTAGTAATTACTGAGGGCGAGCTTGATACTTTGGCGGTTGCCTCTGCTTGGCAGAAACGCTATGATGCTTTCTACCCTGTTGTTTCTGTTCGCTCTGCTACGTCCTTAAAAGACCTAGTAGAAGAACGTGAGTGGATTCGTAACTTCGATGAGGTTATTATCTGGTTTGATAGTGATGGCCCTGGCCAAGAAGCTATGAAAGAAGCAGCACGTATTATCGGTTATGACAAAGTTAAAGTCGCTAAGACTGCCGATAAAGATGCTAGCGACACTTGGGTTAAAGACCCCGATAAAGTTCTAAAAGCTATCTATGATGCCTGTGAATACACACCTGCGGGTATCTTAGGTAAAGATGAACTATGGGAACAGCTAATCACCTATAACTCTCTTGAGTCTGTCCCTTACCCTCCCTTCATGGATGGTTTGAATGACAAGCTGAAGGGTATGCGCTTCGGTGAAATCACTTTGTGGACTTCAGGTACGGGTTCAGGCAAGTCTACGCTCCTACGCGAGATTGCTTTCCACCTGCTAGACACTACTCCCGATAAGATTGGTATTATCTCTTTAGAGGAATCACCAGCAGAAACCGCACGTAAGATGTCAGGAATGGCTCTTAACCGCAACACAGCATCGGAGGAAATACCCCTTGACGAACTTAAAGAAGGTTATGACAAGGTATTCGGAGACGACCGTGTACTCGTACTTGACCACCAAGGTTCTATATCTGATGGGTCTATTATGGACTTCCTTGAATATATGTGTCTCAGCGGTGCTAAGTATCTATTTGTTGACCACATCACAATTCTAGCATCGGAAGGTGCGGAGGGTCTAACAGGTAACGAAGCTATTGACTTAATTATGAACCAGCTACTACGTATGGCTAAGAAGCATAACGTATGGATTGGTTTGATTAGTCACTTGCGTAAGACAGACAACAAGGGTAAGTCCTTTGAAGAAGGTAAGCTACCATCTATGGATGACATCCGTGGCTCTGGTTCTATAAAACAAATAAGTAATGATATTATTGCTTTTGCAAGAGATGTTGGTAACGCAGATGAACTTAAAAGAAACACGATTAAAACAAAAGTCCTCAAATGTCGTTATACTGGTTTGACTGGTCCGTCCGGGGCGCTTCTGTATGACTTTAACACAGGACGTTTAGCTAAGGGACAGGACTACGATGATGAAGCCCAAAGTCAAGGCTCCGGCCAATTTATGAGGGTTTAATATGAGGGACTGTAAACACGACGGTTGCGTTAACTTGTGTAGAGTTAGACAAGGGTCTCGCGGGGTTATCTACAACAACTCTTGCGAACCCTGCCAACATAGCTTAAGAAAATACAATATAACAACACCTGAAAAGTTAAATATGCTAAAAGAACAAAATGAACGCTGCTCGATTTGTGAATCTAAAATTGAGTTCAAAAAAGTAGTTGGGAATAACACCCACACGGCTGTAGTAGACCACTGCCATCATACAGGGGTTGTTCGAGGTATCCTATGCTCTCGCTGTAATCTTATGATTGGGTCGGCTAATGATGACAAAGAAGTCTTGGTTAATGCTGCCCGATACTTAAAAGACACAATAGGGAAAACACCATGTCAGAACAAGAAGCAATCCTAATAAGTATTATCCTCAACATGGCAGTAGACGGTAAGTGTGATTTATCACACCTCTCACCTAACGTCGCTGCTTTTGTTGAAGGCACATTAGAAGATTATTATCAAGACCCTGAAGACAATGAGTTGCTGTATTGGTACGCCCATCAGTCCCTCGAAAATGTATCTAAAAGGAAACTACACTAATGGAAATTAAACCTGAACTAAAGAAAACTTATGAGTACTTCCATGACTTTATCCTTGTTGTTATTAAGAGTAAAGACCACTTAGAAGTATACCTAAACGCTTGCAATATGTCTGACGATGAAAAGACATTCTGCTGGGAGTATTGGGACATTTACCACAACGGTGGATGTGAAGAAATCGTAGAAGAAGAAGTTGAAGTAGACTTTGATAACATGACTAAGCGTGAGATTGAAACGCTTGCTCGTGAAGAGTTTGATGTTGAGTTAGACCGTCGTCATAGCAAATCTACACTTATCGCACAATATGAATCACTGAAAAATAACTAAGGAATAAAAAATGAACAACTACGAATCATTCATCCACTTGTCACGCTACTCACGTTATCTAGAGACCCTCGGTCGTCGCGAAACGTGGTCAGAGACTGTAGACCGACTGATTGGTTTCTGGAAACAAGAAGTCAGCCACAACGTTATTACAGACGAAGAGTTTAAAGCACTACGAGAAGGCGTTTACAATCGTGAAGTAATGCCGTCAATGCGAGCGCTGTGGGCTGCTGGTGATGCTCTGAGGCAGAACCCTTTTAGGGGTTATAACTGCTCCTTTACTGATGTTGACCACATTCGTGTGTTCGATGAAATCCTCTACATCCTTATGTCAGGTACTGGCGTGGGCTTCGGAGCACAACAAATCACAGGTAATAAACTACCTATAATCAATGACACTTTCAATCAGTCTGAACGAACAATCCAAATTGAGGACTCGTCAGAAGGTTGGTCAAAGGCACTACGTAAGCTTATTGCTGAACTATACCTCGGTAACACACACTCTTGGGACTTCTCTAAGATTCGTCCTGAAGGTGCGCGTCTAAAGACTATGGGTGGTCGTGCTTCTGGTCCGGCTCCACTACAAGACCTAATGGCCTTTGTAACAGCTATCTTTAAGAAGGGTGCTGGACGTAAACTAACCCCACAGGAAATCCACGATATTGTTTGTAAGATTGCTGAAGTAGTAGTTGTTGGCGGTGTCCGTCGCTCTGCACTCATCTCTCTATCAGACCTTGGAGACCCTGAACTGCGTGACTGTAAGTCTGGTCGTTGGTGGGAAACTGCTTCACACCGTGCCTTGGCTAACAACTCTGCTGCGTATGACCAAAAACCCTCTATGATGGTATTCATGGATGAGTGGACTGCTCTAATGAAATCAGGTTCAGGTGAACGTGGTATCTTTAACCGTGCTGGCGCTCGCGCCTTCGCACCTGAACGTCGTGATGCTGACCAACTGCGTGGCACCAACCCCTGCGCAGAAATCCAGCTACGTTCTAACCAACTGTGTAACCTATCAGAAGTAGTCTGTCGGGTTGATGACACAGAAGAAGACCTAAAGCGTAAAGTCAAACTAGCCACTATCTTGGGAACACTACAAGCCTCCTTAACAGAGTTTAAGTATGTTCGTAAGATTTGGCAGAAGAACTGTGAAGACGAACGCCTACTGGGTGTAAGCCTAACAGGTATTCAAGACTGTAAGATTCTACGTAAACCAGACCCGGCTATGCTTGAACGCCTCCGGGATTATGCACAGGAAGTAAACGTTGAATACGCTCAAAAACTTGATATTAATCCTGCTACAGCTATCACTACCATTAAGCCTTCTGGTACTGTTAGTCAACTTGTTGATAGTAGTTCTGGAATACATGGACGTTTCTCTCCTTATTATATTCGAACAGTTCGTCAGGCTAATAACGACCCACTAACAGAAATGCTCAAAGCACAAGGTGTCCCTAACGAGCCTGATGCGATGAACCCTAACAAGACAACTATCTTCTCGTTCCCGATTAAGTCACCAGAAGGTGCTACGTTGGCTAACGAGCAGACAGCTATCGAACAACTAGAGAACTGGTTAATCTTCCAGAAGCATTGGTCCGAGCACTCTGTGAGTGTCACAGTCTATGTCAAAGAAGATGAGTGGATGGCCGTGGGTGACTGGGTCTATCAGAACTTTGACCACATCACAGGTGTAAGCTTCTTGCCTTACTCTGAGCACACCTACGCTCAGGCACCTTACCAACCTTGTACTCAGGAAGTTTATGATGCTGCTGTAGCTGCTATGCCAACAGTAGACTTCTCACTACTTACTAACTACGAAAAAGAAGACAACACAGAGGGTGCGCAACAACTTGCCTGTACTGGCGGGGCTTGTGAAATCCTTTAATAACTAAACTATAATACCTGAGTAAGTGTATAAACTGCTCCAACCCCGAAAGGAAAACAAATGTTTAAATCAATCTTAACTGCTATCGCACTTACTATTACTTCTGCTACTGTTGCTTCCGCTGCTGTGCTGTGGGACGACACCACTAAGACTATGACTATTACTGGCCAAACCACAATGTATCAGGCCAGCCAAGTTTATCGTGTTAATAAAGCTAATGAAGTCCTAAATGTAATAATGCATGGACAAGGTGGAAGCTACTATGCGGGTCTGCGCATTGGTGGTCTGATTAAAGCTGAAGGTTCTAACGTCATTATCCCAATGGGCAAACAATGTGTCTCTGCGTGTGCCTTTGCTGCACTGGCGGGTAATAAGGTTGTTGTTGATGGTGAGCTTTGGTTCCACGCTCCTTACTTGAGTGAGGTGCCTACAGGCGTCACTATTTTAGACATAACCCAAAACTTCGGTATAGCTTATAATGACATGTCCAAGTACTTGTTAAAGGTAGGGGTCACAATTGACTTTGCTGGTGAACTCCTGAAGAAGTCAAAAACAAATAAGTTTGTCGTTATCAACGATAGTGCAGAACTACGCAAGCTATATGAAACAGAAACTCCTTGGAGTCGTGCTTATTACGTTTACGAACTTTGTGATAAATCAATCGGAGCTAAGTAATGTTTAACTTTTTCAAATCGAAGCAATGGTTCTTATGGTCTTGGGCTGGAGGAGCGTTTATTATTGCTACTCTATGGTACCAAGTACAACTCGACGTTCAAATCAATGAGTGGTTTGGCGGTTTCTACGATATGATTCAACAAGCTCTGAAAGGTGAGGGTGACATTACCCTTACCGCTTACTATGCAGAGTTACTAACTTTCTTTAAGATTGCCGCTGTCTACATCGCTGTAGCTCTTGGTGTATCTTTCTTTACTCAACACTGGTTGTTCCGTTGGAGAACTTCTATGGTTGAAACTTACCATGAACTATTCCACAAGGCTCGTCACATCGAGGGCGCTTCCCAACGTGTACAAGAAGATACTGTAAAGTTCTCTCGTATCATGGAAGGTCTCGGTACTAGCTTTGTAGAGTCTATCATGGTTCTAATTGCCTTCTTCCCTATCCTCATGGGTCTATCTATGGGTCTCACCGTAACGTTCTTTGGTGAGTGGGAATATGGTCTTGTAGCCTCTGCCATTATCTGGTCAGTAGGTATTACTGTAGTACTTCTTGTTGTAGGTCAGCTCTTGCGTCTGGTTAATATCGAATATGATATCCAAGCCAAAGAAGCTGCTTACCGTAAGGTACTCGTTAAAGCGGAAGACGACAATACCGTTCGTCCAAAGACTCTAAACGAAATCTTCGATGATGTTCGTAAGATTCACTACACTAACTACTTCCGTTATATGTGGTTTAATGTAGCACGCTTATCATGCTTACAGGCTAATGTGCTTGTCGGTTATGTTGTCCTTGCCCCAGCTATTGTATCTGGTGCTATTAGTCTTGGTGTTATGCAACAAATCCTTCGTGCCTTTGGGCGTGTAGAAGGCTCTATGATGTATCTCTTCAAGTCTTGGTCAACTATTATTGAACTACTCTCCGTCTATAAACGTCTTCGTGAGTTTGAAGCAAAAATCAAGTAAGGAATGTCTATGTTTAATACTATCGCAGCCGCCCCTAAGAAAGCAACTCCAGCCAAGAAAGCGCCTGTTAAAAAGGCTCCAGCAAAGAAGAAAGAAGAAGAAGTTAAAACACCACCAGTAATGGCTCTCCCGGGTACTTACCTACGGGAGAATGGTGTTATTATGCTGTCAGACAGCTTCAAGCAAGAGACTGTAATGCCCCTCGTTGGTGCTATTATGGAATACAACTCTATGGAGCCAGAGCTAGCACCTGAACGTATCACCTTGATGATTAACTCTCCGGGTGGGCGCATTGATAGTTGTTTAACTCTTATCGACACTATGTTCTCCTCACTTATCCCTGTAGATACCTTCGCTACTGGCCTTGCAGCCTCGTGTGGTATTCTTACTTTGATGTCCGGTGAACACCGTATGGCTTCCTCTTCTGCTCAAATCATGTCGCACCAGTATGCAGCAGGTTCAGGTGGGAAAGAACACGAACTCTATGGTCGTATGAAATCCTTTGAGCACACTTCTGAATGGATGGTTAATCACTATGAACAATGCACAGGTCTATCCCGTGCGCTTATTCGTGACAAACTACTAGGCCCAACTGACGTATGGCTACACGCTACGGAAGCCTTTGACTTCAACATCATTGATGAAGTTGTAGACCCTTATACAATGCGTGAACTTGTTCGTCAAGAACGTGTAAAGATGCAAACTAAAACAGAGGAATAAACTATGCAAAAACTAGGATACCTACTCGGACTAACTATCGGTATGGCTATTAACATAGCTGTGTTTATCGGTGGTGTTTACCTTTCTGTCGTACTACTTAGCAAGCTAGGACTTATATAATGCCATATATCACCCCACAAGACCGTGTTCAAATAGATGAACAGATTAGTCATGTCACGCCTCAAGATGGTGGTGAGCTGCAATACATGATTGCAACGTTGATTCAGAACTACTACGAGAATGCTTGTAATAAGCGACCTCGTTATGCTGATATGGAAATGATGATAGGTGCGCTTAACGGCGCATCTCTCGAACACTATCGGTGTGTTGTAGCACCTTATGAAGATTATAAAATGGAACAGAATGGAGAAGTATACAATGTCAAACGTGGTGAACTATATTAACTTTAAAGAAAACAACCGTGTTAAGGTAGAAGCACAAGACGCAACAGAAGAACATCCGTTATACCCTGTTATGGACTCGGTGTTAGATTTTGTTGATGACTCAGAGTGTGAAGCTATTGTTATACTTGTTAAAGATGGTAAACTATTAACCGCAACAACCCATCAAGATACTGAAGAATTATTAGACATGTTATGTACTGCTATGGCAGAAATCAAAGGAGAATTAGAATGACTTTTCGTGAAGTAATGAAGAGACTAGGACTATGGACAGCCGCACAACGTGAGACTTATAAAGTCTTGGCACGTATGTCAGACCATGAGTTGAAAGACATCGGCCTATGCCGTAACGATATTAACCGCCTTGTAGAAGAATTGGGAGACGACTAAAATGACTGAAGTAACTCTAGAAACTGTTGTTGAAGAAGCCTTTGCAGACTTTATTAGTGAGTATGAAATGGACACCTCTGATAGTATTGAAGACATGCTATTTGAATTCTTTGCTGAAGGATTCATGTTGGCTATTGACGATGAAGAAGAAGAAGAAACAACTGACGAAGAGGTCTAAGTATGTATCTTGTTATTGGTCGGCAGAACTGTCCTTATTGTGACAAAGCAAAAGAACTACTAGACGCCCAGAATAAGAAGTACGTCTATGTGGATATTACTTCTGGGGATGGCATTACTGATGCTGTGTGGAAGCACTTCTTGGTAGATGATATGGAGGTTAAGACAGTACCTCAGATATTTGAACTCAAGGGTGGCTACTCTGAACTACACGAGGAAATTATGTATGGATACTGATGTTAAGAAAGATGAGCCTAAACGAGGCCGTGGACGCCCCAAGGGGAGTACTGACAAAAAGACTCCAACTAAGATTAAACTCAAACCCCGTCCAGATACAGCTAAAGAGTACTTCAAGAAAGAGTACAAAGACTTAAGCCTTATCGCTGTGTATGGTGTAGATGACTTCACAGAAGAACTCATCAAGTACCTCTGGAAAGACATGACTAAAGAGTTTGTTGTAACAGACCCTGTAGAACAGAGGTTAGCTAACCTAACTAAGTCTATTGGTAACTTACCTTACTCTATGTATCGTTATGAACAAGTCCACCATAACGGATTTGTTGAAGAAGGTTACTATCCTGTTGTGGTAGTAGCTGAACACTACTGGGAGGAAGTCTCTAAGCTTCCTAACCCAGAAGACGTCGAACTAGTGTGTCTATCACACTGGAAGAAATAGCCCCACTAGCCTCCTCTCAGCATCTCTTCTTCTGTCCTGCGAGTGCTCTCACGAGTACTTACGGGATGGTTGAGGGGGTGTTGAGAGGAGGTACTACCTATTTTTTTTTTCCTATAATTATAAGAGAAAATAAATAGGGCGGAATAATGATAGACCTCCCTTGGGGAAGGGGGACTATGGGGGTAGGGGTATAAGATAATACTTCCACTCTTTTCTAGAGTTCTTAGCATACATAACATTAAAAATAAGTTATTTTTGTTTGTAGTATCATAAGAACTTTAAAGCTTTAAGAATACCTTTTTTCCTAAATGTTCTTAAATTACGTTTACTAGACAATCAGGCAAAGTCCTAATGAACCTGAGAAACAAAGTATAGGATACTCCTTAACGGGATAATTTTCATGTTTCATCATTACATCGACATCATACCTTTTATGCTTGCTACTGGTGTGCTACTCTTCGGCTCTTCCAAACTCTCCGATAAGAAACCTATAACTATGCTGGTAATACTTACCACTGGTATTTACATGGTGGCTCAGTCCACATGGTTCTCTTCTTGGTTGTCTGGTAATGTCTGGGGTCGTGACTTTAGTAACTATATATGGTTCTTCTTTAACACTCTAACTATGGTAATCTTTTCATGGACCTTAATAAAATCGGACTCGCAGTAGATGCTAGAGTTCATGCTTTAACTTCCGAACGAGAAGCTAACAATGATTCTACTGCTATAACTTTTTATGGTAGAGGTCTTGAACAAGCTTCTGGTATGGGTTTCTGGTTTATTTCTTTCACTATGCTCGTTGGTGGTGGTTATGGTTTTCACTCTGAAACTTTAGCTGTTAACAACTTCCTATGGGCTTGGATGGCTTTCACCTTGGGTGCTTGCCAAATCTACTATAGTGGAACAGTACAACGACGAATATTTAACTTAATGGCTACTACTGCTTGGGTGACTATTGCTATCTCTGCTTATCAAGAGCTAGGGGGTTGGAACCTTATTACTGCTATATCACTACCTTACTGCTTATGTAGCTTCTATGTTTATGGTTTCCTACTAGGGGAGACGGCAAATGATAGCTGAGGCTTCTGTCCTCATGAAATACCTACCGCCCTCTCTAGGAATCTTCTTAGTTGTAGTGGCGGCTGGTCTCATGGGACTCTTCCGTAGTATGGCTCTCAACAAGAAATCTTATGACGACACTGTAAGCTCTTTACAGCGACAGATTGAGATGCTAATGCAAGAGAATACACTTCTCAGGAAGCACAAAGAAAAAGATAGCGGGGAGTAATTTCTTCGCTATTTTTATTAAATAATTTTAAGGGCTTATCTAAAAAGCTTTTTAACTTGTTTATTTTTAACAACTATTTTTTCAACTGAAACTCTATCCTCAAACTTTTGTAAACAGAAAGGACAAAATATTATGGCACAAATAGACAACCGCAAAAATAAGAACGGTGGGAAACGTGAAGGCGCTGGACGTCCAAAAGGCTCTAAGAACATTAACTCCTCCAATGCTGTTAAGAAGCTTGAAGAGATTAACTTTGACCCTATCGAAGAGATGGTAAAACAATTCCGCGACATTGACACAGCCTTAGAGAGTGGTGATATCCGTATTGGCTCTGGTGCTTATGCTCAGCTTATCGCTACTAAAGGTCAGCTCATTAACAACCTTATGGCTTATGGCTATAAGAAAGTTCCTGAGAAGGTCGAACAAGAGATTACTGAACGTAAACCTATCGCTATTAAACTGGACTTAGGAGATGACTGATGGCCGCTAAAAAGAAAACTAAAGCTGTTCCCAAGGGCTATCACAAGATGCCTAATGGTAAGCTTATGAAGGGTGCCAAGCATACTACTAAGAAGAAGACGAAGAAGAGGGCTTACTAATGGCCAAAGACCCTCGATTAACTCGTGCTGGTGTCTCTGGTTATAACAAACCTAAGAGAACCCCTGGGCATGCTACTAAGTCTCATATTGTTGTGGCTAAAGTGGGAGACAAGATTAAAACAATTCGCTTCGGTGCTCAAGGTGCTAAAGGAAGCCCTAAGAAGGCTAATGAGAGTCCTAAGTATGCTGCTAGACGCGCTGCTTGGAAGGCTCGTCATGCTGCTAACATTGCTAAAGGAAAGATGTCAGCGGCGTATTGGGCTGACCGTAGCAAATGGTAATAAGGAAGTAAAGTAATGAAGAACTGTAATAAATGCAGTGTTAATTTAATCATCGGAAGTAACATGACCGAAGGGCGCTATAAGAGCCACTCATGGCTATGTACCCCTTGTGAGAATGCTAGGATGCGTTTGTTACAAGCCTCTAAAAGAGAGTTCGTTGCTAAATATAAAATGTCTATAGGTTGTGAGTGCTGTGGTTGGAACGGCCACCCTGCTGCCTTAGACTTAGCTCACATTAATGCTGATGAGAAGGCTGTATCAGGGTATGGTAATAACCGCTCTGCTTATAAACAGTCATGGTCCATCGCTAAGATAGAAAAAGAATTAGTTAAGTGCCGCGTCCTTTGTGCTAACTGCCACAGGATAGAGACGGCTATAGAAAATGGTTGGAAAGATTATGGAAACGATTAGCCTACATAAGGGACAATCCAAGATTATCAATGACCTGTTTGTTAAAGAGGACTGTCGTTGGGCAGTTGTTAATGCAAGCAGGGGGTTTGGAAAGAGCTACTTAGCTGCAACTGCCGCTATTATAGCTGTGCAAGAACTAATGGAACTTCCTGCAGATGTCCCTAACAAGAATGTGGCGATTATCGCACCTACATACCAACAAACAGTAGACATTTATTACCCCTTAATAGCTTACCAGTTAGGTATGGAAGACTTTGCTATCAAGGCAAGCCGTAGCAGCGGAACATTCTGGTTCCCTAACAACGTTATCTTAAAGTTGTGGAGCTATGAAGCCTCTGAGCGTATGCGTGGTACAGGACAATACTTTGTCGTTTGTGATGAGGTATGCTCTTGGAAGGGCGCAGGGTCTAACCTTAAGGAATCTTGGGAGTCTGTGATACAACCTACAATCAGTACACGTTGGAGCGACCAAAACGCTAAACGCTACGATGCTAAGTCAGGTAGAGCTTTGATTATCTCCACCCCTATGGGATTCAACTACTTCCATGAGATGTATAACCGTCAAGACACCGACGACCAATGGAAGAGCTATACCTATACCTACCATGACTCTCCCTATCTAGATGATGAAGAGATTGAGCGGGTTAAGCTAACGCTAGACCCTTTGAAGTTTGCTAGAGAATACTCAGCCTCTTTTGAGGACTCTGGTAATACTGTGTTCTATACGTTTAATCGTAAAGACCACATCGACAAGAACCTACCTTACTTTGAGACAGGTGAAGACGTACATATTGCTATTGACTTTAACGTCGGTATTATGGCTTCTTGTGCTTTCGCTCTAAGAGGTAATCAAATCCATATCCTTGATGAGTTCCAAGGACACCCCGACACAGAGACCCTCGCTGCGGCCTTAGCCTCTAAGTATAAAGGCCATAAGCTCATCTCCTATCCTGACCCTAGTGGTCGTGCTAGGAAGTCCTCTGCTGCTGTTGGACAGACAGACTTTACTATCTTAAACGCTAATAAGATAGCTACAAGAGCTCATAACAAAGCACCGCCTATCATCGATAGTGTGGCCGCTGTTAATAAGAAGTTCAAGAACGCTAATGGGGATATCGACATGTATATCCATCCACGTTGTGTGAACACAATTAAATCTATTGAACGAACCGCATGGGTAGAGAGTAACCCTGACACAGCTACCATCTGTAAAAAGGAAGGTGTTGAACACTGGACTGATGGTCTAAGATATGCTGTGGAGTATTTATTCCCTGTGCGGGGTGGTACTAAGGTAACAACTAAGGGCTTCGGCTTCTAATGTGGTATCTTGTATATTCTCTATAATACATATCCCTGATAACCCCAAACACAAAGGACCATAACAATGGCAATTCTCAACGAACACTTCAACATGGGCTTGACTACTCCTGCCCGTTATGTTGCAAACGTAACCCCTTCCGATTCAGCCCCGTTGGCTTTCCGTGCCTTGACAGTATACGTTACTGTTGGTGGTACTATTAAGTTTGACACTATCGGTGAAAACACAGTAACAATGACTGTTCCTGACTACTATGAAATCCCTGCACAGATTACTAAAATCTATTCAACTGGAACAACTGCCACTGGCATCGTAGCATACGGGTAAGGAACATAATGTTTAATTCTTTAGGATTAGGTTTAACACGAAGAAAACGCAATAAGCTAGTCACTATTTTATTAGGCAGCACTAGCGCCGATGCTATTCTTGGTTTCGAGCCGAAGTTAGTTCTTAACTTCAAAACAGACACATACAAAACAGACGGAGCAGCTACTACGTTCTCCTCTGCTATAACTCACACACGAGCATCTTCGGCTACCATGGTGAATGCCTCTGGTACTCTGGTGACTGTAGGCAACAACGTCCCACGGACAGGTCATCACATCTACAATGGTTCTGCTTGGGTTAACGAAGGCATCCTCCACGAGAGTGAAGCTCGGACTAATCTTGTGACGTATTCGAATGACCTCTCGAATGTTGCTTGGCCAAACACTAACAACTCTAATACAACAAATGCAGGTGTGTCCCCTGACGGAACCTCCAACGCAAACAAAGTTGTTCCTACCGTTTCTTCTGGTGTTCACTACACCTATCAAGACCTCAGCTTATCCAATACAGACCACTCATTCTCTGTTTATGTGGCTTCTGCGGGTTACGGCTTTGCTACGATTTGTGCTGGGGTGAACGGCAGCACCCTCTATTATGCTGTTGTTATTGACTTGTCTGATGGTACACAAACGGCTTTGTATTCTGCTGGTACACATTCAAAGACGGTTACTGTTGAGCCTGTAGGTTCTTTTTACAGAGTTTCAATTAACGGAGACGGTGAGAAATACTATGTCGTAGGTGCTTCTGACACAGGAACCTACACTCCTTCTAATTATGGCTTTAAGTCATTCTCTGGTGACGGTACTTCGGGCATACTTGTCTACGGCGCACAGGCTGAAGCTGGCTCAACCCCATCAAGCTACATCCCAACAACAACAGCTTCAGTAACTCGTGCTGCTGAGACACTAACAGTCCCTGCCGCTAACCTGCCGTATGACAGCACTAACATGTCTATCCAGATTGATGGTAAGATGACTTATGCTGATACTGGTGGTGATAATGGTAAATTAATCAGGTGGGAAAATGACATCAACAACAAACTTTGGGCGTCACTAGATTCTTCTGGTGCATCTACGGGTTCTATTTATTGGACACAGAGAAGTTTGGGCGTATCAGATTTTACATCAAGTCTGCCACAGTTTTCCCCCGACACCAATGTTCCGTTTAACCTTTCTTCCCGCCACGGTTCTACGTTCCTTAATGGTGCAGTAGGTGGAACAGCGGGTATAGCTGACACAACCCCTACGTCTTTCCCTGACTTGTCTGCTTCCAACTTATCCCTTGGACATAACCTCATGGGTACAATCGGACAGTTCCGTATGTGGGATGAAGACATCACAGACGCGGGTATTGTGGAGGCATCAACATGATAGACGAAACAGTAGGACCAAAGAACGACTTCTACATTAAGCTAACAAACGAAGCTGCTATGCCTACAGTACTCTCTGCCTTCTACAACGAAGAGGGTGAGTTTGTAAGTAACACTACTGACTATGCTATCGATGTCGTAGGGGTCTTGCATGAGCCTACAGGCGTTACTCTTACAAATGCTGAGGGCATGGACTATCCAGAGACAGTAGCAGTAACAGGTTGGCACTTAAACATTCGTTTACTTAACGACACGAAACGTACTATTATTGAATCAATAGACGAACTCTATGGAGTTACACCAACTAGCCCAAGCAGGCTTTGGTTGTAACAGAACTTATCGCAGTGAACCCTACGGGGTTTGCTGTGGTACCTAACAAACATTAAGGACTAACTATGGCTAATTACGCATCTAAGTTTGCCACTAGCGACA
>Ga0206126_10003507_pt1 | contig 15881 bp, 17 predicted proteins | sample Helgoland_Spring_5_FD_148621 | JGI IMG/M metagenome (GOLD analysis project Ga0206126, IMG submission 148621) | Pelagic subsurface seawater microbial communities from Kabeltonne, Helgoland, North Sea - Helgoland_Spring_Bloom_20160412_1 | ecosystem: Environmental > Aquatic > Marine > Epipelagic ...
TTATATATATTTATTTTATATATATATATATATATATATATATATATATATAAATGAGTAAAAAGTTCCGTTCAAGGAAATTGTCTCGTAGAAGAAATACTTCCAGAAGAAAAGATTCTTTCAAGAGAAAGAGTAAAATGATGAAGGGGGGCGCTAATAACGCGCACTATAAATTCTATGGGAAAGAATATCCAATTAGTCCTATTTCGATCACGACTGAATGTATTCCACAGGACGAAAGAGTTCCCTATATTGCAGAAGATGGAGAAGAAGATGCGCCAAAGCCTGGATTTAGGGGAAAGTTTGGGCCGGCTGGAAGAATCACGCAACATTATGATATTGTAGTGAAGGCTCATTACAATAGTTCTATTAATAAATATGAGTACTCTTCATACGCTCAATACCGTGATTGGAATGGGATAGGAGAACCTTTTAGAGCTCCTCTTCATAGAAAGAAATATTATAAAATAGGGAGTGCGGATAACGGTAATACTTGGAGTGAAATAACAAATGGAAAACCGCGCAAAGAGCGATCTGAAGCATATATTATGAAAAGATCAAAAGAAATTAGTACCCAGTCCCGATTCGCGCGCGAGCCGGGGGGATCGTCCGCGCTGCCAAGTTTTTTAAAAAGTGACATGGGATCTAGGGGCGGAGGGATGGAACAGGTTATGGCAAAAATGGTGGCGATAAGAAATGTTGTTACTTTGCAGCAGACAGTAAATCCAAATTGGCCGATTAAAGACCCGGTCAAGATGTATTAGATCTTGTTAATTTAAATACTTATTTACACCCTTTCAAGCAGATTTAGTTTTATTCTTAATTATTTCTTTTAATTCAGTATTGTGTATAGCACATTTATTATATCCTAATTGACAGTATTTTCCACATTCTTCTCCAACTCGTTTTCCTCTTGTCATAATATGAATACATTTTACATTTGTATAATGTGATGTATCCGGTTCAGAATACCAATGAACTCCATATTTAAGTTTTTTAAGACCATTTACCGGTTTCAAAGTTTTAAAATTATAACCACAATAAGGACAACTTTGGCAACCCATTTTCTTCGATAAAAGACATGAATCATTTATACATTCATAGTGATAGTTGTGATTACACGGTAAACTCATTGAATATTTAGTATAAAGTGGATCACCACAAATACCACACAATTCATCTGATGTAGATAGATCTATTAAAACATCACTATTATTTTCTGATTCTTCAGTCATATAAAGTTATATTACATACTAATTATGTATATTTATTTAAGTAAATTATGAAAATATTCTTTAATGAATCTTTAAAAAATCCATTAAGATTAGAATGTAAACGTAAATATTCAGAAGATTTTTCTTTTATCCCTATTAAATGTGTTTATAATGATAAGAAAATACCTCTTATCATTCAAACTCCTCAAATGTTTGTTCCCTATGGAATAGACAAAGATAAGAATACTGTATGTATTTCATTTCAAAATAAAGAGAATGATCGTTATACTTTAGAATTACTCAATGATTTGAATCATATTCATGATATCATTAAGAATGAACTCAAAGATAAATATAATATTAATCATTTTTTTAAAGAAAATATTTATAGTGAATGTATGCAATTAAAGGTCACAGAAACTACTCATCATTTCAATGCTTGTAAAGAAAAGATAGATAAAGCAAGCTGTTTTTCTTATGGGAGCTTTATTATTCATCTTAGTGGTTTATGGATACAAGAAAAGAATATATGGTTCCGATGGAATCTTATACAGAGTCGTATTGATGAAAATATTGAGATACCAGATTTCATATTTGAACGTAAGAAAGCAGCTCCAATATTACCTATACCTCCTCCACCACCCTTACCACCAAGTTTCTCAGGAATCTCTAAATATCATTCCATGATAAAGGTTGGTGTTCCTAAAGATGCTGTCTTACATAAAATGAAAAGTGATGGTATTAATCCTAAAGATATTTCTTCTAAAAATGATATCAATGAAAAAAAACTTATTACACCTGATATGTTAAAAAGTATCTCATTAAAGAAAGGGAAAGAAATTAAGAAAAAGACTCCTGAAAGAGATAATCGTATTCCTAGTAAAGAACAACTTTATGATGCGTTAAAAAATCTTAAATCTGTATAAATTTTATATATATATATATATATATAAATGGCAAAAAAATTGACTAAAGGAAGAATAAAGAGAAAAACTCTTAGAAGAAAAACTTTAAGAAGGATAAAGAGAAAAACTCTTAGAAGAAAAACTCTTAGAAAAAGTTTAAGGAGAAAGTATAAGGGAGGTCTCAATTGTGTGGAATACAAAGGAAATGATTTGAGTCGACCAGTGCCACCCCACGTAAAAAAAATCGGTTTGAACACGAGCTCTACTGTCTATACCTTGCAAGTTGATTTTTCTATAGGAGGAACCCCTTTAACATATGAAACTACTAAATCTTACTCTGAAATAAATGATATGATAAAAAATTATACTGAATATAATTTTTATGAAAGATTGTCCGCCAGTCAGATGGGCTTCTCAGGCAGACATCCCAGGGACAGAACCCGATACCGATCAGCGCCAGAACGCATTAATGAAGAAATCCGCTCATATGCAACAGCTGTGAAACCCAAGATGAAACAAGCGAATATATGGTCTGCAAAAGAAAAAAACTGCAGAAACCGTGCAGAAAAGATTAATGAAGTCATTATTCTTTTAAAAACAGGCATATTGGCGGTGACCCAGAAAACCAGGAATAATGAAGCGAAACTTGCTATCGTTAATGATATAATGACACACGGGGGATTCAAGAAGCTAACTGGACCTGTTATTGATGAAAAATATCTACGGGGGGTTTGAATATTCAGGACTTATGATTAATAATAAATATGAAAAGAATATTTAGGTCTATCATCTTCATTAATCATTTGATGTTTTCCCATTTTATCATTAATGTGAGCGTATCTTAATGGTTCATGAACTCGCGTTTTTACATTCTCAATATTGTGAAATACTTTTTCATCCATTGAACCATTAAGTATTATAAACGTACAATCTTTTCCATTATGACCATGTATATTGGAAACAATATTGGGTCCCCATCTGACAAGAGCATACTCTTTTGAGAATAATTGTAGTGAGTATTTACAATATCCTTGGCTATAAGTTTTACCGATAATCTTAGTAATTTTACTGAACATTTTATTATAATACTAATACTAATTTATTTTCTAAGTAATAGTATAATAAAATGGCTTCAAGGAAGTATACTAGAAGAAGAGGTGGTGGGAAAGGTAAGAAAGCAAATAGATCAACTGTTAAGAAACCTGTTAGAGCAAAAAGCACTATAAAGAAAGGAAAATCTTTATATAAAAGAAGATCGACTCGTATGAGTAAAAGAAGTAAAAGATCTAATCGTAATAAGAAAATTAGGGGCGGACAGCCGATCGTTGGGGCGCCGCCGATAGGGGGAGAGCCGGAAAGTTATCGGGACAATTTTGATGGGATTATTGATAGTAAAGAAGAAGAGGAAGAATTGATGGAAATGGCGACGGAAGATGAAAAAGAGAACATGAAAAAGAGAGAGGCCTTTCTTTTTAGAGAATGGGAAAATGATGATGCAGAAATACTCTATCAAAAAAATATATTAGAAGACGCTAAAAGAAAAGCAAACTTTGGCGCTGCTGGGGTGATGAAGGACTTGGAGATTGATAGGAAGATCAATAAGAGGGAAGCGAAAAGACTCAATGCGAAGATAGCTGAAGATTATAATAAGTCCCTAGCTCAATATGGAAAAATCAAAAGTGAAATACTGGATTTCCGGAATCGTAGAGAGCAGCAGGGCACAACGACTGAACACAGGGAAATTATAGAATTTAAGAAGCGCCTGGCTGCGAAGAAGGACGGGATTGAGCGCCCCGACCAAAAGCTGCCGAAATTTATCGAACCCGGGGGCCCACCCACACTCGGGGACTGAAGCCAACGCCTGAGCCGCGTAGGGGGGAGCAGTTTTTAGAGAGCCCTCCGGGGACAGGGAAAACATGGGCAGCAGATGGCGGGCAGAAATGCGAAGACAGGCGGCACGCAGATTCGTGGAAGATAGTGATAGTGAAGATTGGTGATAGATATAGATAAGTATCACGCAGGAGAAAAATTGGACCTTGACTTATTATGATTTATAATTACTCGTGTATTAATAAAGAACTTAATAATTCTTTGTTTTATCTATTATTTATAAAATCTTCAGTAATTTATTTTCTAAGTAATAGTATAAAAAGATGGGAAGACGCAGTTATTCGTATTCTAGAAAACGCGGTGGTGGAAAAGGTAAGAAAGCAAAGAAATCAACTGTTAAGAAAACTGTTAAGGCAAAAAGCACTATAAAGAAAAAGAGATCATCAGATAAATCAAAATCTTTGTATGAAAGATGGATGACTGATAATGTTGGGACTAGTAATACTACCGAGCCTTCTCAAACTGATCAAGCTCCTATGAATCAAAGATGGATGACCGATAATGTTGGTGCAAGTAAAAAGAGTAAAAAGAAGAAGAAGTCCAAGAGGAAAAAGAGACCCCCGAGTGCGTGGCAGAAACATCTCATGAAAGTTTTTCGTGAAATGAAAAGTAAAGATAAAAGTATTAAATTAGGTGATGCCATGCGTGAAGCTAAAAAAAGTTACAACTAAATATTTAATTATGTGATAATTATTTACTTTAAAACTCCCCCGGATTAAATATGGGAGCACCCCAATTACGGGTTGTTTGTCCCTTATCCTTCTTTTTTTTGAAGATTCTTGGTATTAAGCTTTTTCGTTCTAGAGAATAATTGTGTGCCTGTACGGGGACGTCAGCCGGACGACGGAACCGCGCCGTATTCTCCTTCCGCTGCCGCTTCTCCAGCCGCCCCTGCCTCTTCCGCTCCCGCCACTTCCCCCACTTCCCCCCCCCCTTTATACTCTTCTTACGAGATTTTCTTTTCTCGCCTAATCCTTTCATTATTGATTGTACAACTTCTCTTTTTGAATGTTTTCTTCCCTTAAAAGATCCTCTATTTTTACGTTTAGATGATCCTCTCTTTTTTCTCATTGTAGAAACTCTTCTATTCTTTCTCTTTGAAGAACCTCTCTTTTTTTTTGTACGCATCTGTTTTCTCTTTTTACCACCACCACATTGTCCTGGAGAAAGATATGTTCCTCCTAATCCACCACCAATAAGATCTTCAGTTATTCCAAATGATTCAGAAGTTCCTCCATAACAAGCATTACCGTCAGTTAAAGAACCCATTATATATATATATATATATATAATTATTTACTATAATTCTAAGAATCTCTTAATTAATTCATCTAGTGAACATGGACCATATTCCATTATTTTTTCATGAAAACCTATATAATCATTATTGTATTTTTCAAAATATATTTCTCTTAATTTTAAAATAGTTAATTCACCAACTTTGTAAGCTAGTGCTTGTCCTGGATCGCAAATATATCTTATGAGTTCATTGTGAGTATAATTATCATCAAAGAGTAAATATTTTTTCATATATTTAAAACATCTGTCATATGACCACTCAAAATAATGAATAGCTGTATCTATCACCAATCTGACCGCACGATGCATTTCATATTTTAAACGAAATATATATTCTTCTTTCGTATGTATATCTGTTAATGATTCACAATACAATGCCCAACCTTCAACATATCCTGTAAAATCTCCTGCTTTCATATAAATAGGGGTGTCTCTTTCATTAATATTTGTTCTGCGTTCATAATGATGTCCTGGAAATGATTCGTGTAAAGTTAATGATAATAATTCATTCTTTTTAAGATTATTGTTTAAATTAATATAATATGCTCCTCTAGTTTTACTATTTCTCTTAAAGTTCTTTGAAATATAATAAGCAAAATGTAGCTTATTTTCACTCGATATTTTCTTAAGATCAGGCATTTCATCTTTAGTCAAAGATTTTCCAAAATATTTAGGCATTATTTTATCATTAATTCTTTTTTGTATATCAACTATATCTTTATGAGGATCTTTAGAATCTTGACCCACTTTATTATATAGACCATTTAAAGAACTAACATTATAATCTTTAAAATGTCGTTGTAATTCATCGTAAATCCTTTTAACCTCTTTTAATCCTAAATCATGAACCTGTTTACAGGTTATATCTTCTAAAGTGAAACTACGTAACGTATCTGTATAGCTCTGTTTACCATATGGTTCAGAATAAATACCTATCTCTTTTTTTGCACTCTTTAAATATTCATCTTCTAAAAACAATAAAATTTTCTTCACAGAGTTATTGATAAAATTTTCTATTGAACATTTATACTCTTTTAATTCTATCTTATTTAAGGGTTTTTTGAGATAATCTTTGTATTGTTGGATAAGATTTTTAACTACTATTTTAGGGAGAACATATTTCTTCTTAATTCCTATCCTTAACTTATCTATGACAGATTCTGTAATTGAAGGAACAATTTGCAAACGCATCATATATGTTTCATAACTCTTTTTATCTGTAAAACGATACGGTCCTTCACCAGATAATTCAGATACTAAATCTAATGGAAAATTATTTAACGCATCAAGCACTAAATATTCACTATCTTGAGAATACCATCCTATTAGATCTCTAATTTCTCTGTAAAAATATTCTTCACTATAACTCTTTTTCTTTTTTTTTGAGAGAATCTTTTTATATTTTTTCAAAATCTCTAACTCTCTCTGTTTATAATCATCTGTATATGGATTTATCATTATTCCCTTTAAATGTTCATATCCCGAGAACTCATATAAATCATTCATAGTCGGATTTACTTCAACCATATCTTTCAAATATTGATCGCAAAGTTTCATATATTTCGGTAGATAATAATTTGTTAAATATCATTCACATCTACGAGAAAATCTTCTTCCTCTTCAGAAGAGTCTTTCTTTTCTTCTTCTGATTCTTCTGATTCTTGTTCCTCATCGGGTAGTTCAGTTGAAAAATAATCTACTTCAACTTCATCATGAGAAAAATGTGAAAACTTATCTTTTTGAAAATTAGGAAGGATCTCCTTTTTCTCTACCAGTTTTTGAACATGGTCTTCACTATATTTGTGAATAATACTACACTTACCCTCTTGAAACTCCCAAACACCCACAAGGACAATATCACCGGCATTAATCCACATTCGTTTTCTATGTTTCCCTGCTAGAACACCCAATTTTACATTTCCATCTGGAGTCTCAATATCAAATCTTCCATTACCCTTTGCCCCTTTAACTAATCCATAATTTTCACTCTCTTTGGGATCTTTTAAAATAAGTTCTTTTTCTTCACGAAAATTATTTCCTTTCTTTTTCCCCTTTTTGAATCCTTTACCACCAATATTATTGGGCATATTTAAAACTACATATATAATTATGTCTTAACTATTTAAGTAAATTTGATAATGATAATATTATAGAATATTATAGGATATAATAATGAAAATTAATTTTGGAAAATATAAGAACAACAACTTTTCTGATATTTATCAAAGAGATCGCCAGTATCTAGAATGGTTGAATACACAACCCTGGTTCAAAATAAAGTTTAAAGAAAATCATGAGTTTTTGACAAAGTTTTTAAAAGAACACGAAGAAAATATTATTGTTAACAAGGATACTTTCATTATCTATACCGATGGAGCGTGTAAAAATAATGGATACAAAGATAGAGAAGTTAGTGCGGGGATAGGTGTTCATTTCTCTAGTACAAACGAAATATCATTAGATGATATATCGTATAAATTAGATATTGAAAATCCTACAAATAATAAAGCTGAGCTCTTAGCGATAGACAAATCATTAGAATTATGTATAAAGAATAAGATTATTAGTAAGATTCTTATATACACAGATTCACAATATAGTATTGATGCGATTACAAAATGGTATGATCAATGGGAAAAATCAGGGAAACTACATTCCGGAGAGAAAAAGAATATAGAATATTTAACTCTCATAAAAGATAAACTAAAATTGGTAGATGTTTCGTTTATTCATGTTCGCGGACATACAAAGAAAGAAGATGTTCATTCTCTAGGAAATTGTAGAGCTGATGACTTAGCGACAAGTTGTTTGTAGATACATTACATCCACGATCCCTCTAATCTTGTGCTTTCATGAAAACCACCTGTTCCCATTCCACCATAGTTGTTTTTAAACTCAGTCCATTCTTTAGGATATTTCTTTTCTAATAATTTTAATGTTTTACCCCTTTTATTGTTACACTTAATGTAACATTTTGTTTTTTGTTTTTTGTCTTTTATTTTACGGCATTTCTTAATAGATTGATGATATTCTTTATTTTCTTTCTTTTGTTCACTTTTAAAAGTTTTCTTAGCGCCTCCCTTGCTCTTCATTTTATGTATGTTTTGCATCTTTTCATAATCATATCTGAAAAATTGAAAGAGTTTACCTTGAACCCCCCCTGTAATATGTGTAATAGTTTTCTTTTTCAAATCTTTAAAATGTAATCTCAATTCTACTTTTGATCCATATTTCCAAGGCCATGCCCACTTATTGAATGAACATGGTATTTCTGTATTTCCAACTTTAATTTTTACATCAAATTGTTTATTTCCCTTATATGTTGTTGTAAATGTTAGAGAATTCATCTTGTTAAACTCTATATCTGGATATTTATTCTCCATCTTTTCTCTATCTTTTTCAACATAAAAAAATATTTTACCTCTACCCTTTATAATCTTAGTTTTCATTATATATTAGTATATAAAGTATTCAAGCTATCATCGGTGCTTTTATCTTTTCATGAGATTCATATTCTTCTAAAGTGAAATGTTCTACTCTAACATCATCGATATCTTTCAAATTATCAGATATCATCATTTTAGGTTTCAATTTAGGAGTTCTTGTAAGTTGTGTGTGAACTGCTTCAATATGTTCTTCATAAATGTGGGCATCACCGATTATATGAATAAGTTTTCCCGGCTTATAACCTGTTAGATGAGCAAAGATATATGTTAAGAATGAATATGATGCAATATTATAAGGAACCCCCAAGAACATATCTCCTGAACGTTGATAAAGTTGACAACTGAGAGTTCCCTTTTCTGAATCAACATAGTATTGAGACAAAACATGACAAGGTGGTAGTGCCATTTTTTCTAAATCGGGGGGATTCCATGCTGATAGTATTATTCTTCTTGATGTAGGATTAGTTTTAATTTCATTGAGGATATACTTTATTTGGTCCATTCCTTCTTCATAATTCCCCTTTGTACCTCTATAATTTGCGCCAAAGTTTCTCCATTGAAATCCATAAATAGGACCTAGATCACCTTCAGGATAATCTAGTCCTCTACTATCCAAAAACTCTCGTGTTGAATTACCATCCCATATGTGAACATTTTGTTCTTTTAGGAGTTCATTATCAGTATGACCGTTCAGGAACCATATAAGTTCCTTTAGGATTGTTTTATAACCCATCTTTTTTGTTGTGAGTAGTGGGAATCTATCCAAATCATATACCATTCTCATCCCAAACTTTGAGAAAGTCTTACCATTTCTTCCTTGGACAATTGAACCCTCTTCAAAAACTTCTTTAAGAGATCTTAGATACTGAAACTCATCAACTCTTTCCGTGGGAGAATAAACTTCATATGATACAGGACATTCCTGTTCTAAATAACTATTCTTTTGAGGATCAAAGATTTTGACACTTTCTCTGAACTCTTCATTCTTCAAAAGTGTAAAATGGGTATCGTCGAATCTAAAGTATTTATACCCATGATAACTTGAAGCTTTTTTATGAATCTTAGTGAGATAAACTCTGTCTATATTTTTTAAGTTTCTAAAGCACTCAGTATAAAGAGTCTCTCCTCCAATTACAAAGATCTCATCAATAATTTTCTCATTACAACATTTAAGAGCATTTTGAAAACTTGAACATACTATCGCACCAACACACTCAAAATCACTATTTTTACTGAGAACAATATTGATCCTGTCTGTTAGAGGTTTGTATCCTCTAGGAATAGAATCCCATGTTTTTCTTCCCATAATTACAACATTTTTCCCCGATCCAGTTGTGATCTTTTTGAATCTTTTCATATCCTCACTGGATTTTGCGAATAAATCATTATTGCATCCGATAATCCCCTCCTCATTCACACACGCAATAATATTATACATCGGATAGGATGAACTCATTATTACTTTATTGTTTAATACTATAACTATTTTTTTAAGTCTTATCAAATTTTATCATTTTTATTTTTTTTCATTTCAATCATTATCATCTCACTCATTTTAGAATATAGTTTATCATCATGCTGTAACCAGTATTCATAATCTATATTGTCTATTATAGAATCATCAGATTTAAGAAGTAATAATTCGTGTAATAATTCTATTATTTGGTATGATATACCAGTTCTTTCGAAAAACTCTAATCTATGATCGGGTTTTATAATATATTTTTCTCCATCTAATATTTGAGAAAACTTCCCAACATTTGTATCTCTTGTAATAAAATGAGAACCACTAATATCAATCCATCTATCTATATGATAATTCAGTATTTCCTCTTTCTCTAATTCTTTTTTCTTTTCTATAATATCTTTTCTTAGTTCTTGAATAGGTATAACTCTTGATAATATCATATTTATATTTTCATCATTTGTAAGAGATATTTCTCTACAAGAGTAGTCCATAAATATTTTATTCATTATTAAAGAATAGATATATCTTATAATTTATAAACAAATGAGATATACTGATATGATTGAATTGGTTAAGAGAGAAAAGACGAAGAGATTAATTGAACTTAAAAAGATTTATAATCTTTATTATCCTTATTAGTAATTTTCTATATTAATAATAAATGAAACTTCTAAATCCATTCAGTATATTTTTGCTAATCATTATAATTGGTTTACTATATGATAGTGATTATACTGATAGTGATACAAATCTAGATCAAAATATTGTGAGAAAAGTTGGATTTGAACCAAATATAGTAATAATAAATGAAGATAAGAAAGATACCGAATATCCCTATCGTCCTAGAATAGGTAGAAAGATGCCAATGAATATTGCTACTAGAGGAGAACCTAGAGATTATGAAACTGTGGGGTATTTAAAGAATGAAGAAGATAGTTCTATGCAAAAATTATTCGGTAGAGAAACTTATCCTGGTTCAAATAATTGGAACTATTTTGCCATGAGTGACGATTATCATCAAATAGCGATTCCTCTAAATGTTGGTGATAAAGATTGTACAAAAGAAAATGGTTGTAAAGAAATATATGATAATGAAACTCTTAATATTGATGGAAAAGAGAATATAGCAACTATTTATGAAATAAATCCCTATAGATATTCACCCTATATATAATTTTTTATTATAATATATAATATAAATGAAGAAGAAAAATATTCTGAAGCGTAGAAATACTTTGAAGCGTAGAAATACTTTAAAGCGTAGAAATACTTTAAAGCGTAGAAACTCTTTAAAGCGTAGAAATACTCTGAGGAGTAGGAATACTTTAAAGCGTAGAAACTCTTTAAAGCTAAATCTAAAGAAATCTAAGCGTAGAAATACTTTGAAACGTAGAAAGATGAGAGGTGGAGATAAAAGATTGAGGCGATTTGGAGGGTCGCCAACACCACCACGCGGCAAGCCACCACCACCACGCGGCAAGCCACCACCAGAAACAGAAATAAAAAATATATCTAATAACGCAAACGCAAACATTTATTTCGGTAGAAATAACTCATATCAAACCGCATTAGAATTACTTGAAAGAAGTCAGACTAATAATTACAAAGCGAGTAATGCGAATACTGATAAAACATTGGATAGGCATGAAAATGAGATGGTCGGCTATAATATAATGTGTTATCAAACTCCAACAACTGAAAAAAATAAATATCTGTATCATTTAAATATAACCCCTATAGGTTTAGGCAAATGTTACATTTTAAGCTTTAGTGTAAGTGATCTTTACAAAGGATCCAGTTATTTAAAACCCTGGCCCAATGACAATAGTGAATGGGGAAAGTTTGGCTCGTATTTCTCATTACATAAGTATGGAGATCGCCCCAGATTATTAGTAGAAAGTTTTAGGAGTAAAATAAAATTTATTGTGGGTGTAGAATTACTTATTATGAATATAATATCAGGTGGGTATAACTTCAATATTTACGTGTCTGAATCCTCAACTGTTCCATCCGCTCCACAATTACCTGTAACATCTGTTTTTCAGAGTCCGCCCCATCAAGCACCAGTAGCCTTATCACGCGATTCAGTCGGTGATAAAACTGAACTCGAACTTATACAAAAATTTTTAAATTTAATCGACATATATGTTTTCAAACTCGCTGTATATATTGTTTATGATTATGCGGCGAAAAATCCAAACTTTATGGGGCTCTCGATAGAGCAGCAGAGGCAGCAAATAAGCAAATTTATCCCGTCCCCATCAGAAGCTCATTTTATCTGGCAGTGGATTCTATTTAAATACGGACTTCAGGCGCTCATTGTGGGGCCGCCAGACTTAGAGACTGCCATGGATTTTGATGAGCTCACAAAAATTACTAAGATTGACGGCCGACTGCAAACTCGACTCCACAATTGCATAAAAGGTAGAAGCATTTTTACACGCGTGAAAGTCCCGGGTATTATCGCGGGAATACAAACGAACCAAAATTTTACAGTGGAACATGCAGTTGAACCATATATTATAGATATGATAGATTCTGCTAAGAGGGAACGAGCAACTGAACCACAACTAGAACCATACCTTGGGGGGGGTGAATCTGAAAAATCATTCAAACAAATTATGAAAAGTTTTGCTACGGATAATGAACAAAAAGGATACACTTACATAGAAATAACAAACAATACTGGTAATGATTTATATATCTTTATTTTACAGGCCAATGTCATTGTGAAACAACTCGGGTATGACGAATCTGGCGTCGAAGACGACTTAGGGGGGTGGCTGGATAAAGAAGAGACGACTCATGTTAATTTCTTCCATAGTATGTTTAAATGTATACATATATTCAAACGTGATAAAGGTATAGAGAAAAAGAGTTTTATTGTCCCTATACATACACGTTTTTTATTTTGGTTTGATAGAGGAACAGAACTCGATGACCTACAAAATATGAGAAGAGATTTACCTAAAGGATTAAATGACATAGGAGAAAAAACCGCTTATAGTTTCGTACGACATAATTGCTGGCGCAGTTTTCCGAACTTCGGTTATAAAGAGTTTGAATATGAATTATTAAAATCTTGTAAAACTAGTTCACTTTATGCAACTCTTAATGTCAGTTTGACAGAAGAAGATGAATACAATAACGGTTTACGTGATCGTGGTGTCAGTATTTATAAGGAAACAAATGAAAAATATTCGGAACAATCTCCAGATCCATCGTCTGATATTATGTCAGAAGCCCATGGGATTGGGCACGGCACGAGAGATTGGGGCGCATGGAATCGGGACTTCAACGAACGCTTCGAATCCATGTACGCTGCCGCCGAGGAGAAGCGCATAAAGAAAGAGGAGCGAGCGCGTAACACGCGACTGCGACAATGATACGGTTCAGAATACGGGTATCGGTGAGCTCAGAATTACAAACCCCAAACAATTTATGAAATAAATCCTTATAGATATTATCACATGAATAATATTTTCTATACTAATATATAATGGAAAAGATAAAAACTCTGGGGGAAAAAACTTTGAGAAGAAACTCTTTAAGATTTAAGAAACCTAAGCGTAGAAATACTTTAAAGTTAAAAAAATCGAATCGTAGAAAATCTTTAAAGCTAAAGCTAAAGAAATCGAATCGTAGAAAATCTTTAAAGCTAAAGCTAAAGAAATCGAAGCGTAGAAAATCTTTAAAGCTAAAGAAATCTAAGCGTAGAAATACTTTGAAGCGTAGAAAGATGAGAGGTGGTAAAGAACCTCGAACAAAAGAGTTCTGGGGCGATACAACTCCAGAACAACTGGCTGCTATATTAAATAAAGTCGGGACAAAATTTAAAGAACAACCGAGTCAAAGCATGTTTGAAGGTGGTCCGAACGATCGAATGACATTTACTCATTTTATGAATGAAAATCCAGAAGAGGAGACAGCTATAGCTTCGCAAACGGTGGATTACGCAAACAGATTTATAGCAGATGCGAAAAGACAGATAACCGTACAACAAGAGCAATTGGAATCAGCGGAAAAAGTACTAACAAAGCACTATGCAGTACAATCGCTATACATGGAATCGCGCTATTATTTAGAAACTACTATGGTTGAGGTTCCTAGTATAACTACAACGGCTAATTCGTCAGGAGTGTTATATTTATTTATAATTGATATCCCCGATATAGGTAAGAGATATGTAATGAGTTTCGGATTTGGTGATTTACGTTGGGGGAACATCACCTACGAATATCCTAAAGGATGGCCCTCAAAGGATACATGGACCAAAGTTAACTACATCCCTAGGAACCTGCCGGGAAAAAGGATGGATCTGCTGAAGGATAATTTTTTAGAAAATTTTAAAACACAAAATGATGTAGTTCTCTATTTAAGCTATATTCAAAATCATAAACACTGGAAAGATGCCATAGGGGTTTACGAAATGCTAATACCACAGAGTTCATCTCCCAGTCAACGGGTTCAGGTATCACAACAATTACAGCAGGATCAGGTATCACTCCCTCAACAGGCCCAGGTATCACAATGGGTTCAGGAACCACAACGGGTTCAGGAACCACAACGGGTTCAGTCTCAACAACAATTACAGCAGGATCAGGTATCACTCCCTCAACAGGCCCAGGTATCACAATGGGTTCAGGAACCACAACAATTACAGGAGGTTCAGTCTCAACAACAATTACAGGGGGTTCAGTCTCAACAAAAAGATATAATTGATTTATCTAATATTGAGAGGAATGATAAAGTTTATATTGAATTAAGTTTAAAATTGCTTAATTCAACGGATGATCAAATTAGGGAAAATTGGATAATGAAAATCATTCGAGAATTGATGATGGAAGACAACGCGCCTGATAGAATCAACGGCAAGTCCGAAAAATGGGTACTTTCATTATCAGAAATTAGGTATATTTGGGGGATAATTCTATTCGATCGTGGTATTGAGAGTATTCTGAAAGGATTTAAGTCATCCGATAGCGATGACTTAACTTTTGCTGATATTCAGGATGAAGTGACATTTATGTACCAATCAGTTGACATAAACGAAAGAGATCTGAGTCAACTTTTACGAAATATGCGGTACTATCATAATAAACCCCCCCTGCAATCCATAATACATAACTATACAGTAGAAGATGAAGGAACAAGTAACTCAAAAAGAAGAGATGCTGTATTAATAAAATATATGAAAGATACCGCAAAAGCAAAACCCTCTATAGATTTGACAGTTGACGAATATAACCAAAGGACCGACGATAGTTTTTTAAGTATTATGGAGAGTTTTAAACGTGATTTTGATTTTCCTTTAAGATACAGTTATGTAAATATAAAAAATGAAAATAATGGTCGTTTATATATCTTTATTTTAATACCTGGGTTACTCAAAAGTTCCGATGAGGATGCTATAGCACATCATTATGAAAGTGTTCTTTTTCAACTTATAAATATTTTAGAACCAGAGGAACAAAAAGAGTTTATGTTTCCAATAAATACGCGTTTATTATTTTGGTGCGCTTCGCCGGACGCAAAAAAACCCTCCGAGGACTTCGTTTTCGGTGGAGCACCTCCTCCTCCCCGGAAAGCGAGGCAATCGAATGGGCCTCCTCCCCGGAAAGCGAGGCAATCGAATGGGCCTCCTCCCCGGGAAACGAGG